>MDSW01069817.1_pt1 | contig 11638 bp, 14 predicted proteins | sample 811171 | NCBI WGS metagenome assembly MDSW01 (sample SAMN05326641, study PRJNA326480) | marine metagenome | isolation source: seawater | place: Atlantic Ocean: North West | collected 2012
TATAACAGAACGCGACAAGCGTTTATTACAAAAGAATTAATTGAAATTATTTCTGGAGCTGAATCAATTTAAAAGGGGGATGTATGGCGAATAATTTAACTGGAAAAATATCACAAGTTCTTGGAGCTGTTGTGGATGTTGAGTTCGATGGTGAACTACCTGCAATCATGAACGCGTTAAAAGTTGATAATAACGGCACAAGATTGATGCTTGAAGTTGCGCAGCATTTAGGTGAAAATGCTGTTCGAACAATTGCAATGGACACAACAGACGGATTAGTTAGAGGTCAAACAGCTACAGATACAGGCACCCCCATTTCTATGCCTGTAGGTCCTGAAACACTTGGTCGTATTATGAATGTTGTTGGTGAACCAGTTGATGAAAGAGGCGAAATTGGTACTACCAAAACTTACCCAATCCATCGACCTGCACCCGAATTCGTCGATCAATCTACAGAAACTGAAGTTCTAGTAACAGGTATTAAAGTTGTTGATTTATTAGCACCATATGCAAGAGGTGGTAAGATCGGATTATTTGGTGGAGCGGGTGTTGGAAAAACAGTTTTAATTATGGAGTTGATTAATAACATTGCAAAAGCACACGGAGGATATTCTGTCTTTGCTGGTGTTGGCGAAAGAACTCGTGAAGGTAACGACCTTTATCATGAAATGATTGAATCAGGTATTATTGATCTTAAAGGCAAGGATTCAAAAGTTGCACTAGTTTATGGACAAATGAATGAACCTCCAGGTGCAAGAGCAAGAGTAGCTTTATCAGGACTAACACAAGCCGAATATTTTAGAGACGAAGAAGGTCAAGATGTATTATTTTTCGTTGATAATATTTTTAGATTTACTCAAGCTGGCTCAGAAGTATCAGCTTTATTAGGTCGTATTCCATCAGCAGTTGGATATCAACCAACATTGGCAACTGATATGGGCGCTTTACAGGAGCGTATTACTACTACCAATAAAGGGTCTATTACATCTGTTCAGGCTATTTATGTACCTGCTGATGATTTAACAGATCCTGCACCTGCAACATCATTCTCTCACCTTGATGCTACAACAGTATTAAACAGAGCAATATCGGAAAAGGGTATTTACCCAGCAGTTGATCCTCTTGATTCAACTTCTAGGATTCTAGACCCACAAGTTGTTGGTGATGATCATTATAGAGTAGCAAGAGAGGTTCAAAGAGTACTTCAAACTTATAAAAGTCTTCAAGATATTATTGCTATTCTAGGGATGGATGAACTATCAGAAGAAGATAAATTAACAGTTGCAAGGGCTAGAAAAATTGAAAAATTTTTAAGCCAACCTTTCTTTGTGGCTGAAGTATTTACTGGTTCTCCAGGAAAATATGTTGAACTTGAAGATACAATCAAAAGTTTTGATAGCTTAGTTAAAGGTGAGTATGATCATATGCCAGAAGCTGCTTTTTATATGGTTGGTGGTATTGAAGAAGCTATTGAAAAGTCTAAGAAACTAGAAGCAGAAGCTGCATAATGGCTAAAATTTCTTTTGATTTAGTTTCTCCAGAAAACCTCATCTTTAATGATGAAGTAGGTATGATAATTGTACCAGGTAAAGATGGAGATCTCGGCATACTTCCTGGACATAGCAAAGTTATGTCTTCACTAAGACCAGGTAGAATTATGGTTTACGGTGAAGATAAAATATTACTTAAATCATTTTTTGTTTCAGCTGGTTTTGTTGAAGTAAATCCAGAAAAATGTATTGTTCTTGCTGAAAGTGTAGATGAAATAAATACCTTAGATAAGAATATAATAGAAAAAGAAATTCAAGAGTTACAAAATAAAGATAATGAAGATTCAAAACAGCAGCTTATAGTTGCAAATGCAAAAGTTGATGCTTTGAATTCTTCATTTTACGAAAAGATATAATTATTAAAAGATTTCTTTAAATTCATTCAATATTAAAGAATAAACTTTTCTTTTAAAAGGAACAATATTATCGACTATTGAATTTAACCTCGCCCATTTCCATTCGCTAAATTCAGGATTATTTGTTTCAACATTAATATCAGAATCATTTCCTAAAAAACGAAAAAGAAACCATTTTTGAGTTTGCCCAACATATTTTTTACCCCAAGGTAATGTTTCTAGAGTTTCTTTAGGGATATCGTAATTAATCCATTGAGAAGAGGATGTGATTAGCTTGGCTTTATTTGTTCCAATTTCCTCCATCATTTCACGCCATACAGCTTCTTCTGGATTTTCATTTTCATCTATACCCCCTTGTGGCATTTGCCAATAACCACTTGGATGATCAATTCTTCTACCTACTAAAATATTATTATCGCTGTTTAAAATCATCATTCCAACACAACGTCTATATTTTTTTATCATTTTATTCTTGAAAAGAGTTTTGATATAAACTTAATCCTTTAATTAAATCAATAGCTTGTCTTAACTGAAAATCTTTTGAAATTTTTTCCTCAAAAAGAGATAATTCTCCCTCACCATTTTCTTCATCTTTATCTTTATCTTTATCTTTATCTTTGTCTAATGAGTCTTTTAAATCAGATTCTGAATATGTTTTATAGTTATATGACTCAAAAGTTCCTTGTTCTATCTTAATATCTGGTTCAATACCCTTCCCTTGAATTGAAACACCCGATGGGGTATAGTACCGAGCAGTAGTAAGTCTTATACCTCTAATCCCATCTAAGCTAGTATCTTGAAATGGTATAATAGTTTGCACTGAACCTTTTCCAAATGATTTAGTGCCTACAACAATACCTCTGCGATGATCCTGAATAGCACCAGCAACAATTTCTGCTGCTGAAGCAGAACCTCCATTAATAATTATAACTATAGGAAGGCCATTAATTAGATCCCCATCTCTAGCTCTATATCTTTGAATATCCTTTTTATTCCTTCCTCTTGTGGATACTATTTCTCCTCTATCAAGAAAAATATCCGTAACCTTTATTGCTTGATTTAATAAACCGCCCGGGTTAGATCTAATATCAAGAATATAACCTTTTTCTTTGTTTTTTAATTTTTCTTGTATTTTTTTGATAGATTTTTTTAGTCCTGACTCTGTCTGTTCGGTAAAAGAAGTTATTCTTAAATAACCAATATCTTCATATATTTCAAATTTTACTGATTGAATTTTTATTGTATCTCTTACAATTTTTAATTCAAAAGGCTCTAATCCCTCTCTTGAAATAGTTATAATAACAGGATCACCTATTTCACCCCGCAACAATTCAACAGCTTCATTTAAAGTTAGTCCAAAAACAGGTGTTTCATCAATTTGAATAATATAATCACCTGCCATTACTCCAGCTTTATATGCGGGAGTGTCTTCAATAGGAGAAATTATTTTAATAAAACCTTCTTCCATTGTTATTTCTATTCCAAGTCCACCAAATTTGCCCTTTGTGTCCATTTGCATTTCTTGCCAAATTTCTTCATCCATATATCCAGAATGTGGATCCAAACCTGTCAACATGCCATCTATAGCTTTTTCAATTAATTCTTCATCTGATACATCATCCACATAAGATGAGCGTACTCTATCAAAAACTTGACCAAACAAGTCTAGATATTCATAAGTCTCTTTACTTTTTTGTTTACTTGATGTTGGAAAACTTAAAATCAAAAAAATTGAAGAAAACAGTATTGTCAGATATTTATTCATAGGTACTAATATAAATTATACATTAAGCTGATTTACTCTCTGCTTTATCAAAGCTTATATCCCATAAATTTTCTAAACTATATAATTCTCTTATTTCTTTTCGAAATAAATGAATAATTACTGAGCCAGCATCAACTATTAACCAGTCACATTGTGGCTTACCCTCAGGACTTGGACAAAAAATTTCAAATTCTTTAAGTTTTTTTACTAATTCATCAGCTGTAGCGCTTGCATGCCTTGTTGAACGACAAGTGGCAACAATAAAAGCATCAGCAATCGATGATTTATTTTTTAAGTCAACCACTTTAATATTTTCAGTCTTAGCGTCCTCTAAAAAACTGTTGATTTTTTTTATTAATGATATTTCTTTTTTAATTTTTACCTCTCAATATTTCTCTTTGCTTCCTTATTTCAGTTGAAGAAATTTTAATTTCTTTATTTTCTACCCATACCCACTTTGGTAGAGATTTAAAACTTATTTTTTTTAAGTTTCTATTTTGAATTCTAAATTTTTTAAATGTGTTAGAAGAAATACTTTTCAATGCACTAGTATTATATCCATGTCTTTTAAAAACTACAACAGGTATATTATTGAATATACTTTTCCAATTTTGCCATTTATGAAAGTTTATTAAATTATCTGCACCCATTAACCAAAAAAAAATAATATTTTTATAATGATTTTGCAAATAATTGATAGTTTGAAATGTATTTGATGATTTTATATCTTTTTCAATCTCCTTTATAATTATTGGATTTGAAATAGTTAATTTTTTACAATTCTTAATTCTTTCTTTATATGTTGCAGGTTTGATAATTTTGAGAGGATTTTGAGGAGTTACTAGCCACCATACTTCATCTAAAGATAATATTTTTTTTGCTTCTAAAGATATATATAAATGACCTCTGTGAGGAGGATCAAAAGAACCACCTAATAGTCCTACTTTTTTCAATTATGCTCTTTCATGTCCATCACCATAGACAATATATTTAAAACTTGTTAAATGTGAAGCCCCAACAGGACCTCTCACATGCAGTTTGTCTGTCGAAATACCAATTTCAGCACCAAACCCAAACTCTCCACCATCTGCAAATTGTGTTGAAGCATTTTGTAAAATTATGGCACTATCTATATCTTTATAAAATTTTGAAAAAATAGTTTTATTCTCAGTTATTATTGACTCCGTATGACCACTTGAATATTTATTAATATGTTTAATTGCATCATCCAATCCATTAACAATTTTTACAGATAAAATTTTATCTAAATATTCTGTTGACCAATCAATTTTTGATGCAATTTTAATTTTTTTATTCAAAGATGAAATAAATTTATCACCACGTATTTCACAGTTTGCATTCATTAGTGGCTTTAGAATATTTAAAGCTTTAGTTTTTAATTTTTCATCAATTAAAAGTGTTTCAGTAGCACCGCATATTTCTGGTCTACGCATTTTACTATTAAAAAGTACCTTCTTTGCCATTTCTAAATTTGCTTCACTATGAATATACAGATGACAAATTCCATCAAGGTGTTTGATAACTGGTATTTGACTTTTTTTATTTATTTTCTTTATTAAGCTTTTTCCTCCACGTGGAATCACTATATCAATATACGTTTTCATTTCTAATAAAAAATCAACAGCCAATCTACTCGTAGTTGGTATCATTTGTACTAAATGGTTTGGTAAATTAGCTTCTGCAAATGATTGATTAGCAATTTCTACTAATTTACTTGATGAATAATAGCTATCACTTCCACCTCTTAAAATTACTGTATTACTAGATTTTAAAGCAATACATGTTGCATCTATTGTTACATTTGGTCTAGATTCATATATCACAGCAATAACACCAAGTGGTGTAGAAATTTTTTTAAATTTCAATCCATTAGGTTGTGTCCATTTATTTAAAACTTTTCCTATTGGATCAGGGATTTTAATAATATCTTCAACACTTTTGACTATATCATCAATAGATTTATTGGTTAACGTTAATCTATTGATTAAACTTTTTGATAATAAATTTTTTTTTGCATTTTTAATATCTTTTAAATTTGCTTTTAATATTTCTTTTTTTGAAGCAATTAAATTTTTTGATAAAATTTTAAGAGCTAAATTTTTGTTCTTAGGTGAAACTAAAGCTAATTTTTTAGAAGCAAATTTAGAATTAATTCCTATTTGTTTTAATATTTTTTTAATATTCATTGAGAAATTTTTACAAGATCATCTTTGTGTATCATTTCATCTCGGCCTTCATAGCCTAAAATTTGACTAATATCTCTAGTTTTTTTTCCTATAATCTTCTTTGCGTCATTAATATCATATGCAGACACCCCAATACCAATCTTAGCATTTTTTGAGTTTAAAATAGTAATAACATCGCCTCTTTTAAACCTTCCTTTTAATTCCATTATTCCTGCAGGTAAAAGACTTTTGTTTTGAATAATTGCTTTGTGAGCTCCATCATCAATAACTACAGAACCTGAAGGATGTAAATGATTAAGCAACCATTGTTTTCTTGAAGATTGTAATGATGTTTTTGCATAAAAAATTGTAGAATTTTCAAATTTAATATCTAACAAAGGTCTTTTTTTGTTACTACTTGTTATTATTGTTGCACAACCATTGCTCATACATATTTTTGCTGCTATGATTTTAGTTGTCATGCCCCCACTTCCAAAATTTGAAGATTTAGAGCTTGCCATTTTTTCTATATAGTCATCAATTTTTCTAACCCTTTTTATTTTTTCTGCATTTTTATATTTAATAGGATTAGATGAATATAGCCCATCTATATCACTTAAAAGTATTAATAAATCTGCATTAATCATTTGTGATACTCTAGCAGCTAATCGATCATTATCCCCAAATCTAATTTCTTCTGTTGCAACAGTATCATTCTCATTAATGATTGGAATGATATTATTTTTATGAAGCGCATCTATAGTCTTTCTAGCATTAAGATATCTTCGTCTGATTTCACTATCGTCTAATGTTAAAAGCAACTGTGCTGCATCAATATTATATTTTTTTAATTTTAATTTCCATTGGTGAGCTAATTCAATCTGTCCTGCCGCTGCCGCTGCTTGTTTATTTTCTAATCTTCTTAATGACTTTTGGTTTTTAATTATTTTAGATCCTAAAGCAATTGCACCAGAACAAACTATAACAATCTTTTTCGATTTATGAAGATTTGCAATATCTTCACATAGTCTAATAAGCCAATTAGATTTTATTTTTTTTGTTGAAGAGTTTACAATTGATGATGATCCAATTTTTATTACTATGCTTTTATAATTATTAATCATTTTTAAGACATATTTTAAATAAAGTTTCTAAAAGCTCTTCTAAACCTTCTTGAGAAAAACTTGAAATCATTATTGGTTTTTTACCAGTTATTTTAAATAATTTTTCTTTAATTTTATTAATCTCATTTGTTTTTAAGTCAATTTTACTTAAGGCAATTATTTCTTTTTTATTACTTAATTGCTTTCCATATTTTTTTAATTCATTTTTTATTGTATTGTAGTTGTTTTCATAATCTAAAGAAGTACAATCAATCAAATGAAGTAAAATTTTACATCTTTCAATATGAGCTAAAAAATTATGCCCCAAACCCTTACCTTTATAAGCTCCTTCAATTAATCCTGGTATATCAGCCAAGACTATTTCATTATCAAATTTTTTTGCCACACCAAGTATAGGTCTTAAGGTTGTGAAAGGATAATCAGCTACTTTAGGACTAGCATTTGTTAATTTTGATAGTAATGTTGATTTGCCTGCATTTGGTTTGCCAATAATTCCTATATCAGCAAACAATTTAAGAGATAAGTGCAGCCACTTTTCTTCTAATTCGCCACCTTTAGTGAATTGACGAGGTGCTTGATTGGTAGATGATTTAAAATGAGAATTACCTAGTCCACCTTTCCCCCCCTTGGCAACTACATAAGTTTGATTTTGGTTTACTAAATCAGCTAGTAAAACTGATTTATCTTCATTATATATTTCAGTACCTGGAGGTACTTTAATAATAATATCACCACCACTTGCACCTGTTTGATTTTTACCTTTTCCATTTCCCCCTTTTTTTGCTTTAAAATGCTGTTGATATCTAAAATCAATTAATGTGTTTAAATTATTTTCTGTAACAAAAATTACATCACCACCTTTGCCACCATCACCACCATTTGGCCCACCAAACTCTATATATTTTTCTCTTCGAAAACTAACACACCCATCTCCACCTTTACCTGAAGCAACATATATTTTAGCTTGATCTAAAAATTTCATTGAAAGATTTTTGTTGTTTAATTATGCGGGGATTACTGAAACGTAAGTACGTACTTTTGTTTTTTTAAAAAAAACTTTCCCATTTTTTGTAGCAAATATAGTATGATCTTTACCAATGCCGACATTAGTTCCTGGATGAAATTTTGTTCCTCTCTGTCGAACTATTATGTTGCCAGCAATAACTATTTCTCCACCAAATTTTTTAACACCCAACCTACGGCCAGCTGAATCTCTTCCATTTCTAGAACTACCACCTGCTTTTTTTGTAGCCATTATTTTTTATCCTTCTTTACAGTTTTTTTTGTAGTTTTTTTGGTTGTTTTCTTTTTTGTTGTTTTAGTTTCCTTATTGCTTAATTTTTTAGATACATTTTTTGACGAATCTTTTTTCTGATTTGTTTTTTTTGAAGTAGTTTTTTTATTTAATTCACTAGACTTAACAGTTTTGTCAACTGATGTCTTTTTACCATTTACAGAAATTGATTGTATTTTTAATACAGTTAAATATTGGCGATGTCCTTTTGTAGATCTATAATTTTGTCTTCTTCTTTTTTTAAAAACAATGATTTTTTTGTCACGAATTTGATCTAAAATTTTAGCTTCAACAACAACACCATCCAAGTAAGGAGTCCCAAATTTTTTTTCGTTATTATCAGATATTGCCAAAACGTCTTTGAAGGAAATGTTTTCACCTTTTTTTCCTTCAATTTTTTCAATTTTAACAACTTTACCAGCCTGAACTGAATATTGTTTTCCACCTGTTTTGATTATAGCTAACATATACTTTATTTGAAAAAAACGGGACTTATAATGAAGGCCTTGAATAGTCAATTGAAAACAATCTAATATTTAACAATTTTTTAACTATCAACTAAAAACTGTCCTTTTTTTCCCTCATAAACTTAAACATTTGGAAATCTGATAAATTGTATTGTTTTTTTATTTTTCTGAATATTACCACATTTGGATTAAGAAAAGGATTCATTTGCTTTTCTAATGATAATTTAAAAGGAATTGTTCTACCATATTTCTCCATTTTATCTTTTAATGTAATTTCAAAATCAATTAATAGTTTTTCATTGTTTAAAATACTATTTAAAAATTTAAGGTTGGATAATGTGTATTCGTGACCACAATACACTACAGTTGAGTTTGGTAATTCATTAACTAATTTAAGTGAAGAATACATTTGTTCAAAAGTTCCTTCAAATACCCTTCCACACCCGAGTGAAAAAAGTGTATCACCAGAAAATAATAAATTATTAATTTTATCATAGAAAATTACATGATCTAAGGTATGACCAGGAGTTGCAATAACTTCATATGTATTTATTTTAGTATTTATAATTTCATTATTTTTAATTATATTTGTTGTCCCTTTTATAGATTTGTTAGGTGAGTAAACTTTAACTGAAGGATAAATTTTTAATAAATCATTTACTCCAGATGTATGGTCTGAATGATGATGAGTTAACAAAATGCTATTAAGTTTTAAATTTTTATTCTTTATGTATTCATAATGTTGAGATGAATCAGCAGGATCAACAATATCTACATATTCAGATTGCTTAGATTCTACTAAGTATGAATAGTTATCTTTCAGTTGATTAAAAATTTTTATTTCTAAATTACTCATTGACCAACCAAAGCTGAATTTTTTGAATATGATTTTTTTGTAGATTTTAACTTTATTGGTTCATAAGTTTGATAACTTAAAAGAAAAATTGCTTCATGTGTAAAAAAATTTGCACCACTTCTGTTAATTGTTATGTCAAACTGTTTACCTTTAGCTGTTAAACCAATACCTTTTTCAATTATAATATTTAAATCTTTACACAACTTTTCAAAATCTTTGATTGTAAAAAAGTGAATATTTGGAGTTTCATACCAAGCGTAAGGCAAACTTTGTGTTACTGGCATTTTTCCATTTATTAAAAGTTGAAATCTTATTTTCCAGTGCCCAAAATTAGGAAATGAAACAATTGCCTTCCCTCCAATTCTTAATAACTCAATTAAAATATCCTTTGGTTTTACCATGGCTTGTAATGTTTGACTTAATATAACATAGTCAAAACTTTGATTAGAATATTGAGCCAAGTCTATCTCAGCATCTCCCTGAATCACATTTAATCCTTTTGCTATAGATTTTCTTGTCATTTTAGGATTTATTTCAATACCATGAGTTTTGGCATTAATATTCTTTTGTAATTGTTCTATTAACCCACCATCACCACAGCCAATATCCATAACTTTTGCATTTTGATCAATTAAAGATTCTATTAATCTCCAATCTTTTCTTATACTGCTTAATTTATTCATTGGTTTCAAAATTACTTTCTAAAAATCCTTTAATTACAAAATCCAATTCAGGCTCTTCAAGTAGAAAACTATCATGACCTTTGTCTGTTTCAATTTCTGTAAAACTTACTTGTCTACTTAAATAATTTAAGATTTTAACTATTGCTTTGTTTTCTGAAGTTGGGAATAGCCAGTCTGAAGTGAATGAAATTACTAAAAATTTAATATGATCATTTGATTTTTGAGTAAATTCAATTTTTGTTGAAAAAGTATCATTATGATCAAAATAATCCATTGCTCTTGTTAAATACAAATATGAATTTGCATCAAATCTTTCAACAAAAGATTTACCTTGATAACGTAAATAACTTTCAATTTGAAAATCAGCATCAAATCCAAAAGAAATTATATCCCTTGATTGTAATTTACGACCAAATTTTCTATGCATTGCATCCTCTGATAAATAAGTAATATGTGCTATCATTCTTGCAACTGATAAGCCTCTTTGAGGAATTTCATTTTTATTTTTATATTCACCATTATTCCAAGAAGCATCATTCATTATTGCTTGTCTTCCTACCTCATGAAAGGCAATATTTTGTGCTGAATGTTTTAAAGCACCAGCTATATGAACTATATTGTTTATTCTATCTGGATAATCAATAGACCATTGAAGAGCTTGCATCGCTCCCATAGATCCTCCAATTACAGAAAATAATTTTTTTATTTCAAGAGCATCAATTAGTAATTTTTGTGCATAAACAATATCTTTTATTGTTATTGACGGAAAGCTTGCACCATAATTTTTATTTGTTGATTTATTAATTTCTTTGGGCCCAGTAGATCCTGTGCAACCACCAAGAACATTTGAGCATATAACAAAAAATTTATTTGTATCGATAGGTTTATTAGGTCCAACCATTCTTGACCACCAACCCTCACGTTTTGTTATTGGATTTAAACCTGACACATATTGATCCCCAGTCAAAGCATGACAAATCAAAATAACATTATTTTTGTTTTTATTTATTTTGCCAAATGTTTTATAGGCAATTTTTATATCTTTAAATAAAAAGCCTGAATCAGTTTTAAAGTTAATATTTGTAAAAGAAGCAAGTTGGCAATCCAATTCTTCACTTTTACTAATTTCAAATTTATAATTCATGGTTACATGAACCAATTTTTAACAGTCTGTTTTAAGAGGTATCACGCTTTAGCTGTTCTGATACACACCCGCAAGCCGTTACAAATCGGTGCAGATCCCCTTTAGATTATATCGGTTTTTTAGTCAATATTTCTTCATTTCTACCAAAGAAATCGACTTTATTTTGATTTCTTCCTAGATAGTTTGTAAAGACAAACCAATAATTATGACTGA
>MDSW01085999.1_pt1 | contig 11636 bp, 10 predicted proteins | sample 811171 | NCBI WGS metagenome assembly MDSW01 (sample SAMN05326641, study PRJNA326480) | marine metagenome | isolation source: seawater | place: Atlantic Ocean: North West | collected 2012
AAAAGTAAGTTTAGGAAGAAACTTAATATCAAGCCTTTTAGACAGCGCTTTTCTAACAAGATGAGAGTATTCCGTCAAGATTTTTACCGTTTCCTTAGTATCTACCCCGCCTAAAGGAATGACGTAAACTCTAGCAGTTTTGAGATCAGCCGTCATCCTTACTTCGGTTACTGTAATTAATTTTGAATTAATTGAAGGTATTTTAGCCTCATTTCTTATAAAGAGCTCTCCAAGATTTTGTTTCACAAGTTCTCCTACTCTAAGTTGTCTCTGGCTAAAAGACCTTTGATAAGATTGGTTATTCATTTAAATTGATCTCCTAATTTCCTCTGACTTATAGGACTCTATTACATCTTTCTCTTTAAAGTCGATAAAATCCTTGATACTAATTCCACATTCTAAACCAGTCCCAACTTCTTTTACTTGATTTTTTTCTCTGAAAATTGAATGTATTTCTCCACTATAAACTACTATCCCATCACGGATAATTCTTGCTTTAGATTTACTTTTTATTTCACCACTTATAACTTTTGAACCTGCAATTTTACCTACGCTTGAAACTTTAAATATTTTTTTAATCTCAGCACTTCCTAAAACAGTTTCTTTTACATCTGGTTCTAAGAGTCCAGATAAAGATTTTTCGACAAAATCAAGAGCTTCATAAATAATATTAAAATATTTAATTTCTATTTTTTGCTCTTCAGCCATTTTTTTTGCTTCTCTATTTGGTTTAACATTAAATCCAATTAATAAAGCGTTAGATGCCTTTGCAAGAGAAACGTCCGTCTCATTTATCATTCCAATGTCAGCTAGGATAATCTTAGCCTCTACCTCGTTATGTTCAATCTTGTCTATAGCCATTTTCAAAGCTTCACTTGATCCTTGAACATCGGACTTTATAATGATGTTAAGTTCATCTTTGAGTTTAGCATCATCAAATAAAGTAGTTTTATCTTTAACTAGGAGATTATTAGATTTATCAATTTTTTTAAACTCTACCATTTTTTTTGCTTCGTCTTCATCTTTAGTCACAAAAAATTCTGCGCCAGCATATGCAGTACCATTCATTCCTAATATCTCCACCGGCGTTGAAGGTAATGCCTCGTTAATAGTTTTCCCATTATAGTCAATCATTGCACGAATTTTTCCAAAAGTATCTCCGCAAACAAAGTGGTCGCCTCTTTCTAATTTTCCATTACTTATCAATATTGTTGAAACAGGACCTTTTCCTTTATCTATTTTTGACTCTATAACTACTCCTTTTGCACTTTCTGTAAAAGATGCTTTTAAATCTAGAATTTCTGATTGTAATAATATTGCTTCTTTGAGTTTATCTAGATTGATTTTTTTAAGCGCAGAAACTTCTACAAAAAGTGTATCACCACTTAAATCTTCAGCTATTAACTCATATTGCATCATTTCATTTTTGATCTTACTGATATTTTTATTTGGTAAATCGCATTTATTAATTGCAACTATAATTGGTACTTTAGCAGCTTTAGCATGTTTGATGGCTTCAATTGTTTGCGGTTTGATGCCATCATCAGCTGCAACGACTAAAACGACTATATCTGTAATTTTAGATCCTCTTGCTCTCATCTCAGTAAAAGCCGCATGACCAGGGGTATCAATAAAAGTGATAATTTTTTTACTGTCTGTTTTTACTTGGTAAGCTCCTATATGTTGTGTTATCCCACCATGTTCGCTTGAAACAACATTTGTCTCTCTCAAAGAGTCCAATAAGGAAGTTTTACCGTGATCAACATGACCCATAATAGTTACGACTGGCGGTCTAGATTTTACCTCGCCAGTTAATTTTTTCTGAACCCTTTCAGATTCTATATTGGGTTGCTCTTCAATTATAGGTTTATGCCCAAACTCTTTAACAATATATTCAGCCGTATCCTTGTCTATATTATGGTTAATAGTAGCTACAACTTTCATATTAAATAAAAACTTAATAATTTCACTTGATTTTTCTGCCATACGATTTGATAGTTCTTGAATTGTTATTTGTTGAGGAATTTTCACCTCTCTGATGACTTTTTTAAATTCTTTCTTTTCATCAATATCGGGCTTACTTTTTTTATCTTTTAACCTAGCTCTTTTTACAGATGCTAAGCTTCTTTGTTTAATTTCAATTTCTTCAACATTTAAAGCCCTAGATACTGTTAATTTAAAATCTCTTTTATCTACTGGTCCTTTTAGTTTTAATTTACTTTTACCTGCTGGCTTATTATCTTTATCTTTTTTTATAAAATCTTTTGTAGCTTGTTGTTCAATAAACTTTCTAGCAAAATTCCTTTTTTTCAGATCTTGTTTCGTATTTACATTTTGAACTGTATTTAATCTATTAAAGGGTTTGCTTGGCCTAAATGTCTTCTTTTTTTCTACTGAAAAAGATTTTTTACCTGAAGTTTTAATATTACTTGTATCAATTTTCTTTTTTAAACTTGATGATATAGTAAGAGTTTTCTTTTTATCTTTTTCCATAACATTACTTGTAAGCTATCTCTCTAGCTGACATTATTAAATCATCAGCCTCTTTTCTTGAGAGAGAGAATTCCTCAAGATAGCCATCGATTCTTATTTTTTTTCCTTTTATTTCATCAAAACCTCCGATTAATTCATCAGAAGATAGATCAGCAAAATCGCTTATCTTTTTTATATTTTTTTGTCCAAGAATTACAAGCATTCCTTGGGTCATGCCTTTTAAATTTATTAAATCTTCTTCAACTCCCAAATCTTTCAACTTTTTAGCGACAGCCTCTTTTTCTTTAACTAAAGTTTCTTTAGATCTACTAATTAATTCCATTGCGGTTTCTTCATCGATTGCATCGATTTTAGAAATTTTTTCTGGTGATGATTGGGCAATTTCCTCTATAGAAGTAAATCCTTCTGAGACAAGCAACTGACCTAGGGTCTCATCAACTTCCAAGTTTTTGATTAGACTTTCAGTCCTTTCTTTAAATTCTGCTTGTCTTCTCTCTGAGTCCTCCTTATCAGTCAATATGTCAATTTCATAATTTGTTAATTTTGATGCTAAGCGAACATTTTGGCCTCTTCTTCCAATAGCTTTACTTAAATTTTCTTCAGTTAATATAATATCAATTCTTTTATTATCCTGATCGATTAAAACTTTTTGTATTTCAGCTGGTGATAAAGACTCTGAAATTAGAGTAGGAAGGTCTTCAGTCCATTTGATTATATCAATTTTTTCACCATGCAACTCATTAACTATTGTTTGAACTCTACTTCCTCTCATTCCCACACAAGCTCCCACTGGATCAATTGAAGAGTCTTGTGAGTGAACACATATTTTAGCCCTACTACCAGGATCTCGAGCTACCGATTTAATCTCAATTGTGCCTTCATATATTTCTGGTACTTCTTGAAAAAAAAGCTTTGCTAAAAACTGGGGGTGTGCTCTAGAAAGAAATATTTGATGACCTTTGATCTCTTTTTTTACTTCATAACAATAAGCTTTAACTCTATCTCCAGTTTTTAAAATTTCCCTTGGTATCAATTCATCTTTTTTTATGACTCCTTCAGCTTTACCAAGGTCAACGATTACATTTCCGTATTCTAACCTTTTTATAATTCCACTTAGAATTTGACTTTGTTTGCCTATAAAATCTTGATACTGTCTATCTTTTTCTGCCTCTCTCACTCTACTGCTTATAACTTGTTTAGCACTTTGGGCAGCTATTCGACCAAAATCTATTTGTGGTAGTTCCTCATATATTTTTTCACCAATTTTTGTATTTTCGTTTTTAGGATTAATTTTCTTTGCGTCAGCCAAGGAAATTTCTCTTGCGGAGTCTTCTACTTTTTCAACAATATCAAGAACCTTTTGTATTTTAATTTCTCCGGTTTCTCTGTCTATAATTACTTCGATATTATTTTCATTTCCAAATTTCGTTAATGCTGCTTTTTGAATAGCGCTTTCCATGGAGCCAATTACAAGCTCTTTATCTATTGATTTTTCATTAGCAACCGCTTCAACTATTCGTAAAAGCTCTTGTTTATCCAGTCCTCTATTTAACATTTTTATCGCTCCTAAAAAAAAATGGGCATGTGCCCATTTCGAATTTCAATAATGTTATATGTTTTTAGAAGAAAATTGAGGTTTTTTCAAGATTACAATTTAAATAAATCAGCTTTATCAGTTTTTTCCCAAGAAAATTCACCTTTATTTGTTGGTTTTCTTCCAAAGTGTCCGTATGAAGAAGTAATTTCGTAGATTGGATTATTGAGTTTTAACATTACCCTTATACCTCTTGGTGATAAATCAAAATTTTCATTAATAATTTTTTTTATTTTTTCTATTTTTGAATTGTCTCTATCATCTAATTTTACCAATATTGAGAGTGGTTTAGAAACACCAATTGCGTAAGCTAATTGTATCAGACATTTATCTGTTGTACCTGAGGAAACAATATTTTTGGCTAAATACCTTGCAACATATGCAGCAGATCTATCGACCTTAGTAGGATCTTTACCTGAAAAGGCTCCTCCACCATGAGGTGCAGCTCCGCCATAAGTATCTACAATAATTTTTCTTCCTGTAAGACCTGTGTCGCCATCAGGACCACCAATTATAAATTGTCCAGTTGGATTTATAAAAATTTCATTTTTATCAAGACCTTCTAAATAATTTTCGGGTATTGATTTTTTTATGTATGGTATTATCAATTCTCTTACTTGTTCCTGTTTCAAATCTTTTGAATGTTGAGTGGAAATTACAACAGATGTTACTTTAACCGGTTTTTCATTATCATATAACATTGTTACTTGACTTTTAGAGTCAGGTTCAATTCCTTTTAATAAACCTTTTTTTCTATCTTGAGCCATAATTCTCAAAATTTTATGAGAAAAATGAATTGGTGCTGGCATTAAATCCTCTGTCTCCCTACAGGCAAATCCAAACATTATTCCTTGATCTCCAGCGCCTTCGTCTTTGTTATCTTTTGAGTCTACACCCATTGCAATGTCTTTAGATTGTTCGTGTAAAAAGGTTTCTATATTAGCCGTTTTCCAACTAAAACCTTGTTGATCATAACCAATATCTTTAACACAATTTCTTACTTTATCGATCAATTCATCTTTATCTAACTTTGGACCTCGTGTTTCACCTGCTAAAATTATTTTATTAGTAGTTGTTAGTGTCTCACAAGCAACTCTTGAAACAGGGTCTTTTGATAAATATGAGTCAACAACCATATCAGAAATTCTATCACATACTTTATCAGGATGACCTTCAGATACTGACTCGCTTGTAAATAAGTAATTTTTATTTGTCATTTTTTTTACTGTAAATTCTAAAGATAAAAATATATGTAATTAAAAGAGCAAAAAATATCAAATCATTTTTATTTTTATTTCTACTTTTTATTAAAGGTACTTCAAATTCAATATTACCTGCCTCATTTGCATTAAGTTTTTTTAATATTTGCCCTTTATTATTTACTATTGCAGAAATACCTTTATTAGCTGATCTTATAAGAAAAGAGTCATTTTCTATTGCTCTATAAAGTCCCTTAGCAAAATGCTGATGGGGACCTATAGATTTCCCAAACCATCCGTCTTCAGAAATATTTATAATCAAATTTGTTTCTTTATTTGATGACTGTACAAGGTCAGAAAATATAATTTCATAACATATCAAAGGTAAAATATTTAGATTATCAATAACCAAGTTATTTTGTAATTCTCCTTTTAAAAAAGATCCATGTCCCTCAGTAATTTTTTTTAAACCAAATTTTTTCAATAATTTCTCAAAAGGTAAAAATTCTCCAAAGGGTACAAGTTTTTGTTTTTTATACTCCTGGACTACTTCTAATTTATTATTTACAAGAAACATACTATTGTAGAAACCGTCCTTGTTTTTATCATGTCTGTTTGTGCCAAACAAAATATAATGGTTATCGTTAAAATTGCTTAAAAATAAATTTTTAAAAATCAGTATTTCATTGAAACTAAGCCCTCCAAAAACTCCTTCCGGCCATACGAATAATGTTTTTTTTTTATTATTAGGATCGCTATATTTTATTAGTTTTTGAATTCTGTCTTTTATTTCATTTTTTGTAAGACCATATTCTAAATCAAAATTTGGGGAAACAACTTTGATATTATATTTTTCTTTATAATTTTCTAAATTTTTTAGATTTTGATTAATTTTAAAATTTCCATAAATATATATAAGAGCTACAAAAATAAGCGAAAAAAAGAAAATTACTAGTTTGTTATTAAAATTAGAATTAAAAAAAATTATTATTGGTGTCATGAAAATTGTTATTACAACTAAGTTTAAACCAAAAAGTCCAATTTTGTTTAAAATTTGAAGCATTTCGGATGACCAGGAAATACTATAAACCCACATGTTCCAGGGAAATCCTGTCAAAATTTTTGCTCTAATATAGTCTGCCAAAGCCAAACCACTTGAAAAGAGGAGAACTGATTTAAAATTTAGGTTTAAAAATGGTCCAACAATTACAGTAACTAATGAAAAAAATAAACTAAGAAATATTGGTATTAAGATAAGTGCAAATGGTATTAAAATTTTAAAACTTTCATCGAAAGTTAATGAATTTGTTATCCAATGAATGCCACTTAAAAAAAAACCAAAACCAAAAGCAGAACCAAAAATAAAAAGATTTTTTTTAAAAGGCCTTTTTTTATAAGTGCCTTTAGATTTTTTTTTAATATGTACAATTAAATAAAAAAAGGAAGGTAAAATAAAAAAATTAATTATACTAAAATTAAAAGGCTGAAAAGAAAAAACAGTCAAAGAACCAATTACAAATGGTATAAGAAAAAGAACAAGAAAACGATTATCAAGATATTTTTCAATCATTAATTTAAATAAGATAGAAATTTTTTCTCAACTTTTATCATATTATTAAAATCTTTAAACTTTTTATGATCATAACCTAAAAGATGAACTAAGCCATGAACCCAAAGTCGATCAAACTCCAAGTAAAAAAATGACTTATCTTTTTTTTTTTTTATTTTGTTTAAGTTTACGATTATATCTCCTAGGTAAATTTCTTTATCTTTTTTTAATTTTCTAACTAATTCTTTTTTGTTATAAAAAGGAAAGGATAACACATCTGTTGATTTATTTTTTTTCCGAAATTTTTTATTTAGATTTTTAATTTCTATATCGTCAGATAATAGCAAAGTAAAAAAGACTATTTTTTTTTTATACTTATTAAATTTTTTATTGAATTTGCTAATTTTTGTTTTAAAAAAATTTTGTGGGTTATTGATATACCGCAACCAGTTTTTGTTTCTTGAGACTATATTAATCTTGATCATCAGTGCTTCTCTTTTTTTGATAAGCCCTAATAATTTTAGAAACTAATGGATGTCTTACTACATCATTATAATCAAATTCGACAATCTTAATTTCTTTTAAGTGTTTTAAAAGATTTTTTGATTTTATAAGCCCTGATAAAGATTTGTTTAAAAGATCAATTTGAGATGGGTCACCATTGACGACTAACTTTGAGTTTTCTCCTATTCTAGTTAAAAACATTTTAATTTGAGTTTCTGTAGCATTTTGGGCCTCATCTAAAATAGCAAAACAATTTTTAAGAGTTCTTCCTCTCATAAAAGCTAGTGGTGCAATTTCTATTTCACCTGACTCAATTTTTTTATCTATTTTATCAGCACCAAAAAGCTCGTAAAGCGCGTCATACAGAGGTCTTAAGTAAGGATCAACTTTCTCTTTCATGTCGCCAGGTAAAAAACCTAACTTTTCTCCAGCTTCAACGGCTGGCCTTGATAAAATTACTCTCTCAATTTTTTTTTCCATAAGCATGGTAACAGCAACTGAAACTGCTAAAAAGCTTTTTCCAGTTCCAGCTGGACCTAAAGAAATTATTATATCTTTTTCTTTTAAAGCTTTAATATAATCTGATTGTTTTTCTGATCTCGCTATAACAGATTTTCTTGGCGTCTTGATCAGTTGTTTGAAAGATTTTACATTGGACTCTTCTAATTCAATATTTTTTTTCACAGATAAAAGTATATCTTCTTTTTCTATTATTTTCGTCACTAAATATTTATTTATTAAAAATTTTAATGCCTCACAGAAAATATTTATATTTTCTCGCTTTCCCTTACATGTAATTGAATTGCCCCTAAAAAAAACATCAGTATTTGTAGATTTTGATAAATCTTTTAAGTTTTGATCAAATTGACCAACAATTGACATCAACATTTGATTATCACTTACCTGAATATGAACTGTTTCTTTATCAATTTTTTTTATTATTATATTCTGATCTAATTTACTGATTTCTGACATTATTAAGCTGCAAATTCTGTCTCTTTTTTCTGAGTAATTTCTCCGTATAATGTATTTTGGTTTCCACTAACTATTTTAACTTCTTTAATTTTTCCTTCTAAATTTTCGTTCGTTTTAACAATTACTGAATTCAAATACTTGTCTCTGCCGAAAAATTCATTTTTACTACCTATTCTATTTTCAAATAGGACTAAAGATTTTTTATTTAAAAGATTTTTTCTGTAATTCAACTTTATCTCATTTGCAATTTTTTGAAAAATTATCAATCTTTTTTTAGCTATACTCTCATCAATTGGTTTCATACTAGCAGCTGGCGTCCCTGGCCTTGGGCTAAAAATAAATGAAAAAGAATTTATATATTTAACTTTTTTCATTAATTGAATAGTTAAATCAAAATCCTCATCTGTTTCCCCTGGATAACCAATTATAAAATCACTCGAAAATTGAATATTTTTTTTTAAAATTTTTAATTTAGCTATAATATTTAAATAATCCTCTATTGTGTGTTTCCTATTCATCATTTTAAGAATTTTATTACTACCACTTTGAACTGGTAAATGAATAAGTGGCATAAGTTTTTCTGATGTATTATGTATTTTTATCAGATCCTCAGTAAAATCGATTGGATGAGATGTAGTGTATCTAATTCTCTCAAGATTTTTAATTTTTGAAATTTCTTTTATTAAATTTGAAAGTCTCTCACCTTTGAAATTATACGCATTAACATTTTGACCTAATAAAGTTATTTCCTTTGCACCGTTACTTACTAAAGATTTGCATTCTTGAACTAATTCTATAATTGATCTTGAGTACTCGGTGCCTCTAGTGTAAGGGACTACGCAAAACTTACAAAACTTATTACAACCCTCTTGGATAGTTAAAAATGATGAAACTTTACTTTCAGAATTTTTAATATGATTTAACTGATCAAATTTTTCTATAACTTCAAATTCTGTTGAATTAATTTTTTTGACTCCTTTTTCAGCTTTAAGCAAAGTCTCGTTAAATTGATGGTAAGATTGTGGACCTATTACTGCATCAATATATTTTTCTTTTCTAAGTAAGATCTCTCCCTCTGCTTGGGCAACACATCCACTAATAACAACAATTGGTTTTTGTTTATTTCTAAATGCTTTTTTTATTCTTCCGATATCATGATAAACTTTTTCTGTAGCTTTTTCTCTGATATGACAAGTGTTTAATACATAACAATCTGCATCTTTAGGATTAAGTGTTTTTTGATAATTAATCTTTTTCACAAGGTCGTAAATTCGATTACTATCGTATTCATTCATTTGGCACCCTAATGTTTTTATGAAAATTTTTTTTTCCAATTTATTTTTTAATCTTTGATCCGTATAATTCTAGTTTATGATCAACGAGATTATAACCAAGTTTTTTTGCAATTTTTTTTTGTAGATCTTCTATATCTTTGTCAACGAACTCTACTATCTCGCCACTGTTAATATCTATTAAATGATTGTGGTCATCATTAATTTCATAACGAGCTTTACCTGCTTTAAAATCGTGTTTCACTAATATTCCCGCCTCTTCAAACAATTTTACTGTTCTGTAAACAGTGGCAATACTTATTTTATCGTCGATTGATGTAACTCTCTTATGAAGTTCGTCAACATCTGGGTGATCTTTAGAGCCATAAACCTCTTTTGACTCTGAAAGAACCTTTGCGATTACTTTTCTTTGATCAGTAAGTCGCACACCTTTTTGTTTACATTTTTCCTCTATAATACTCATAATTTTAATTTAACTTAAATAGATAGGCTTAATCAATTTTTTTTCTACTAAATTATTAATTATTAGTTTTTCTATATTTTTTTGATCAAAAATCCTAAGATTATTATCAATATAACCATATAAATTTACTTTTTTTGAAATTTCAAGCCCTTTTGCTACTGCTAAAGAAATTCTAATACCTGAAAAGCTTCCTGGTCCTAGATTGACTATAACGCTAAATGTTTCATCTAGTTTTACGTTGTGACCGTCAATAAAATCTAATATATCTCTAACAAGTTTTTCATTGTTTGTTTTCTTTTCGTAAAAATTTTTAATAAAAAAATCTTTATTTATTCTTAATCCTAATTTATCATCTCTTCCAATGAAACTTATAATCAAAAAATTCTTTATCATTTTTTTTTCTTTGTTATTTATTGAATTTAATCAATTTAAATTAAATGCTTCAAGTCACCAAAAATTTGAAGATTTTGGAATTATATCTTTAATGTATCACAGATTTAATGAAAGCAAATACCCATCTACGAATATTCAATTAGATGTTTTCGAAAAACAACTTGAAATAATAGATAATGAAGGAATTAAATTTATACATCCTAAGAGTTTTAGGAATAGCATGTCAAATAATAAAGGTGATAGAAAGATCTTATTCACTGTTGATGATGGTTTACTATCATTTTATGAAAATGCCTGGCCTATTTTGAGAGAAAAAAAAATTCCTTTCATTTTATTTGTAAATACAAGAGAAGTTGGAGCTTTTAACTACATGAGTTGGGATCAAATTATTGAATTGCACAATTCTGAATATGTTGAAATAGGAAACCATAGTCATTCTCACGAATATCTTGTAGATGAAGATCCTGATGTGATTAAAGATGATATACTAAAATCCATTGAAATATTTAAAAATAAATTAGGTAGAAACTCTGAATTTTTCTCCTATCCATTTGGTGAATATAGTTTAGAATTTAAAAAAATTATAAAAAATTTAGGATTTAAATTTGCTTTTGGTCAACATTCGGGGGTAATTGATGAAACAAAAGATTTGTGGGAATTACCCAGATTTCCGATCAATGAAAAATATGGTGAGTTAAGTAGATTTGAGACGCTGATAAAGACTTTACCATTTAAATATAAAAATATTTCACCAGAAGATAAGTATCTTTTACAGTCAGAAAATCCCCCCGAGGTGATGATTGAATTTTATGAAAATATTAAAAATTTAAAACGTATTAATTGCTTTTCTAATGAAGGTGATAAATGGAGAAATTCTAAAATTTCTTTTAAAGAGGACAACATTTTAAATATATATATTACAGAAAAGTTTATTGGAGAAAGAGGACGAATTAATTGTTCTCTACAAGAAGAAGGGTTTTGGAGATGGCTTGGAATACAATTTGTTATAAGTGAAAAATAATTAAGAATTTAATTCTACTTGTTTTACAGAATTTACTAACTTAACCGGCTCAAAATCATCCAAATCATTTTGGGTAATAATTTGATTTAAAATTTTTGTATATTCTGAGCCTGTTTGGGCATAATTCTTTAATGTAACAGTTAATGATAAACC
>MDSW01172491.1_pt1 | contig 11636 bp, 10 predicted proteins | sample 811171 | NCBI WGS metagenome assembly MDSW01 (sample SAMN05326641, study PRJNA326480) | marine metagenome | isolation source: seawater | place: Atlantic Ocean: North West | collected 2012
ACTAAGAAAAATTTATAATTTTCTGAATCTTATAAATCAAATTTTCCTTGTTTTAAGTTGTAAAATAAATAGCCCTTATTTATCAGCAATTTCATGGAATATATCTTTATTTTTAATAAATTTTAAAAACAACAAAAAATCAAAAAAAAAAATTTTAGTTTTATATAAATCATATGGGATAAATGACATTGAGCTTTTAAAAAAGAATAAAAAAAACGAATTTAACTTTTTTTATTTTCCTAGGAAGAATATCAAAATTATTTTTAATCATTTTTTCAATAAAATCAAACATGATCTAAATGATGATAAATATCATTCGCAAGATGATTTAGTAAACGACACAAAATCAAAATATAGAAATTTTTTAAAAAAAACATTTGAAATTTTTAATTCTAAACACAATTTTTTGTCAGTAATAAGTTTTAATTTCAGGTATACTTCTGAAAAAGAACTACATTCAGTATGTAAATTATTAAATATAAAATTTATTGTCTGTCAAAAAGAATCTCTTCATTACAACGATAATAATGCAATAACAAAATTATATATTGAAACAAATTCAAAGAATGGTGAATTTAAAGGGCATTACTTTACCGTTTATACTCAAAAGTATAAAGATGTCTTAGTATCAGCGTCTATATCTAGACCAGAGAATATTTTTGTTGTTGGAATGCCGAGAGCAGACTTCTACTTTTCAGATTTAAAACCTGAGAAGAAATATATTCTTTATTTTGTACCAAGTTGGAAACCTCCAAAAATATTAGAAAAAGAATTTTCTTTTGATCAAAAAAAATATTCTGAAAGTGTAACTAATGTTATTTTTGATTTTGCAATAAAAAATCCAAAAGAAACTATTATTTGTAAATTTAAAATATCTTCAAGTTCAGACTATTTTTTTGAAAACGCCATCAAAAAAAAAAAAATAAACAATATTATTATCAAAAAAGGTGGGTCTTCTGAACATTTGATTAAAGATGCAAAAGCTGTAATTGGTTTTCAATCCTCTGGCTTAATTGAAGCTTTGATATTAAAAAAACCAGTAATAATTCCCTATTTTGATTTGAACACTAATCAGAAATTTAAAGAATGTACTCTAAGGTTAGATAATATAGCGTATTATGCTTATAATCGTGAATCTATGCTTCAATACTTAAATAAAGTTTGTAACAACTCTATTAGTTTTTCCAAAAATCAAATTGAGAAAATTGATGATATTGTCAAACATTATATTGGAAATAATGATGGAAAGTCTTCTGATAAGTTATTAGATTTTTTGAATAAAACTTTAAATTAATAAAATGAATAGAAAAATTTTAAAAATAGGTAATCGTGTAATCAGTGATAAACATCATCCACTTATAATTGCAGAAATTGGACAAACTCATAAGGGATCAATTGAAAAAGCTTTTAAATTTATTGATAAAGTAAAGCTAGCAGGAGGAGATGCAGTTAAGTTTCAGCTCCATATAGCAAGCGAAGAGTCCACTCTTGATGAGCCATTTAGAGTTAAAATAAAGAATTTCAAGTCTAGATATGATTACTGGAAAAGTGTGGAATTTACAAATGAGGAATGGTTTAAAATTTCTAAATATTGTAAAAAAAAAAAGATTATTTTCTTAAGCTCAGTTTTTTCACAAAAAGGTATAGAAATACTCAAAAAAGCGAAAATTTCAGCTTGGAAAGTGGCATCAGGAGAATTTAATTCAAAATATATTTTAGATGAAATGATAAATTCTAGACTTCCAATATTATTTAGTACTGGAATGATGAATTTAAAAGAAATACAAAAAATTCATCAAAAATTGAACAACAAATCAGCCAACCACGCAATATTACAATGTACAAGCAATTATCCAGTTAAACTTCAAAACACAGGTATTAATGTAATCAAAGAATTTCGCAAAAGATTTAATTGTCAAATTGGATACTCTGATCACAGTGGATCAATTGTACCCCCGCTTATGGCATTAGCCTCTAATTCAAATCTGATAGAGGTTCACGTAAAATTAGATACAAAAGAAAGAGGCCCAGACTCTACCTCATCTTTAGATCTAATACAATTTAAAGATCTGTGTAAAATGAGAGATCAAGTTCATATTATTAACACAAATCCGGTAGATAAAAATATTATTTCTAAAGATTTGATAAAAATGAGAAATTTGTTTGGAAAAAGTATAGCTCTAAAGTTTGATTTGGATAAAGGATCAATAATAAAAAAAAGTGATCTTACCATGAAGAAACCTGGTTTCGGTTTCAAAGAAAATCAAATTAAATATATTGTTGGAAGAAGACTTGTAAAAAATGTAACATCTAAAAGGATACTTAAGAAAAAAGATTTGTTATGAAAAAAAGAAAAATATGTGTTGTAATAAATAATCGAGCAAATTATGCCAGGATAAAGTCTGCTTTAGTAGAAATAAAAAAAAATAAAAAATTAGAATTACAAATTGTTTTAGGTTCATCTGCAATATTAAATAGATATGGTGAAGTTTCTGATATAATTAAAAAGGATGGTTTTAAAATAAATCGTATTATCTATACTTTGTTAGAGGGAGAAAACTTGCTTACAATGTCAAAATCAACAGGCATATCCATAACAGAATTTTCCTCAGTTTTTAGCGAGTTAAATCCAGATATTGTAGTTGTCATAGCAGATAGATACGAGACCTTAGCCGCAGCAGTAGCCGCGTCCTATATGAACATACTTTTAGTTCATACACAGGGAGGAGAAATTACTGGGTCTATTGATGAAAGTGTGAGGCATGCAACTACAAAGCTTGCACACATACATTTTCCTGCATCTGTTAAATCAAAAAAAAATGTTATTAGAATGGGGGAAGATCCTAAAAAGGTATTTTTAGTGGGTTGTCCATCATTAGACCTAATTAATAAAAATAAACTTAAAATTGATAATAAATTTAAACAAAAATACTCTAGCTATGGAGTTGGAGAACTAAACATCGATTTTAAAAAGCCTTATATAGTTGTTTTACAACATCCTGTTACAACTGAATATAAACATATTAACAAAAATATAAATGAAACTATTAAAGCTATAATGATGCTAAAATATCAAGTTATATGGTTATGGCCAAATGTGGACGCTGGATCAGACATTGTATCAAAAAAAATTAGAATACTTAGGGAACAAAAAAAACCTAAGCATATTAGATGGCAAAAAAATTATAATCCTGAAGATTATCTTAAATTAATTTATAACAGCTCTTGCTTAGTTGGGAATTCAAGTTCGGCAATAAGAGAAGGGGCATATTTAGGCATACCCGCGGTTAACATAGGAAACAGACAGAACAAAAGAGAACAAGGAAAAAATGTTATAAATGTAAAATATAGTAGTTCTGACATTTACAGATCGATTTTAAAACAAACAAAGGTTAAAAGATATCCAAAAAATAAAATTTTTGGTGACGGTAAGGCTGGTAAAAGGATTTCTAAAATCTTGTCAAAAATAAAATTAAATGTAGTGAAAAACTTAAATTATTAAAAATGACAAAAAATATAACTTTGGAAAAACATGAAAAATATTTAAGAGAGAAAGTTTTTTACACAAATTCTAAGTGGCCCCATTTCAATTTGATATTTAAAGACCTAAAAAAATTTGCAAAAAATTCAAAAAAAAATTCGGTTATAGTGTCTTTAGAAAGAAATTCTTTATATGGTGGTATAAGTTTATTTGCACCTTTTTTTTTTAAACAATCTTTCATATCTGTTGACTGTGTATCCCCTAAACTTAAAAGAAGAGGAGCCTATAATCGAATTAAAGCAAAGTCTGAAGTGATAATTAAACAAAAAAATTATCAATTTAATTATAAAGAAATAAAATTACCTAATAATTTTGCTGATATGATATTAATACCGAATCTAATGCATCATATCGATGATGTAGAAATTTTATTTAAACAAATAAAAAAAATTTTAAAAAAAAACGGTAAAGTGTACATTTTTGAGCCCTTGGTAAGAGAGTTGCATCAAATGCCTGAAGATTATTTTAGAATTACACCTTTTGGGTTTAAAAAGTTGTTAAAAAAATATGGTTTTTCGAACTTTAAAATTAACTTTGATGGCGGCCCCTTTACAGCAATAGGATATTGCTGGGATCAAGCAATTCAATTTTTACCTAAAAATTTAAGAAATAGAAAAGAGTCTTGGTTAAAAAGACAATTTTCACAATTCATTTCAATGGATAAAAAATATACGAAAAATTTCGTAAGAAAAAATACAATTTTTCCAATGAGTTTTTCTATTGTGTCGAATTTAACAAAAAAATAAATATATGATTAAAAATAAAAAAATAATTGCAGTTATTCCTGCAAGGGGTGGCAGTAAAGGCATAAGATTAAAAAATTTAAAAAAAATAAAAGGCAAATCACTTGTCAGAATTACTTCTGAATTTATTAAAAAATGTAAATTTTTTGATTACGCAGTTTTATCAACTGATCATAGAAAAATTTCTTCAGAGGCAAAAAAATTTGGATTAAATGTAATTAATAGACCAAAAAAATTATGTGGAGATAAAATTTCGGATACAAAAGTTCTTGTCCATTCAATTAATCAAATAGAAAAAAATACAAAGAAAATTTATGATATCGCAGTAATGTTACATCCAACTTCTCCTTTAAGAAAAGTAAGTGATGTAAAAAATTCTATAAAACTTTTAATAAAAAAAAATTATGATTCTTTATGGACAGTTTCAAAAACAGACTCAAAATTTCATCCTGAAAAACAATTATTAATAAAGAATAATAAAATTAAATATTATTCAAGCAAAGGGTCTCGTATAATATATAGACAACAACTTAGCCAAGTTTACCACAGAAATAGTAATGCATATATTGTAAAAATTAATTTTCTTAAAAAGAAGAAAATCCTTTTAAGTAAAAATACTGGATACTATTTAGTTCAAAGTAAACAAATTTCTATTGATAGTTTAGAAGATATGAAAATTGCCAGTAAATTTTTTTAATTGTCAAATTTTAACAAGTGTATTTTTTTCTACTAAATATGTTTGATCACATTTTGTTGTAAGTTGTCTATTATGTGTAACTAGAAATATAGTACATTTTCCTTTGAGTTCAAAAATTTCTGAAATTATTTTTTTTTCTGTCTCTTCGTCCAGTGAATTTGTTGGTTCATCAAATACTAAAATTTCAGGTGAATTATAAAGTGCTCTAGCTATAGATATTCTTTGAACTTGACCGCCTGATAATTTTACACCACCTTCTCCAACAACGGTGTTTACTCCATCGGGTAATTTATCTATTAACTTGTCAAGATTAGAAAGTTTAAGTGTCTCTTTAAATTTTTGAATTTTGAAATTTTCATTTTCTCCGAATATTATATTATTTCTAATGCTATCATCAGTTAAAAAAGTTTTCTGAGTAACATAACTTAATTTTTTTCGCCAATTAATATTATTAGAAATTATATTCGTATTATCGCATAGAATTTCCCCATTTGTTGGTTTAATTAATCCAGTTAACAAATTTAAAAAAGTAGTTTTACCAGATCCAGTTGCTCCCAATATTCCAATAACATCACCCTGTTTGAAGTTTAAGTTAAGATCTTTTAGCGTATAGTCTTTTTTCGATGGATATTTAAAAAAAACTTTTTTGAAAGATATATTTTTATTAAAGTTTAAAGGTGTATTATTAACACTTTTATCATCCAAAACTTTTCGTTCAGAATAATATTCTTTATGTAAGGTATTTACCACTGTCTTTCCGAATTTTAATGTCTGAAAATTATTCATAAGTTTAGTAAAAATCGGCAACATTCTTAAAAAAGATCCAAAGTACAGAGCGAATTCAGGTAATAAATTTTCAATATTTTCACCTTTCCAAGTAATTAAATAAACTAAGGCCAATACAAAAATAACTGTACCTAATTCAAGAAAATACCTGGGCAAAGGCGAAATATAAGATAATTTTCTGCTGACATCCTCTCTTCTAGTAACAATTTTATTTAGTGCATTTTCAAAAAAAAGCTCTTTTAAATAAATTTTTACTTCCTTAATCCCGATTAATGATTGTTGAACATGTTTAAGCTTTAGCCGATCTTGCTTCTGTCTTTCCTTTCCCCAATAATCTAATCTTTTTTTAATTATGAAAAAATAAATTCCAGAAAAAAAAATAAATAGCGCTAATGCAATAGATGTTTCAAAAGGTCTTATATTTATTAAAATTGCAAGCAAACAGCACAATAAAATTATATCTAAAAAAAGTTCACAAAAAGTGTTTAATATCTTTTTATTATATAGTGCTATTTCACCATGAATATTTGTTATCAAAATAGATGAGTTAATATTTACATGAAATAGATATTCTTCACTTAAATATTTTTTATATAGTAAATTCACCATTTTAATTTTAAGATTATAAAAAAAGTTTGTTTTATAAATATTAAGCAAAAGAAGTGATAATACTTTTAGAAAAAATACAAATATAAAAAATAAAACACCATAAAACAGTATTTTATCTGAATTAATTGATTCAAAAAGATTTGTATAATCAAAATATTTATTAAGAAAATTTAGTTTGTTTGGATTAATTAATAGCGTTGTAAAAGGAAGTATTAAAGCTATGCTTAATAATTCAAGTATTACTACAAGAATACTTGATAAGAAAATTAAGAAAAATTTAAATCTGAATTCTTTAGGCAATATTTGAAAAGTTTTATTTATTATATCCATTTTAATATTTAGTAATCTAATTGAAAATACAGTTTTTCACTTGCTCCATAGCTATGCTTATCATCTCCTCTTAGTGGACTATTTGCACCATTAAAATCAAAATACTTAAACTTTCCAACATAATGATTTATTAAATTGTTAGTTCCCCATGCCATCATACCTCTTTTTCTCCAATTTTTTTCACAAGAATTTAAAACTAAATGAACCGAGTCTTTATCAAACAAAACCACATTAAAATATACGATTTTGTTAGTTTTTTTTTCTCTATAACAACGAACTTTCCCAAACTTTTTTGCTAAGTTACAAATATTTTTTATATCTTTTAGTAATTCATTTTTTTGTTTTTTTTTGAGTTTAAATGCACCATTCAATAAATAAATTTTAATAATTTCTTTTACATTGTACTCACACTCTTCAATATTCTTTTCATTTCCATTTTTAATAAAATTCTTAATTTCGTATCTCCTTACATACCTATAATTTAAGGTTAAATCTTTAGAATTGATTTTATTTAAATTAACAATTGCTGAATATTTTGGTTTTATTCTGATCTTTCTTTCTTTTGTAGAAGTTAAATTCCACCAATCAAAAATTCTTACATCCAATAATGAATAATGTAACTGAAAGCTAAAACTTTTAAAGTTTTTTAAGAGATAATTTATAAATTTTGAATAAATATTATTTGAAGTAGATAACCAGGAATGTTTTGGCAATTCAGATACTTTTTTTGCCCAATAAGGTCCAAAATAATAAAAAAAATTTGGTATTAGTATTTTTTTATTATTTTTGAAAACAGGCCAACAACACATTACTTCGTCACCCTTTAGAGCACCCAAAAAAATAATGTTTTTGTAATTCTTTAAAAAATTAGGATTTGTATATACCGAAGCATTTGGAGATGTTTCCCAAATTTTAAATGCTTCTTCAAAATTTAATAATTTAATTTTATATTTTTCCAATTTTATTATTTAATTAGCTTGTGTTTTTTAAATATTTTTAAATATTTTTTAACATCTATAATCGAAACATGGCATAATTTTGCAATTTGAATAATTGAACTTTTCCCATCAACATAAGACAAAACATTCATCATTGATTTGACTTTACTAGCAGTTTTTAAAGTGGATATTGATGGATATAAATTTCTTTTACTAAGTTGTGGTTCACAAAAACAATTATTTCTAGGAATAAAAAAGTTTTTATTGTAGTTTTTTTCTAAATAAGAAACATATTTTTTAAAAAATATAAAACTATCATTGAGCCCTTCTGGCACAACGACTGAACCTAATTTATCGAGAGAAGTGTGGTATTCTTTGTAAGTTCCATACTTAGATTTTGTGATTGAACAAACTGGCAGTTCAATATTTGGTGCACAAAACTGTCTTTCATCACTACCTCTATCAAGCCAGCTATAGGTATTAAATTTTTTTTTATTCTTTTTGAGAACTTCTAAAGCAACAAAGTCACTCAACGTATTACCATATCTAGATGGAATATAAGAAAATTTTTTATTATCACCGACACAAGTTATTATTAATCCAGCAATTATATTCTTTTTCAATTTAATAAAATTTTTTTTTATATAAGCTATCGACCCAATAGTTTCAGGTACAAATATTATCCTATAACTAAAATTTCTTTTTTTAGATTTAATCCATTTTGCTAGATATGTTAGTACAGAAATTCCAGAAGTTTCGTTATTAGCCATTTCCGGGTGACAAATATAAGTTGATAGAATTATTTCTTTATTTGATTTGCCTTTTATTAACAATTCTCCATAGTTTAAATAACCTTTTTTAAATCTAGAATTAATAAGCACCTTATAATTTCCGTATTTGAGTTTTTTTTTATGTTTATGTGATATGCAGAAACCCCAATCTCTTTTGTAGTATGAGGTCACATAAGGTATTGCATTCTTTAAATGTGGAAGAGAATAAAGTTTTTTTAAAAGCTTTTTTTTACTTAATTTTTTTTTTACTGGGATGCTATAACCAACTAGATGCAATTTGTTATCTTTATAGTCACAGATTTTTTTACCTTCAGGATTTATTATAAATGCATCTTTTACTTCCCATTCCAGGGGTATTTTCCAATCAAAAACTTTTTCTCCTGACTTGAATGCTTTAATTTTTAAATTTGGCAAAATATTTCTAACTTCTCTTAGAGTTTTTCTAACACCTTCACCAGTTAAGCTTCTAGGAAAATGAATAATTTTTTTCGCAAAATTAAAAATTTGATTATTTTTCATTATTAAAAATTGTATTTAAAGACTCCATAAATATATTTCTAGTAAAAGTGCCTATACCTGGAAGATAAATCTTACCCATATACTTTTCATTTATTAAAAGACTTAATTTTTTTAAAGTATCTTCAAAGTCAACCAAGGGAACTGATAAAGTTTTTTCTAATTTAAATATTTTATAATTTTCATATTTTTGTTCTAAATCTACCATTTTCATTTTTTTTAACTCACTCCAAATACGATCTTTATACTCATCAGATTTATTCCATATATCACTATTTATCTTTGTTGGAACCTCTGCTGATATAACAAATTCATTTTTTTCGGTTTTTTCTCCATATAATGAGAGGTTAGTTGCTCTATTTATCTTTATGTTAATATCGTTACCATGAACGTATTGATATTTAGAAAATAATTTATTTGTGGCAAAATAATATAAAATTTGAGAAACGTAATGATTATTCTTTTTTTTTGAAATTTCATCATTAAAAAGATTTAATGCATTATCTAATTCAGTCACAATAAATATATAATCTGCATTTGCATAGTGTTCATTATAATTAATTTTGATCATGTCACTGCTTCTTGAAATTTTAATTTCATTTGAATTAAAAAATTTAACCCCAAGGTCTTTTAATTTTCTTTCCATAATTTCAGATATAAATCCAATATATTTACCCCTAGGGTAAAGTGATATTTGTTCTAAACCTAAAGTTTTTCTTCTAGAGGCGAGTCTAGCATCAAAATAATCTATTTTTTTTAATAGATTACTTAAAAAATCTGGAAGCAAACTTTGTCTATAGCATAAAAAATGACTATATCTGGATACGAGATGAGATAATTTATCCGGAGATAAATTTGTATTTCTAATACAAGCTTGATTTAATACTTGATTAATGTTTTTTGGTAGTGTTTGTAAGAGATCATCGTAATTTTTGATTTCTTTATTTTTTTTAAAAGCTAGTAACAAATATTGAAATAATGAAATTAAACTAAAAATTATGCCTTTGCTCGGCCAATAAGGTATTCCATGGTCAGCATAAACTTTATTATTAGTATAGGTAGCTGCACCGTAACCAAAATCAAAAAGGTTATCTTCACCAACTAAATTTTCAAGAATTTTTTTATTACGAGTGTTAAATCCGTCAAAAAAATGATAGCCTTTATCAAATTTGCCACCTAACCAATTTATTGGACTCATAACCCCATGAATATTCTTATTATTTGAGATAATATTAATATCTTTTGCTTCCTTAGAACAATAAAACGCTGTCATCATTGCCCTAAATCCACTACCAATAATAAAAACTTTTTTATTTTTAAATTTTGAATTCATTATTTATTAAAAAACTCACAAAGAATATTTATTTAATAAGTAAAATCAATATTATTAGCAATTTAAAACAATTTTAATCGAAATTTTTGTCTAAATTTGATCAATTTAAAAATTGAAAAAGCAATTATTTTAAACTAACTATAAAAATCAAATTTTGATAAATGAAAAAAAAAATTCAAACGTCTACATCTTACACGTCTTTAAAGGAAAAAAAAAATAGACAAACATTAACAGAACTATTTAATAATTGGCCAAGCAGTGATGAATTTAAGATGAGAAATCTTGGGCTATTTCAAAACAGAATTAATCTTATGAGAATATTATTTATGAATGAGTTATATCAAAAAACATTAGATGTGACCGGAGATATACTTGAATTTGGATGTAGATGGGGTCAGAATTTAAGTTTGTTCTTAAATTTTAGAGGTATATATGAACCATATAATATGCAAAAAAAAATAATTGGCTTTGATACTTTCTCAGGCTTTCCATCAATTTCTAAACATGAAAACAAAGGAAATAAGAAACTAGCTAAACTAGGAGGTTTTTCTACAACTAAAAATTACGACAAATATCTAAAAAAAATTTTAGACTATCAATCGACTGAAAGCCCTGCAAGCCACATTGAAAGACATAAATTAATAAAAGGAGATGCTTCAAAAACAATTAAAAAATATTTAAAATCAAATCAACAAACACTAATTTCATTAGCTTATTTTGATATGGATATTTATAAACCAACCAAAGATTGTCTAAAGGCCATTAAACCATATTTAACGAAAGGTAGTGTTATAGGTTTTGATGAACCAAATTCAAAAGATTTTCCAGGTGAAACCATCGCAATAAAAGAAATATTTGGTGAGATTAATTTTAAAATATTTCAATCTAAGTATAGTGCTGGATCAGGATACTTAATAATTAAATAAAATTTTTTCCATGAAAAAAAAAATTACTTTTTGTTTTGATATTGATAATACGATATGCAAAACCTCATTAAGCAATTATAATTCGTCAGTGCCAGATAAAAAAGCTATAAAAATGATAAATAGATTGTATGAGAAAGGCCATATTATCAAAATTAATACTGCTAGATATATGGGTAGAAATAAAGATAATATTTCAAAGTCAAAAAAAGAAGGATATAAGAAAACAATTATACAATTAAAAAATTGGGGACTAAAATTTCATAAATTATATATAAACAAGCCAAGCTCTGATATTTATATAGATGATAAATCGTATGGTTATAATACAAGATGGAAATTAAATTTTAAAAAATATTTATAGAAAAATTTATGGAAAACTCTTTGTTCAAATACTTAGATAAATATATTGAAAATTTTAAATTGAAA
>MDSW01007663.1_pt1 | contig 11635 bp, 9 predicted proteins | sample 811171 | NCBI WGS metagenome assembly MDSW01 (sample SAMN05326641, study PRJNA326480) | marine metagenome | isolation source: seawater | place: Atlantic Ocean: North West | collected 2012
CTTAGCAAAGATGGCCAAGAAGATGGGCATCTCTGGTTGCACCTCGATGAGGAAAGACGAGCTCATCAAGACGCTGGTACGAGAGGCGAAGAAGAAATCGCGGAAAGCCACCGCCAAAGCGGCAACGCGCACGACCAAAAAGAAGCCAGCGACCAAGAAAGTGGCGGCACGAACCACCAAAGCCGCAGCTGCCAAGCCCAAAACCAACCCCACGGTCAGCCGCAAAATCCAAAAGGCAAACGCCAATCGAGAGACTCGCAAAGATCTCTCCCGCCCGTTCCAAACCAAGGCCCGCAAGAACGGCGAGGCCGTCAAGCGGAAACCCGTCAAGCGACCCAAGCTACAGCTTGGCAAAGACCGCATCGTGGTGCTTGTCCGAGGCCCTTACTGGCTGCACGCCATCTGGGAAGTGTCTCGCCAGAGTGTCATGCGAGCCCAAGCAGCCATGGCCGAGCACTGGCATACAGCCAAACCTGTGTTGCGACTCTGTGAGATTGACAAAAGTGCCACGACCAGCGCTGCGGAAACGGTCATCCGAGACATCGAAATCCACAGTGGCGTCAAGAACTGGTACATCGACGTCAACGATCCTCCCAAAAGCTACCGCGTGCTGTTGGGCTACAAAGCCGCCAACGGCAAATTCCACGCCCTGTCACGCAGTAATGCTGTAACCACGCCAAAGCCAGGCAGTTGCGACGCGATCGACGAGAATTGGTCTGACGTGGCGGAGGATTATGACCGAGTCTTCGCCATGAGTGGTGGATACGAGGAAGAAAACGCCGCCAGTGATTTGCGGGAACTCTTCGAAGAGCGATTGCGGCGGCCGATGGGCGAGCCAATGGTAACACGCTTCGGCAATGGTGCGGAACGAGCACTCGGACAGGGCAGCAACTTTGCCTTCGAGGTCGACGCGGAAATGATCATCTATGGGGCCACCAACCCCGATGCCCATGTATCCCTCACCAACGAACCGGTGAAATTGCGTCCCGATGGTACCTTCACCGTGCGACTGGCCATGCCCGATCGACGACAAGTCCTGCCCGTGGTAGCCAGCAGCGCCGACGGCGTTGAACAGCGAACTGTGGTCTTGGCTATCGAACGGAATACCAAGATCATGGAACCGATGCTACGCGACTCGGCTGACTAAACCATCGTTGCCTGACGGTAACCTCGCGGATAGGATCACTCCTATCATGGCAGACTTGGACCAAGAACAGCGCACGCTCGTAGCGTACTTCGAGAATCTGGGGCGGTGCATCATCGCTTTCTCCGGCGGTGTGGACAGTGCTGTCGTCGCCAAAGCAGCTTTTCTGGCACTTGGCGAAAACGCCCTGGCTGTGACTGCGGATAGCCCAAGTCTGGCGCGTGCCGAATTGGAGGAGGCCAGTCAGGTGGCGTCGCTTATCGGCATCCCTCATCGGATCGTGGCGACCAACGAATTGGCCCGCGAAGAATATGTGCGGAATGCGGCGGATCGCTGCTATCACTGCAAAACCGAACTCTACGATCATCTCGAGCAGATTGCCCGGGACGAGGGCGTCGCGACCCTTGTCAACGGTGCCAATACCGATGACCTGGGCGACTACCGGCCCGGCATGCAGGCCGCTGCCGAATTCCGCGTCGTCAGTCCGCTGATCGAGTGTGGTTATGACAAGCAAAACGTACGGCAATTGGCAGATCGCTGGCAGCTGCCCATTTGGGATAAACCAGCGTCACCTTGTCTGGCCAGTCGCATTGCTTATGGCGAAGAAGTTTCACCAGATCGACTAGCAATGATCGAGGATGCGGAACGGTTTCTGAAAGAGCGAGGCTTCCGCAACGTACGGGTTCGCTATCACCGCGGCGACTTAGCCCGCGTCGAGCTACCCGCTGATGAACTCGAGCGATTATGCGAACCATCACTGCGAGAGGCTCTGAACAAGCACTTCACAGACTTGGGGTTCAAGTTCATCACGCTGGATCTGCAGGGCTTCCGTTCAGGTAGCCTCAATGCCCTGGTACCACTGCAACTGCCCGGACAGTAAGCCCCGCCGCAGCTGTGCTATCATGGCGATAGAAACTGATCTTGAGCTGCCGCTTCAGGGCCGCTATTCTCCCCTCGCTTTTCCCGACAACCTGTGAATCAAACAGAACATCGCACGTCCATTCGTTTACGCTCGTACCAGCGGATTTTGATGGTACTGGGCGGCAGTACGTTAATCACATTGCTCGTCACGGCAGCAACCTTACAACCGGATACTCGCGGATTTGGAACACACCAACAGTTGGGTTTGCCTCCCTGCTCGTTTAAAGAAATGACCGGGTTACGCTGCCCTTCGTGCGGCATGACGACCTCTTGGTCAAACATGATGCATGGCAAGGTCATTTCGTCGTTTCAAGCCAACACAGGAGGAGCACTACTCGCCATCACTGCGTTATTCGTGGGACCATGGGCCGTTGCGTCGGGGACCATGGGAGTGTGGCTGTGGCCTCGCCCAAATGAGTGGTTCGCTGTTTTAGCAGGTTCAACAATCGTCATCTGCACCATGGTGGATTGGTGCATTCGTTATTTTATGTTCGGCTGACGTCACCACCGTCGAGAAATGGAGTTCTCGCTGTGCTCAAATATCAATCTACCCGCAACTACCTTACCGCGCTGTTGCTCGCGCTTGTCGCAGCCACAGCCATGACACCTCTGGCCGGTTGCGTGGGCGTTGCCAGACATCTTATCTGGGTCACTCGTGGCAAGCCGGTTGCACCGGACTTTGACGGGCTGCAGGGCAAACGCGTCGCGATTGTCTGTATTTCCGACGGCAGTGATTTCGGACCTCAATCTATCGCCAACAAAATCGCGCGCAACGTCAGCTTGCAACTGGACAAAAACGGCAAGCGGATCGACGTGATTGATGTCGACAAAGTCGAAGAGTGGATGGATCACAACGACTGGGAGGTAGCGGACTACCGTACCATCGGTAAAGATCTCAAGGCCGAAATGGTCGTCGGTATCGACCTGTCACGATTCAGCCTACATCGCGGTTCCACGCTCTACCAAGGACAAGCGGACGCGACCATCACCGTGTACGACATGGAAGACGAAGGCAAAGTCGTCTACGAGAAGGAATTCTTTGACTATACGTTCCCGAAGGAGGGTGGCATCCCTTCCGTAGGAATGCCGGAAAAACGATTCCGCAGCGAGTTCCTTCTGCGCTTTTCTGAAAGCATCTCCCAGACGTTCCACCCGTTCCAGTTCTACGACAACTGGGCCACCGATGGCGACCAAGACGGCCTCTAATCTCTAGCGGCCATATTGAGCCATCTGAGAAACAGACCGAGAAACAGACCTCAGCGCAAAACTTATTTCAGCCCGGCATATTCCCCTGCCAGGTGCATTACTTTGCTGGCAAGTCAGGCGGAGCATCTGCCGCCTCTGGCTGCTCACCTTCCGGAGCTGCTGGCTGCGTCTCCAACAGGCGATCAATCGTGCCTGTGATACCTGTAGCAATTTCTTCCATCGAGTCTGTCGATGCGCGCTTGTAGCGAATCACGCCTTCCTGATCGATCACAAATATCGAAGGCCAGAAGGGGATTTCCCAGTCCGAGGCGATAGGACCATTGTTGCCATCCCACCAACTTCGCCAGGTCACTTTGTCATCTTCCATAGACCGCACCAGCGTCCCCAATTCAGGGTCGCTGTTAACACCCAACAAAACAAATTCGCGATCTTTGTATTTCTCCATCAGCTCCCGATTGTGGGGGTACATGGCTCGGCATGGTGGACACCAATTGCCATAGAAATCGAGCATGACGACCTTGCCTCGATAGTCACTTAATTTGAACTCTTGCCCCTCAGCATCTTTCCCGGCGATGTCCGGCGCCTGGTCGCCAACGCTGTATTTGCCCTCTGGCTTGTTGTCTGGTTCCGCCGGTTCTTCCTTCTGGGGCACTGGCAAGCCGCTGAGTGCGACATCGGAATCGACGCGCACCTGAGTGCTGTCAAGCGTCTCTCGCAAACGCTGCAACGCCTCGTCGGACAAGTCGGTTCCCTCAACCACGAGCAATTCCAACTGGCTCGCCTTGACCAAATCATCAACCTGCTCATCTGACACATACTTGGTCCACGAGATGTCGAGTCGCTTGAGTGCCTTGAGATCGACAAGCGCACCCAACTCGCGCACATGCGACCAGCTCAAATTGAGTTCTTCCAGCGCCGCCAACTGACGCAACTGATCCCAATTCTCTGCGGAGACTTGCCGAGGCATTTCGACCGCTACCGCCGCACCGGCTTCGTTTTTCTTAACAACGGCTCCGGCCTGTTCCAAGGCTTCGATCGCCGCTGCCTCCGGATTCGGGACTTCCACCGTCTGGCCCGACTCGTCGTCGCCCTCATCTTGCACGTCATCGGACTCAGTTGCCGTATCTGCATCGGCTGAGTTGACATCTTCCGCCGCCTGATCCCCAGACCCAGCGGGCGCGGTTCCTTGACGACACCCCGATCCCCAAAGACAACACAGCGCAACAACCAACAGTCGTAACCATGAAAAATGCGTCACGCATTTCATCTGCACGCTCCTTCTTGAAGGACACCAATTGCTGTCTCAGCACCCCAACATTTTATCGAGATGCCGTCCCCGTGCGGCAGCGAATGAGAGAAATCCTGCCGGCACGTCACCGTCTTAGTTTTCGATGCGATAGAGGTGTTTCTTGGTTCTCAGGAACAGAGCGGTACCTGCAACTGCGGGCGAAGCCATGAATCCATCGTCCAGTTCGTTAACGGCCACTTCCTGGTAGGTCCGCCCCGGTTTAACCACGGTCGTCTTTCCCTGTTGACTTAAGAAGTAAATGTGGCCACCCGCGAAAATGGGTGAGGCTGAGTATTTCCCCGACAAGCGTTCCTGCCAAACCTTTTCTCCGGTCTTGGCTTCCACGCACGTCGCTACGCCGTCATGGATCATGTAAATCAAATCGCCGATCAGCAGTTGCGAGGGCATCGAAGGCACACTCTTGGTCACGCGCCAGACCACATGCGAATCCGTGACGTCGCCGCGCCCTGTGGGTTTCACCGCGTGCAACTGTGCTTTACCAAAACCCGTATTGATGAAGACCAAACCATGGCCAAACAAAGGGCGTGCGGTCGCGGAGTGCTGCGCAAAACGGACGCGCCAGATTTCCTCGCCGTTGCGAGGGTTGTAGGCAATCGCCGCCTTAGCAGCCGGGCTGATCAATTGCTGCTGTCCATCAACTTCGATCACAATGGGAGTGCAGTAAGCTTTCATCTGATCGCCATCGTCTGTCCCATAATCGATCTCTCGATCTTTCTTCCAAATCGTTTTTCCCGTGCGCTTATCCAGCGCGACGAGATACTGAAGATCGTAACCATCGAAATGCACAATCAGCATGTTGTCGAGAATGATCGGAGACGACCCGGGACCACGCCAATGGTGACACGGCAGATCGCGACGCTCCCACAAGGTTTTCCCAGTGGCAGTGTCCAGGCAAGCCGTACCATAACTCCCAAAATGCACATATACCCGACCTGCCTCGATGACTGGCGTCGGCGATGCGTAGCTATTCAATGCATGGCAAAAGCGGGGTTCTGCGTTACGAAACAACACCCGATCATGCAACACCTTGCCGGTATTTCGATCGACGCAAACGGCAGACATTTCTTTACCGTCTTCCGTGGCCGTACCCATCCAGATTTGATCACCCCAAATCACGGGTGAAGACCAACCACGCCCGTGAATCGGTGTTTTCCAAGCAACGTTTTCGGCTTCGCTCCAGGACACCGCAACCGGTGTGGAAGCAGCATGGCCATCTGCCGAAGGCCCTCGAAATTGCGGCCAATTCTGATCCGCGTTGACTCCAGTGACACTCAAAATCATCACGAGGCAAACAATACCGCGCATAGAAACCTCTTTTTTACGAAACCTCTTTTTTACCAATGGTCAATAACACCCAAGCTCTCTGGATTGTAAACCACACCAGCGACTCCTGCGAGGAACTAGCGGGTGCATTCAACGGGTTCGAAGATACATCCGACGTGTTGCGGCTGCCTGACCACACGTCCATCATTCGGTAATACGCACGCAAACCAGTCGCTCGTCATCTCGCGCGTAAATATGAGATCCGGCAAAGGCTGGGTGCGCCCAGGTTTCACCAATGATCTGCAGGCGACCTAGCTCTTGGAACCCCTCCGGCGACAAACGCATCTGCACCAACGTCCCTTCCGCATTTAAGGCCAGTGCACGATCCGAATCGCCCAGCCAGATCAGGTTCGCTTGAGGATTGCGATTGCGTGGCGTCAGCTGATGCTTGTCAGTCCATTTCATTTTGCCCGTTGCCAATTCAAAACAAACCAGCCCATGCCCTTTGTCCAACAAGTAGCCATAGCCGCCGCGGTACAAAGGTTGCGACATAATCCCCCGCAGATAACGGTTCTCTTCCCACAGCAGCGCACTTTGACGTGGGTCTGCGCCTAATCGAATGGCCTTACTACCCTCCCAATATCCACACACGACCACCGTCTGTTGATGGAAAATGGGCGTCGCAATGGATACGCCATAAGTCACTTTGTAAGGTTGCTTCCACAGCACCTCGCCGCTGGCAATATTCAACCCCACGATGTGCTCTGGTGTCCAACCGATTAATTGTGTTATTCCGCTGTGCTTCACCACAATCGGCGCACCGTATCCTGTCGGATCACTACCTCCGCGCCACTTCTCTTTACCACTCACGCGATCAAATGCCAGATAACATCCATTCGGCTTGGCACCGACATGCACGATGACGAGGTCCTGATGGATCAAAGGCGCTGCGGCAAATCCCCAGGTCGGCTGCTGTGCCTGATACTCTGCCTTGAGATCCTTGCTCCACAGCAATGCGCCGGTTTTCGCATCGAGGCACCGCAAATGCCCGACAGCGCCCAGTGCATAGGCACGGCCGCGATCAATGGTTACCGTCGCTCGCGGACCCTTACCGTAGTCCAGCTTTCCGTAGGTGACGGGATAACGATCTACCCACAATTCCGCACCATCACGTGCATCGAAGCAGATGACGCGTTCGCTTTCCTCCGGCTCGGTCACCCGATCCATCGTGTAAACACGACCATCCGCCACGGAAATACCCGAGTAGCCAGCGTGGACTTTTTGCTCCCAAACGGGTTCTCTCGAGTCCGTTTTCCAATCCAGAGGGACTGCGGGGCCAAACCACGTTCCATCACCGCGCGGCCCGCGCCAGCGAGGCCAATCCTCCGCACTAACGCCTACAGAGACGGCCATGACAAGCCACAGGCCTGCAATCCCCACCTTGCTGGAAAACGGTCGCTTAGTTGTTGTCATGGATCAAATGATTCGGTAAGTCCTCAACGCGCTCGCAACAAATCTGCTCCATGACCTGCTGCAACTGACGCTTGAGAATGGAAATGGTGTGATTACCACCTTCTTGACCCAGCGCCGCAACGCCATACATGAAGGATCGACCCATGAACGTGAATTCTGCTCCACTGGCGATGGTGCGCGCGATATCCGGACCGGATCGCATGCCACTATCCATCATGACCTTGATTTTGTCACTGTACTTGGCGGCAATCCTCGTCAGTGGCTTGATCGTGGACTGCCCGGCATCCAATTGACGTCCACCGTGGTTCGACACGATGATCCCATCAATCCCCAGGGCGATGGCACGTTCGGTATCTTCTTCGCTTGCCACACCCTTCAGGACTAACTTGCCCTTCCACATATCACGGATCGCCTTGACTTTGTCGTCATTCAAACGACCCGAAAACGTCTTATCCATGAAGTAACCGAGATTTTTGAGGCTGAGCCCCTTCGGTGTGTAAGGAGTCATGGTCCGGAATTGCGGCGACCCGGCAAGCAGCGTATTCACAGCCCATGAAGGTTTACCAAAGATCTGCATGATATTGCGCAAGGTCATTTTTGGAGGCATCGCCAAACCGTTGCGAATGTCACGAGGTCGATACCCAAAGGTTGGCACGTCACAAAGAATCACCAACACGGGGCAACCTGCGGAGTCAGCTCGTTGGATAATATCATCCCGCAACTCATCTTCTGCTGGATGGTACAACTGAAACCAGGCCCGCCCCTCGGTAATCTCCGCAATGGTCTCGATGCTGCTGGTGCTGACCGTACTGAGCACGAACGGGATGTTGTAATCGAATGCCGCTTTCGCCAGGATCTCAGGCGACTTGGGCCACATCAATCCCTGGAGACCCACCGGGGCAATCCCAAAAGGTGCATCATAGGTGTGGCCAAACAACTCGGTTTGCAGATCCGAACCCGTGTGCTTGGTCAAGTAGTAAGGCTTCAGTACAACGTCACGAATCTCGGCAGTGTTGCGATGCAAGTTCACGTCTTCGTTGCATCCACCATCCAGATATTCAAAGGCAAAGCGAGGAATGCGGCGCCGGGCACGATCGCGCAGGTCGTCCACACTCGGATATTTTGAATTGATTTTCAGTTCCATCAGATAAGCCGTTAGCAGGTGTCGATTGCAGGTGTCGATTGCAGATGTCGCTTCTTACCACGGGACCCATGGCAGAAAAATAGCCGCGTGGAGCGCAGAGCACATTATAACAGCGGACCCGCGGTCGCGTAGGTACACCATGCGAGACCGCTTATAAACCCAATACCGTGTCCATTTGCTTGGCAATCTCCTGCAATCGCTGACGATCGCCCCCACGCACCTCCGCAGTCGCCCAGCCACGATAGTCGATCTTCTGCAATTCTGCCCTGACTTTTGCCCAATCGACGCTCCCCTCACCAAGCGGTTTGTCAAACCCTTTGCGCATGCCCTCGTTCATAGCGACGTTCAAATCGTACTCTTTGATATCCAACTTCTTGGTGCGTTTCCCGAGTACCTCCAGCCAATGCTGCGGCCAGCCCCAGCGAACCACATTGCCGACATCAAAATAAACTTGCACGTATGGACTCCCGATTTCGTCGACAAATCGTGCCATCGACATCGGTTCAATCAAATACGATGCCCAAACGTTTTCAATCAGGATGTAAACCTCATTGCGTTCCGCATGATCCACAGCGCGGCGAATGATCGCTTGCGTTTCGGCATAATTCTGCCGGTAGCCGATCTTCCTGTTGTAGCGGACCACGTGTAACACGGAATTCGCGCCGTACGCTTTCGCCTGGTCAATGGCGCTGACAATGTCGGGGTTACTGGAATTCACCACACCATGTACGGGAAAGGCTAGTTTTTCGCTGGCCGCTTGAATGGCTTTCACTTCGCTGGCTTGATCTGCCTTGAGCATCGCCCGCGGTTCCACTCCGTCAAACCCCAGATCCTGCAACATTTTCAGCTTATCTTCCGGTGACACTCGCTCGGTCACCATGTGATATTTCACTGCTTTCTTGATCCGTCCACGAAACTCTTCACCGCGAAGATGCGCTCCGATGGCCGGCTGTAGACAAGCGGCAGTCAGGGCAGAAGATGTCTTCAGGAATGTTCTTCGGTTATGATGGCGCAGCATGAGCCCAGCTCCAGCTTCGAGAGAAGTCCAACCGTCAATGATAACAGAACGTTAACTGACATACACTTTGTCCCGTCATTCACTTTGTGCGGAGTTTCCGTATGCACAACTCCTTCGACCGACGATCATTTTTAGCGACGACCATTTCCACGTCGCTGCTCGCCGCAACTTCAGCAACCAGCAAAGCAGAGGACACGGCCGTCGATCATCCACGCGCTACGGACGGCGACCAGCGTTTCGAGCCCGCTTGGGAAGAAAAGCTGACGGTGACCGTAGGTGCCAAGCAGGGTGATCTGATCGGGCACGACGATCGGGTTCTGCAAGCCGCTGTGGATTACCTGCGCCGCTTTGGCGGTGGGACAGTCAAAGTGTTACCCGGGACTTACACCCTGCGCAACTCGGTCCACCTGCCTTCAGGCATTCGGATTCTCGGCAGTGGTCCCGAATCGGTCATTACCAAAACCGCCTCGGTCCGCGTCAAACTAGCCGAAGACTCCGACTGGTACGACCAAGAAATCACATTAACCAAAGCCGAGGGCTTGCGAGTCGGAGACGGCATCGTGCTGCAAGCCAAAAATCCACACGACGGTTCGCAAACCGTCATCAAGCGCACCTTGGTCGCGCGTTCCGGAAATCGCTTTAAGCTCAATGCTGGCCTCCGCAAAAATCTGTGGCTATCTGGTCAACCGACATGCGCATCCCTGTTCCCGCTGCTGACGAGCGAGCGAACTTCTGATGTGGTCATCGAAAACATTACGCTCGACGGTAATCAAGCCAACAACGAAAACTTGAACGGCAATTACGGCGGCAACATCTTTCTCCAAGACTGCAACCGTTACACCTTCCGCAACGTCGAGTCGCGCAATTACAACGGCGACGGGATCAGCTTTCAAATCTGTCATGATGTCGTCGTTGACAACTGCTACAGCCACGACAACGCAGGCTTGGGCGTACACCCTGGCTCCGGGTCCCAAAGACCCCAACTGCGCGGCAACCGCCTGGCCCGCAACAACATCGGCCTGTTCTGGTGCTGGGGAGTGAAATACGGCATCGCAGAAGACAACAAGATCACCGACAACCGCGACTACGGTATCTCGATCGGACACAACGATACCGACAATGTGATGCGGAATAACTGGATCGAGGGCAGTGGCCGGGTCGGGATCCTTTTCAGAAACGATGCTCGCGGTGCCGACTTCTGGGCCAACCGCAATGTACTCGAAGGTAATACGATTCTTAACAGCGGCGATGAAAAAGGCATTGCGATTGACATTCAAGGCAACACCAAAGATCTGACCTTGCGAAACAATCAGGTACGCGAAACCCGCGCCCCCATGCAACGCATCGGGCTCCGCATCAGCGAGAAAAGCGAACGCATCACCCTGGCAGACAACACCTATGCTGGAGTTGCCACCCAAGTCCTTGATCTACGTCAAACGTAAACTCATTCGGCTGCGCGTGGGTCTTTGCGCTCGACAGTGACCGCCATGATCATGGGCGCCGACTGATCCGGACCTTTCACAAATGCGATCTCCTCAATGGTCGCATCCCTTTTTGGCTCAACAAGCAGGTGCCGAATCTGCTGGCCTCGCAATAGGTATGCGAACTGCGACTTGGGCACATCCACACGCCTGATGTAGTCAGCAAAGTGCACACCATTGATCAGCGGATGGTCCTCAACTTGACCGTCGTCGTAATGCAATCGGACGATCATCGAAACCGACTTGTCTTGTGAGTAGGGAAATCCCCAACCGCTCACACCACTGAGTAAGTGAATTTTCTCAGCTCGCGTGTTGCACGGCAGCGCAACTGACTTTGGCATACCTGGCGGCAACGATCCGAGAGGCCCATGCAGCAAGACCAGATTCGGCGTCGACTTGCCTTGTGGGTCCGTCAAGAGGAACGGGACACCCGCAAATACCTTCGGCTTCCAGTCAGGAAAGATCATCCGATCCGCACCGTTGTCTCCATTGTGGAACAACCCTTTGGTACTGATTGCCGTCGCAATTTTTGCAATCGACAACGGCACGAAGCGTCCTTTATGGGTCAGGTATTCCAATAGGTCGGCGATCTCGGCCTGCTTGACACTTTTCTCGAAACCCTCTGGCATCAACGACTTCTTGGAAGCTCGCAGTTCATCGATGTCTTCTCGCAAAA
>MDSW01092816.1_pt1 | contig 11634 bp, 3 predicted proteins | sample 811171 | NCBI WGS metagenome assembly MDSW01 (sample SAMN05326641, study PRJNA326480) | marine metagenome | isolation source: seawater | place: Atlantic Ocean: North West | collected 2012
ATATACCGCCTTACCTACCCAATGGATACGGAGGAATCAAAATGGCAACCCCAAGCAACCTTGTCTCACTCAGAATCACTGAGGATGAAATAGCACTGCTCGATGCACGAGTCGGCCTTGATGGAGCACGTAACCGCTCCGATGTTATCCGAGCCGCCATTCAACAATACCTCAAAGGCCAACCCATGCTTACTGGTATGGATTCTGTCCGAATCCCGATCGGTCACGGAGACAAGATGCTTCTTGGCCAACTCTACGAACTTCAAGGAACAACTCCTGAAGCAGCAGCCCAAGAAGGGCTTTCACTTTACATAGAACAGGCGATTAAGAGCCGTTCTGAAATGACACAACAACTCGATGAACTTCTGGCGGAAGCCAAGAGTTCAACGATACGACGCGAAGAATACCACGAATGAGTGGGTGAGAGTGCAGGAGGGGATGGAAAATGAATTGGCAAAACGATGTTAGCGAGACTCGGGATGCCACCTTCAACGCCGTACGGAATTTGTCCAAGCCGTATGGATTTGCCGCTTTGCGTCTGCGTGCCCGTCTTGCACGCGCTGGACTACAACAAAACCCAACACACCTCCCCTCGAAAGACGGGCGGGGGGACTCAGATTCCACTCCAGCTTGCTAAGTTGGTTGGTTCCCACGTGCTCAGGACCCCACATACCTGGGCACAATTATTCACAGCAGTGCAACCGCTGCAAACTTGAAATTCCCCAATCCTTTAGAGGGGTCGACGCTGAACCAACATTATGACAGAGGAGGGGAGCCTGAAAAATGCAGAGGTATTTGCTTTTTTGGCCCATGAAAACCCCCGACCTGGACAAATAGAAATGATTCAGGAATCTACCGAGGCGCTTCGCAGTGAAGGCTACCATTTGGCAGCAGCACCAACCGGTATTGGAAAGACTGCTGCCGCACTTGCTGCTGCACTTGAGATCACGCAGAATTCCACTCAGCGAAAACATATCTTTTTCTTGACCTCTCGACAAAGCCAACATCGAATCGTTGTCGATACTGTTCGCCGAATAAATCAACGACGCGAGGGTAAGATTCCAATCACCTTGGTGGATATGATTGGTCAAGCCGGAATGTGTGTCCAACCCTTCGCAAAGGAATCCTCATTGGTCTTTTCTATGATGTGCAGTAATGCACGAAAAACAAAATCATGCCGGCCATGGATAACAAGCGCCCCTGGGCTGACAAAACGAATTCTTGATAGCCCACTTCATGTTGATGAATTAGTCGACTTGACCAAGATACACCGCGTCGGTGGAGAAATTACACAGACATGTCCTTGGAAAGCAGCCCGGGAAGCAGCAGGAAAGGCTGATGTTTTTGTCGGTGATTACAACCATATTTTCGATGAAGGTGTAAGAAAATCAAGTTTGGAAGCCATGGGAATCGCTCTTGAAGACATCATCGTTGTCGTTGATGAAGCACATAACCTTCCAAACCGTATTCGGATGACGATGGAGAGAGTGATTACGCCTACGATTGCTCGAAATGCCACCATAGAATTAGAAGAATACAAAGAAACTCTTACGGCCCATTATCTGCAATCGAACTCGGTTGCTGTTGCTCTTGAACTCGATGTTGCCACATGGGCATTTGAAATCATGAAAATCGCTCGGACCAAATTTGCAGATTTATTCCGTCAACTTCATTCAGATTTGCCAAACGATTCGGAAGAATCTCGTGTCGAAGTTCCTCGGTTCTTGGACATTATTCACAGGGCATGCGATGAATATGAAGGTCTAACCGGACAAAAAACGCTGACTGATGACCCCGGACTGGCGGATTTGGCCGTTGAGCGAAGCCATCGATTGCCCCGACTTGCTGATGTTCTTCTTCGGGTTGAAGTGGATTTGGATGCCGGTGAAGGTGAAGACGCAATGGAACCAGATGCCCATCGAATGGGACATATTCTCAAATGCATTGAGGCATTCGGTGAAACAACTGCTCTAAGTTTAGTGTTCAATGCGAAAGGCAGAGAAGGTAAAATCACATCTCATTTACTCGACCCCGGCCTTGTATCCGGCCCTGTGTTTTCCTCTATACATGGTGCAATCCTCATGTCTGGAACCTTGTATCCACCACAAATGTATTCCGATATTCTTGACCTTCCTGCCTCAAAGACCACAAAAACAGCCTATTCCTCACCGTTCGCAGGTGAACGACGACCAGTTCTTGTAGCAAAAGATGTCTCGACCAAATACAGCCAACGCACCCCGATGATGTGGCAAAAAATACGAGACCACATCCAAGCCCTTATCGATGGAACGCCAGGAAATGTGGCTGTATTTTCCCCCTCCTATCGCATGATGGATGAAATCCTGGGCGAAACTTCGTTCAAAGGCATTCGGAAAGTTATCGAGAGCCGGGACTGGACAAAAAATGATATTGACTCGATTGTCGAAACTCTTCGCAGTGCGAAGGACTCTGGACAACGTATCTTGTTGTGCGGCGTTCATGGAGCGCGCTTGTCTGAAGGTATCGATTACAACGGCGGGATATTGGATGCTGTGGCCTGTGTCGGTATCCCGAATCCGCCCCCATCGGTTTTATCGGATTCTCTCAAGACCTATGCTGGGGACCGGTTTGGCAAAAATAATGCTTGGCGTTACACCGTCACCCAGCCAGCAATCAACGCCGTCTTGCAGGCGATGGGGCGCCCTATACGTTCGGTAGGCGACAGAGCGCTCATACTTCTTCTCGATCAACGCCATACAGACCGCACATACATCAGTTGTTATCCGACTGACTTGCGAATGAATTCGACCAATGACCCTCAAACGACTGCAAGCTTTGCTCGGCGCTTCTTTTCTAAAGTTCACACACTTGAAGAAGTGTAACGATATACAAACGATGGAGGACGAAGGTTCATGGAGGCCGCACACAACCGAGGAACCATGTCGACATGGGAAACTGTTCATCTGGAAACAGAAAGTACGGCTGAAAGAAGTGAAGAATCGAGGGAGGTCAAGACATTGGGACTTGATGCTGAACCCGAAAAACTCCATGCTGAGTTTCACGTCGAGGCCGGACATCTCTCTGAAGTTCAAATGAATCACCAGCGCGTCTTGGTTGCCTCTGGAATGATTCCAGAATCGCATCTCTCTGAAATTGAACCAGAACGCCGATTGGCCTGGATGGTCGACCAATTGCATGGTACAGTAAATCCAGATGGACTTACTATCCCTCTTCATGGAGCAGATGATTCAGACATTCAAATCTCAACTTTGAACGATGAGGCACAGCGCCAATTGCGCATTATTGTCAAAGAAACTGGACATGACGACCTCCTTCGAATCCTTCCCATACCTGCTGAAGCAGGTGAAATCCGAGCACATTTCATCAATGGCCGACTTCATTTGCGCTGGTAATCCTTTCAGCGCGGTGGAATCTTCGTAAGTGAAGAGATTTCTTCACCCATTCGTCCCAACGCTTGCTGGGCTGCTGCTTGGTGTTGTTCACCCATTTCATCACGACTGTATCGTGCTTGCTCAAACATATTGTCGAGAGCGAGAAGTGATTCTTCAGAAATTTGCGGCATTGCTTGACGAATAGCCATCTCGAATTCACGAACAGTTTCGAAATCTCGACGAAGGAATCCATGCTCTTGGAAAGTTGCACACAGGCTCTGGTAGCAGGTGAAGATTGCCTCACGAATTGAGTCTCCAGCAGCCAACAATTCTGCTGTGTAAGCAAAGATCTCTTCTGCTTCCTTGAGAAGTTCTGAAGATTGACGTCGACGATACAAAACAACTCCAGCAACCGCTAATCCAATGACGAGGAGTGTGAAAACATACGCCCACATCGGCAATTCAGTCGCTTCAGCTTGATATTCATAGTTCGGCGAAATGGCACCACTGTATTCTAAGGCAAATTCATCCAGAGATTGGTCAGACAGTCGAGGGTCATTGATGAGAATCTCCATAGAAAGTTGGCCCCATGTATCAACATCGCCATACGGTGGGTCGGAATTGAAATCAATCGGAGCAATTCCATTTTCATCCGTGAGGCGTTGTAATGGGTCGCTGAGTTGTGTTCCATTTTCATCATAAAGATAGACCGTAACTGAAATTCCACTTACACCTTGGAGAGTATCCTTCGCCGTAATGACGATGTTTCCTCCAATGTCTTCTTGTTTGTTTTCAATGACATCATCCAATGAAACGACAATGTCTGCATTGATTTTAACGAAGATTGGGTGGCTGACACTTGCCATGTTGAGATAGTGTTCATCATGTCGGGGTGTTTCCAAATGCAAGTATTGAGAACCAGCACTCATGAAGGCTGGTGCTGTTGCTGTAAGAGAGAAGTTTCCATTCGACCAATCGATAATGAGGCCTTCAAGACAACGTGCCCCGTCTTTTTGAGCCAAACAATTCGAACCATTACCAAGATACAAGGTCACATTATCGAATACTTCACCAAGTCCACCGACTTCAGAAATGGAGCCAGTCAGAAGTATTGGAGAGAAGGTTGAATCAGAACGCACAACAACATTGGAAGAAGTCGAATCAATGGTGATGAGCGCATCTGCCCATACCGTTGCAGTACCGGTTGCTTGGGTGCCAAGATGCGCTTCTGTACCTTCAAAGTAAATGGTAAAGATGTGGTTTCCTCGAGCAAGGTCGGAAGTCGCTGGTACCAATGCAGACCAACTACCATCCTCTTCGGTGGTCAGGGTTGTGAGTTCAACATCATCTAATCGTAGGCTGAGTTCCTTTCCACTCAATCCATCATTATTGACCGTATCAATGTCAAACAATCGTCCCGAAAGGCTCCAAAGGTTCCCACGTGTGGCGTCTTTTCCATCATCAAAGATGAACGTTACATCAGAGCGATGGGCCAAGAAGAAGGAAGTGTTTCCAGCACCGGAGCGGTAGTAGCCTTGTGCATCTACATTTGCAAACAACGTATGGTTTCCGAAACTGAACGTATCCGGAACATTCCAAGTAAAGGTGAATTCTCCGGTCGAATCCGTAACAACTGTTGCAATGATGAGACCTTCAACTTCCAAGTCAACGGTATGTGCTGCAACCCCAATCAATTGGTTATCAACAACGCTACCAACAATGGTCGTGTTTTGTCCGACTGCAACAGGGCTGTCCATCGAAACCGATACGAGAACTTGACTGTAAACGGTCCAAATCCCGGTAGCATTACTTGGCAGATAGAAGGTTGTTCCAGTGAAACGTGTTTCAAGAGAAATGGGGCCGAGTTGTGCATCTGACGGAACTGGATAAACAGCAGTAAAGAGACCAGTTTCGTCTGTAGTGACGTTGGTCATCCACTGTCCTCCAAGCCAGACTTCGATGGTGAGGTTTTCCAAAGGTGAATCAACCAAATCCAGAAGACGACCTTGGAGTGTCATGGAAGCTTCTCGGTCAACGGTACCACTTGGAGTCAAGAGAATAATCTTGGTTGGAACACTGACGTTAAAGTTGACTTGTGCACTGCTTGGCAGATAGAAATCAGGATTGGCTGGGTCTCCAACACCAATTGGGTCAACCCAGTCTCGTCCACCGAGGTATCGCACCTCAATGAGATGAGCTCCAGCAGCCGTATCCTCTGGCAAAGTCCAACCAATGGAATAATTCCCAGATACTGCATCGGTTTCAACACTGGAAACTGGAACACCATCGACTAGAAGGTGCACGATTGCAACAGAGGGAATACCGTTGATTGACAGTGTTTGATTAATGTCGTCAAGCAATGTTCCTTGAACTGTGAAAGAATCACCAGCGACAAGGGTCGAAGGTGAGGCGGATATTACCATATTCGTTTGAGCAAGAACCACGAATTGTGTTGAAGCATTTGAACCAATGAGCCCTGTTGAGCCAGGAGTTCCTGCAAAGGTGACTTGGAGGTCATTGAAACCAACACTTTGGTTGCTTGGGACCGTAAGAATACCAATTCCAGTTCCATTCGCAAAGGTCGTGAGCGTTGTACTCACATCAGTACCGATAAGGGTAACGACAACTTGTTGCGAGCCAACAGCTGCCATGGTATTGTCTCGAAGCAAAACCTGAATCTCAACATCGTCGCCTCGTTCAGTTCGGTCGTTCAATGACGGCGAACCAAGAGCATCTAATGAGGGCTTAACAAAGACAAGAGTTGTGAAACCTCGACTGTCAAAGGTGGAATTATTTGTCGAGCCAACGTAGTAATTTACGTTTGGAACATACGAGGCTGCTATTGAATTATTACCTGCTTCAAATCCTTCACCAAGAAGAATCGATGCTGCCCAAATACCACCCGCAGTTACTGAACCACCGGTAACGGTAAAGCCAGTCGGTTGACCATTGATGCTGAACAAGATGTTCGATGGCAAGACACTGCCATCACGTTGTTCAAGTCCACTTCCATTATCGCTGACAACACTTCCAGTTACGTTGAAGGATGTGCCGGCAACAGGATTGGCTGCTATCGGGTCGACAACCATAATTGTGGTTGAACGTATGGTAATTGAGGAAAGATTGACTTGGGTGTTCAACAAATCACTGGAGCCATTAAAGACCAATGAAACCACAACCAAACCAAGTGGATGCGACATTGGGATTTGATGACTGAAGTTCGAGTATCCTTCACCATCGGTTTGAGTACCTGTCAACCATGTTTCATGGAATTGAATGTCAACATCAAATCCAGGCAATGGTGCAAAGAGATTTGATGATTCAAGCAAGCGACCAGTGATGTTGACGGTGTCGCCACGGTTCACAGTAATCGGATTGAGTGGCTGAAGGTTGTCAAATTGACTGACTCCCATCACTAAAATTCCATTTTGCGAAGTTGCTGTGAGGTAGAATGGAGATGAACCTTCATTGACACTCAGAACGAGAATTTTATTTCCACGTTCGGTTCCGTTGCCTGTTGTATCGGTTGGAATACTCATGTTGAAAGTGCCATTTGGAGATGTAAGATAAGCAGCAACCAAAGTTTCACCAGGGTTGTTCAACCAGAATGCTGACATTTCCACTGGGGTTGAAAGTGGACGAGATGTATTATCACCGTCGAGAACTTGACCGAGCACATTAAAATTCAATCCAGCAGTCGTCACAGTTGGAATCGAATCGATACGGATTTCACTTGGAACTTGAACGGTCACATTGACGATTGAAGAATTCCCTGTACGACGTGAATTACCTTGTCCCAGTCCATCTGTCAAATCGTCATAAACAATTACCAATACGTCATAATAGCCAGGTGCAACACTTGCTGCAGTCCATTGAAGTGATGAATTTCCTTCGGCATCTGAAACGTCAATACCCATGGAAACATTGGTGTTCCCCCAATCGAAGATGTACTCAACATTGGCACCAGAAACGTTGGACCTATCAGCCACATCGGTGATCTTCGTGTTGAAATCAAGGGTCTGATTAATTTCTACAATCATCGATTCCCGTTCAGGTTCAACAACAAATTCGGATTCAATACCGACAAGAGTCGATGGAAGAGTTGGCATTGCGGGTGGAACTGTAGTGTCGACCATTCTGAAAAATGCCCCACCTGGTGGCGCCATGGTGTCGAAATCCATATTCAAAATAAATTCATATGAATCTGAAGGACTTGTCGTTGGAACAGTGAAATTGAGAAGGAAACTACCGGTTGTATTGTTCAAGAATCCTTGAGCAAGGTCAATTGGCATTCCTTCTGGTGTCATCATGATGATAGAGAGCATTGTGATGTTATCGCCAAGAACGCTGATGTTTGTGTATTGTGCATCAAAGATATCACCAAATAAGTAGCTTGAATTTCCTAAATGCGTCCAATCTTGTCCAAGACTTAGATTCCATGCTACTTCCGCCGCTACACGGACCATTTCGTTTCCAACTGATTGCTGGTAGAGTTCTGAACCGTTGAAGGAAATCTCAAACAAATAATCATTGGCAAAGAGAGTAGAATCAATGAGCCAGTTGATGGTCATCGTTTCGGTCGAAGGGTCAACGGTTGTGTTCACCCAATTGCCATTGAAAGTGAAATCAAAGTTGCCTGATATGAGAAGGTCCGTTGAAATTCCTCGGTGGTCAAATGCTGTGACCAAGACCGTTGCATCTGTACCTCGCAACTGAGCAGTTGCCTGAACCTCAAAATCAAGGTAACCACGCAAGAGGTATGGCCCACTTGCAGTTACATTCGCATCATCCGTCGCTTCGATGGCATTCGGGAAGAATCGGATTTGAACCTCGATGATTCCCGCCATAACCTGTGCGTCAGCAGTCCGGAGTAAGTGTTGGATGCTGAATGCTCCATTTACACTTTGATTGAACACTTGAATCCATTCTTGAGAACTACCGTTTTCTCGGATGGAGAAGGAAAGGTTACCTGCCATAGCTACGGGTGATGCTCCAGTTGTAAGGGCGGAGCCATTTACCCAAAGGTCATCATTGATGAGAATAATACTCTTGTTGGCAAGTGGCCCTTCAAGAGTTGCAGTCAAGTTTGGTGCATCACGAACATCGATGACAATCGAGGTAGTTGAAGGCCTCAAATGGAATTGAGAAGGTGTGATGCCTGTGGCTTGGGTATCTTGCCAGCCGGAAAAACCAAGCGTAGCAGACAGGTTCGTTTTTGTTTCAAGCGGGTCAAGGTCGAGGTCGAAACTCCATGTCCCATCAATATTGATGAAACTGCTGAGATTGGTAAAACCATTCACTGAAGAAGTGAATGACAACCAAACCGTTGGTGGTGTTGGATCATTCACACCAATATTTTCAATTTTATTGATTGGTGCATGTTCCAAAGAGAGCGTTCCTTCGATGACGGTCATAGCACCTGCGCCGGCGATTGGGGCATTGATTGCATTTGGAGCGGTGTGGTTGATGACTGAATCTTCTGTCACATTGATGTAGCCATCGAAAATGACACCTGCTTCAGCAACATATCCTGATTGAGTGAGTTTAACCACTACACGATACATTCCAGGTCCATCCAATTCCGGAGGGGTGCCATTGAAACTGAATGTTCCGTTCGAGAGGGTAATACTTGAGCCAATCTCAAAGTTAGGAATTGCGGCTTGGCCAGGAATTTCATTCTCAAGAGCCATAGGAACGAGATACCCGATTACTGGAAGTTCTGCGATGGCAGTCAAGTTTTCTGAGTATCGTAATTGACCGGTTATATTGAGAGCTACACTTCCATCTCGGTCAAGGGTAAGAGAGGAAATGCTTTGATTGACGATTTCGACTTCTTCAGCAGGTGGACAAGCATCGAAGGCAATCCATCCAAGTTCAGTATCGCCGTTAGCAGCATTTTGTTGCAATCGAACTTCACCCCAAGACGACATATGAGTTGGATAGACGGCATAGCCATCACCGTTCCAAATACCGCCTGAGAAACCGGTAACCAATCGAGCAGGTAAACCAGCAAGTCGAGCCATGGTCACAAACGCAGTATTGAATTCAGAACATGTACCTTCTTGTGCAGCCTGAATCAGAGTAACACTCAAATCTTCAGAAGACGGAATGCCTGAGCCGTTGTAATTACGCTTGAAATCTGTCGTTGCATTTCCTTCTGCAAGGAACGTTTGCAAAGCAACTGCACTGTCATATGCATTGGTTGCTCCCGCTTCAGTAATGACTGCAGTGGTAACATTGAGCAAGTAGGAATGTGGGTGGGTTGGGTCATTGAAGGTCGTCGGTAAAATCAACTCATAACTGGAGTTCGTGCCTGCTACGGTTGTTGATGCAAGTGTCGCCCAATCAAAGTAATATTCAGGTTGCTGAACATATGCTTCTTGAATCGGCCCAGTGAGAACTTCGATGTTGTGGGTGTCGTTTGAGCGTTGTAATTCACCAGCGATGTCAACATAAAATGATAAGTTAGAGAGTGAAAAGGGTACGGGAAGATTACCCGCAGTGACAGGATTTCTGTATGTGATTTGCCAATCGATTGTTTCGTTGGAAAAGGCAAGGTCTGCCAAGTGAGTCAAGTTTGAAGATGGAAGTACCATCAGCTCGTATGGGTGAATCGCTTCAAGGTGCGCATAGGTTGTACCTGTGTAGAAATCATTGGTCGACATACGCCATCTGTGAATCAAATTCGTATCGACATTACCCGTTGTGTTGTTCGCCCAGAATACGATTTCAGATGAAATCAAATCATCGGTTGGGTCAAACGGGTCAAAAGGCGAACCTACGCATCCAACAACCCAGAACTCCTGTGTACATTCTAATCCATCAATCATTCCACCGCCATCAGTATCAGGGTTGGTCCAATCTGTTCCAGTTTGGTTTTCAACAGCATCTGGAATTCGGTCGCCATCAAAATCAGCAGGCAATAAATCATCGGTTGGGTCGTTTTCTGGGTTTGTTCCGTCAAAGTATTCATTTCGGTCTCCCACGCCTCCAGCATCGGTATCCGCTGTCGCATCGTCGGTAACCCATACGTCAGTCGAACCGTTGAGGATTCCAATCCATGAAAGGTCGCAACCGGTGGTTGTTTCAAAATAATTATTCAAACCATCCAAGTCATCGTCCAACAGATTGGTACAGGGTTGATTTGGGTCTGTGTTATCGAATACTTCATCGAAATCGCTCACGCCATCAGCATCGGTATCTGCAAGAGTCGGATTAGAGAACCATCCGAATGTACCGAGTAATTCTTGCCAATCGGCAAGACCATCACCGTCTGAATCTGAATAATCATCATCACAATATTTCTGCGTTGTTCCAATCGTTCCAGAATTTGTAGCCGATGTGTGGCAGAATGAACCGTTTCGGTTTGAAACTTGAGTAACGCCGGTTATAGGTCCAGAAGATACGCCCTGAATGGCATTATTCACAGTACCTGCGTAGGAAAAGGGTATCCACGTCCCAGAAGTATTGTACCATCCAACACCTCCACTTGGATTGAAGCCTGAACCGTTGGCGACTTGGAGCCGACTGGTGCCGCTACTCCAAGAGACAACTGTCGTTTCAAAATTCACAAGCGAGTCGCAAGGGTCAGTTCCGTGAGAGACGTTACGTTCATCGCCATCGTTGATTCCACCGAAATCAGTATCGGCGATATCCCAAGAGGTGCAAGACAGGTTCTCTTCCCAATTTTGAATTCCATCGTTATCTTCATCGCCAGAATCTTCCATTCGAGTTGGATCGGTTTCTCCAGCATCCAATACGCCGTTGAAGTTGGTATCTTCTTCACCGTCATCAAAAGCATCGCCATCGGTATTGTTGTCTCGTGGGTTACTGGCTTGAGGGGGATTTCCATATGCGCCATTAACTTCGACGCCGTCATCGATTCCATCACCATCAGTATCAGCGGTTGTAGGGTCGGTCAAGAGAGTCAGCGCTTCATACGAGTCGTTGAGGCCATCGCCGTCGGTATCTGCACGTTGTGGGTTTGTGCTGGTGATTCCATCAACTTCTGCTGTAAAGGTAGCACAGCCACCAGGACCAATTCCAGATACTGGGTCACATGGAGATGTCGTTTCAGTAACGATGCCGTCTGGGCCGTTTCGGAAACAAGGGGAAGAACCGCACATGGTTGTCCAAGTAGGATTGACGTATTCCATGAGATTGTTGAGGCCATCGCCATCAGGGTCGCCGTTCGGTCCATCTGCATTTGATGCTGAAGTTGCATTAAGACCGTTTGCAGCCTCCCAACCATCGTCCATTCCAT
>MDSW01216874.1_pt1 | contig 11634 bp, 8 predicted proteins | sample 811171 | NCBI WGS metagenome assembly MDSW01 (sample SAMN05326641, study PRJNA326480) | marine metagenome | isolation source: seawater | place: Atlantic Ocean: North West | collected 2012
TATCAAAGCTTTGCGCAATTCTAGAAAATTCAGCGAAATGGAAAATTACTTTTATTTTTTTTTTTAAATTTTTAAGTATTTTTGAGATATTTTTAGTATCTCCATTAATGTATTTGACATTATTTCTTTTAATATGGTTTTTTTTACTACCAGTAAAATAATTGTCGATTGAAATTATTTTGTTACTTCTGATTTTTGATAACGAATTAATTAAGTTTGATCCAATAAAACCTGCTCCACCAGTAACAATAATGTATTTCATTTTGCCAATTAATATCAGTATTTAGTTTAATGACAAACTTTTAAATAATTTATTAATCAATAATTCTGCACCATGGTTTGTTAGATGGTGATTATCTCTGTACAAAGGATATCCATTAATATCGTGTCCATCAAAACATTGAATATTATTACAAGATGAGGGCCCTAAACTTGTTAAAATTTTATTTTGATCAATTATGTATAAGTTATTAAAATTTAGTTTATTAATAAATTTATATATTTCTGGGAAAATAATTTGTCTATTTTTTATATTTTTTTTGTTTAAAATTTTATATTTTATTGGTGATTCCTCAAATTCTACTCTTTGTAGAAAATAATAAAAATCTATATCTGGATAGTCATTTAAAATTTTAGAAATCTTTTTTTCAAAAACATCATTCTTAGAAAATTTATGATGAATAATAAATACATAATTAATTTTGTTATTTTTTAAAATATAACCTAATTGATCCAGAGCTTGTAAATATTTTTTTCCTCTAATATCAAAATAAGATAAATATAAATCTATTTTTTTTTCCTGCAATTTTATTGTTAAAATATTCTCAAAATCACCAGCATGTGAATCCCCAAATAATAAAAGTGATTTTTTATTAAAATTGATTTTTTGACAAATTTCACGACAATCCTGTCCAGATATTATTTTACTTGAGGAAAAATTGATTGTTTTGGAAATATATTCTTTATCTATTTTTTTGTTTGTAAAATATCTTAACTTCATGCCTTTTGATGAATGTAAAAAGGAACCAGTAAATGCAAATAACAATATAATAAAGAAAAAATATTTAAAATTTATGTTAAGATTATTTCTGTATTTACCAATTTTATAAAATTTTTTCTCAATCTGAAATATTAATAATGTTGATATTATTATTATAATAAATATTAAAAAAATTTTCTCGAATTTAATATCATAAAACTCAAAATATTTTGCAAAATGAATTATCGGATAATGAACCAAGAAGAGGACGTAACTATATTCGGCTAACCTTTGATTAAACTTATTATTTAAAATCATGTTAAAAATATTTTTTTTATTGAATGAAATAGTAAATAGAATTAAAAAAATTATAGCTGAATAAATTTGGTTTTTAATAAATTGTGAGTCACCAAAAACTAAGTATAAAATGAATAAAAATATAAAAAATAATAAATAAAAATTATTGCCTACTAATTTGTCATCATTATTTTTGAAATACTTTAGGTAAACAAAATAACCAAATAAAAATTCCCATAATCTATTTGGCAAAAAGTAGAAAATTAACTTTTCATCATTACTAAGAATAATATTTATACTAAATGAAATTATAAAAATAAAAAAAAATATAAAATTTCTATTTTTCTTTAGATATTTAAATTTATTTACAAATAATATTAAAAATGGAAATAATACATAAAACTGTATCTCTAAAGATAAGCTCCATAAATGGAGTAATGAATAAGTATTTGGTGAAAAATAATCATTTTGTAAAATATAAAAATATATATTTGATATAAATAAAGAGGATCCAAATAAACTTTGACCATGATATTTTAACTCTAAAGGGATATAAAATAGCCAACATAATAAAGTTACAATAAAAAGAGTAATAAATAATGCTGGAAATAGCCTTAATATTCTTCTTTTGAAATATTCTTTTATTGAAAATTTTTTAGTTTCGATGCTCTTTAAAATAATTTTTGTAAAGATGAAGCCGCTAATTATGAAAAAAATATCAACACCTAAATAACCTAATTCAAAATTAGGTATACCTAGATGGAAAAACAAAATTAATATAACTGCAAATGATCTTAAGCCTTGAATTTCTTTAATAATCATTAGTTTAATACACTTAATAATATTTTTTGGACTTTTTTAGAATTGGAATGCCAACTTAGTTTTTGTTCGTAATATTTATAAGAATTTTTTTTTAATTTTAGAAATTTTTTTTTATCATTAAATATTTCAGATATATAGTCTGCAATTTTTTTAGGATTTGAATTAACTTTAAATAATTTACCATTTACATTATTGTTTATCATGCCTCTAACTCCACCAACATCATTAGTAATATTAAATAAACCAAAAGAGTTTGCCTCTGCGAATACAACCCCAGCCGCTTCTTTACTTGTCATTAAAATATGAATATCTGCATTATTAAATAGTTTTTTTAATATTAAATAATCCTTTTTTTTATTTTTATCTAAAAAACCGTGCTGCCTAATGTAGTTAGGAAATTTTTTTTTTTTTGATCCTCCAATAATATTTAATTTGGCATCAATACCTATTTTATTTAAATATTTAGTAATATTTATAGTCTTCTCCATTCCTTTTCTCTCCCAATCAACTCCTACACTTATCAAATTTAAATTATTTTTTTTTTGTTTATTAAAATTAACTTTTTTATTATCTTTAAAATTTGAGCCAAAAGGTAAAATATGAATCTTTTTTGGATCAATTTTGTAATTTTTTATTGTTTCTTTTTTTGACCAATAACTTGTAAGGATAATCTTTTTTGCTTTATCTAATGCTAACTTTTCTAAAAAATTTGCTTCTTGAAAAGATTTTTTATGAAATTTTTTTTTATCGAAATAATGATTGTAATATGTTTTATATGTAACGTCTAACCAAAGTATAATTGGTATATCTGTCTCTAAAAAACTTGTTAAATAAGTATCTGAAGTAAATATTAAGTCAATATTTTGTTTTTTTAAAATAGTTATAATTCTTTTTGAATAATTTTTTGATAAAGAAATTTTTCTTTCAGAGTCATATTTGATATTGATTTTTTTAAAAAATTCTCTTTTTAATACAAATGGTAGTCTATTAACATTTCTTAAAGGACCAATGGGTAAGACATCATGCTTTAAACTTTTTAGTGTTTTATAAATATTTAATTTCAATCCTGACCATGAGATAAAATCTGTTGGATTATCTGCAGAAAGATATGCTATTTTCATTGTAAAATTATTTAATTAATATAGTTATCAAATATTTTATTATGTCTTTAAGCATTATTATTCCATCAAAAAATGAACAGGATGTAATTATTGATACCATTGAAAGTATAAAAAAGTCAAAGATTTCAAAAATTAATTACGAAATATTAGTAATAAATGATTTTAGCGCTGATAATACTTTATCAATTTTAAAAAATTATAGAAAATCAAAGAGAATAAAAATTTTAAATAACAAAGTTTCTGGTTTAGGCGGGGCAATTAACTTAGGTATTAAAAACTCATCTAAAGACTATATATGTATTTATATGTCTGATAAATCCGACTCTTTGAATGATATGTGCAGATATTATAAATTAATAACTAGTAAAAATTTAGACGCTGTATTTGGAAGTAGATTTATAAAAGGTTCGAAAGTAAAAGGTTATCCATTAAAAAAATTATTTTTTAATAGAATTTTCAACAATTTATGTATGCTATTTTTTTTGAGTTCATTTAATGATTATACTAATGCATTTAAAATGTATAAAAGAAAAATGCTTATAAGTTTTTTTCCTATTGTATCTGAAAATTTTAATGTTTTTTTAGAATTACCTTTAAAAACTGTATCTAGAAATTATAATTTTAAAGTAATTCCAATTTCTTGGAATAACCGAAGTAAAGGTAAATCAAAATTTGTAATAAAAGAATTAACATCAAAATATTTTTTTACTTTTTTATATTGTTTTCTTGAAAAAATATTACTAAAAAAAATTAAATGATTAAACCTAGCAATCTAATTTATCTTTTAATTTTTTTTAATATTTTAACTTTTTTTTTTGGTTTCATATATTCTGAAGAGCATGGAGCATCTATTCTAGATGCAAATTTACATACATATCCGGCTATTGATGGATTAAAAAATAATTTCATTCAAAATATTATAACCTATGGAAAGTATGGAGAAAATTCATATCCACTTCATCATATAATTTATGCTTACACTAATCTGTTTGAAATCGGATCAATCTTTTTTAGAATACAAAGTTGCATATTAAGTTTAATAGTTATTATTTTTTTTTATTTAATATTAAATTTAAGATTTAAAATAAAAATTGAAGAGGCATTATTTTTATCAAGTATTTTACTTTTAAGCCCATATTTTAGAACGTCAGCTTATTGGGGAATGACTGAAAACACAGGTTTAATTTTTTTAATAATAAGTATTTTTTTTTTTTTAAAATTATTAAATAGTGAAGATAAAAAATTTAATCAATTATTGTTAATATGTTTGTTTAGTGCTCTAGCTCTCTATGCGAGGCTCCAGTATGTATTTTTATGCATATTTTTTTTCTTTTATCTTTCCTATAAACTAAATCTAAACAGAGTTGTATTTGTAATAATAAATTACATAATCTATTCAATACCTGGGTTAATCCTTATTTATATTTGGGGAGGTTTATTGGATGAACAATATTCAGGTGAATTTAATTATTTTATAAGTGCTAACTCAATACCACGAACTTTGTTAGTAATTTTTTCACTTATAGGATTTTATTCTTTGCCTTTTATATTAATTTTGAACGATAGAATGCTTAATGTGCTAAGAAAAAATATAATCAACTTTTTCATTTCACTGTTAATTTGCTCATCAGTATACTTTTTTTTCGATGTGAATATTTTAGCTCTTGATGAGACTAATAGTTTCCCTTATGGCCAAGGTTTTGTTAGTCATATTTTATATAAATTTACGAGCATTAAGGAAAGTTATTTAATTTTTTGTGCATTAGGACTCCTTGTAACTTATAAAATTTTCAATTTTACCATTCGAAATAAATTTTTAATTATTGCTTTGTTAAGTATATTTTCTTTAAGAGTGCATTTTTTTTCTGAATATCTAGATCCTCTCCTATTTATCTTATTTTTTACACTTTTGGATTTTGATAAAAAAAAAATGTTACTTACTTTAAAAAATATTTTACTTTTGGAGTTTTTTTTCCTAGGAATATTAATTGGAGCTATTTTGATTTAAAATTATTTATAATAAAAAAATAAATTATAAGAATTAACAATATACCAATTAAATTTACTAAATCATTTTTTATATATAAAGACATCATGCAACCAGTAAGTATTATGGCAATAATTAATAAATAAGAGTAAAGGTTATTAAATTTTTTAGCCAAAATATGATGAAGATGGTTTCTGTCCGGTTCGAAAGCGTGCTTTTGTTTATATATTCGTGAAACAGCGACACGTAGTAAATCTATTCCTGGTAATATCATTAAAATTATTATCTGATCGGCAAATATTTTGTCTTCATTATAAGATTTAATAAAAATTAAAGCTAAAATAAATCCTAATAAAAGCGAACCACTATCTCCTAAAAAAATTTTATTTCTAAAATTATTAAATAAGAAAAATATAGAGCAGATAATTAAGACTATAAAAAATAAATTCCATAAAGAGCTTGAAAATAAATAAAAAATACAAATTAAAAAATATGAGACAGAAAGACCATTTATTCCATCGATCATGTTAAAAGCATTCAAAAAAACGAGAATACAGAAAATTGTAAAAGGTACCGAGAAATCATTTAAATTTATTTGTTCGTCATAAAATAAAAAATTTAAATCATTAACTATAAATTTGTTGCTCAAGGATATACTTATGAAAATTGCTAATATTGATAAAATTAATTTTGTATTAGGTTTTAAAGTACTTTTATCATCATAAATACCCATCAAAAAAAATATTAAAGCTCCAAAATAAATACTTATCATTTCTCTTTTATTAGAAAAATATGTTTGATCTACAAATTCAGAGTTTTCAATAATTATATAAACAGTTAGATTAATAAAAAAATATATACCACCAACCAAAGGTATTTTAGATTTATGAATTTTTCTATTATTATCTGGATAATCGTAAAGTTTTAAAAATTTTGCTATTTTATTTATAAAAAAAAATAATACTAAATTTAAAACAATAAATAGTAATATAAATATTATATTATTCATTTTTGTTTTTTAAATAATTTAAATAAAATCCTAATGGTAAAAAAATTGATGCGCACAAATAATTATTAAAAAAATTACCTGATGGTAAAATTAACATAAAAGTATTAATAAAAAAACAAACATGTAAAATATAAATATTTCTTTTTTTATTATTTAATGTATTTTGTCGAAACTTACTTTCATACAAGGCAAAAATAATTTTATAAACAAGTAATAAAAATATGATCATATAAAATATTAAACCAATAGAGCCAGTTTCTGCTAAAATTTGAATTGTGAAATTGTGAGGATGAGTTGTGCAGCTTGATTGTTCAATAAAATATTTGCTATCACTACATTTTACCCTAAACATATTTGGACCTACTCCAAATATTTTATTTTCTAAGAACATTTTAAATGCAGTTGTATAATGAACTTCATGGGCTCTGGAATAAATATAAAATCCTCTTTTAGGCTTTTCATCAAAATATTTTTTTTCACTATCTCTATTAGTGTATATTTTAAGTGCAAGACCTTGCATTGTTTGTTCTATAAATCTCTTTTTCAAGTCTTTATTTTGTGAAACAACAATTGTGATAGAAGAGAGAAAAATAAGTAGAATTAAAAAAAAATGTTTTAACTTAAAATTTAAAAATATATATGAGAATAGAAAGAATGTTATTAGAAATAAAGAAGTTCTCTCACCTGAAATGAGGACAGTAATTACTGAAAATATTATAAAAATTATTAAGTAAAAATTTAATTTATAATTAATTTTTAAATTAGATGTGAAAAATAAGAACATTAATAAAGGCAAAAATCTTGATAAATAACTGCCTACTATTTGTCTATTTTCAAAAGGCCCGGTTAATCTTAAACCAGGTCTAGGGTAACCAAAAAGACTCACATTATTAAAAAATTGGTAAATTGAATCTATAATTACAAATGAAAACGCAAGTACAAAACTTAACAGAAAATATTTTTTAAAATTTGGAAATTTATCTATTAAGAAGCAAATAAAAGCTGAAAATATTATAAATCTTACATAAAAAAAAGAGCTTTTAAGAGAAAATAAAATATCATCAGATATTAAAGATGAAAATATTAAATATAACCAAAATAAAAGTAAAATCTTTACAATAAAATTATTAAAATAAATTATTAAATTTTGTTTAAAACATAAGTAAGAAAAAAAAAATACAGATAAAAATATTGTTAAATCAGGAATAAATGGGCCACTAATAAGAGAAAATGGAAATATTATTACGAGAAGTAGTAAAAACTTACATATAAAACTATCAAAACTATTAATTTGAATTGTTTTTTCGTCATCAAATAATTTTGATAAAATTTTATTCATTAAAAATTAAGTTATAATTATGATATAATTTATACATCTAAATATATTTTTTATAAATGCAATCAAATTCAATAGGTTTTATATTTATTTCACTGTTTCAAGTAGAACCCTCATATCACGGTGCTTCTGATATCAGCTTAAATTTTTTCAAATTATGGCCATCCAAGAATAAAAGTTTAATACAAATATCAAAAAAGAAAAATGATAGAAATAAAACTATTAGTATAAAAAAAAGAAATAATTTATTTGGAGTATTCTACAACTTATTATTAATTTCTTTTCACTCAAAAAAAAAATTAAATAATTATAAAAAAAAAGTTGCAATCATAGAAGGCGCGAGTTGGGCTGGATATTCATTTATTTTGATATGTATATTAAAGTTAGCAATTAAGGATTGTAAAATTATTTATCATGCTCATAATTTAGAGTATGAAGTAAGAAAATTTAAAAATTCAAGCTTGATAAAGTTTTTAACATTTTATTTTGAGAAATATATATATAAGTATTCAATTGGCACAACTGTTTCAAATAAAGATCAAAAATTTGTTAAAAAAAATTACAGATCAGAATCTATTTTATTTGAAAATGGTGTAAAAGAAGAGTCTCCAAAAAAATTAAAAAAAATAAGTTTGTTAAAAAATAAATTTATTTTGTTTACTGGTTCCTACACTTATTGGCCAAATAAAATAGCTGTTGAAAATATATTTAAAAATAAAGCTATAATTAAAAAAAAACTAAAGAATATTAAATTTGTGTTTACAGGAGAAGGATTTCCAAGCCATAATGATAAAGATGTAATAAATCTGAATATTGTAAAAAAACAAGAATTAGTGTGGTTAATTAAAAACTGTTTATTTTTTTATGCTCCTCTGCCCAAAGCACCGGGAACAAAAATAAAGATTTTGGAAGCAATTTTTTATGGTAGTACTTTAGTATGCTCCAATTACTCTTTAGTCGGTATAAAAAATTTAGACAAATTAAATTTTGTATTTAAAATTAAAGGTGAAAATATTTCTAAACTTATAAAATATATAGAATCAAAAAAATATAAGAGTTTACTAAAAAATAACAAAACTTTTAAAAAACATTATAACTTTAAATTTAAAGTAGAAAATTTTTATGATAAATTATTTAATAAGAAATATTTGTAAAACCCAAAGTCTTAAAATAATTTTAATCACTATTTTATTATGGTTTTCAGTTGGAACAAAAATAAAATTGAATTCTGATATTATAAGTATTGATTCTTTTAATAATCTGAGGTTTTTGATACCATTTATAATTCTATTGTTTTTTATATATGTTAAAAAAAAACATAAAGAATTAAGATATTTAAAAACTTTTATTTTCATAATATTTATTTCATATTTATTAGGATATTTAAATTTTTACCTTCTAAATGAGGAATTAGTTAAAATATTTAAAAATGACGATTATTTAATCCATAAAGGTTATGTGCCAAACAAATTAAGGGATTTATTGACTATATTTTACTTTATAGTCACATTTTTTATATTATCGAAATTAAATGAAAACGAGCTGAAGTTAGTAAATATAACTAATATTTTATTGTTATTTCTAATTACATTAATAACATTATTTCTAGCATACAAAGAATTTATTTTAAGTGATAAAGCATATTTATACTACACAACATTTTTAGTTGATGGGGAAATTGCCAATGTTTCTACGATCAGATCACTTGGTCTAGGTAGAAATCTTTTAATAATAATTATACCTTTAATAATTTACTTATTTTTGAGCGACAAACAAATTAAATTTAAATTTTTTATTTATATCATTTTAATTTTTTTAATCTCAAATTTATTTCAGCTACAGTCCAGATTATCAATTTACTCATTTTATTTATTTAGTTTAGCTATTTTATCTTTTCTTATCTACAAAAAAAATTATAAGAATATTTTAGTTTTAATTTCTTTTTTTCTAATTATTCCAAATATATTGAGCTTTTCAGTCCCTTATATAAAAGGTTTAGTTTATGATATGAAAATAGATACAAGAGCTAGAGTATATACACTTAATCCAAATAATTTAAAAATAGTTAAAGATAACACCTTTTTAAATAGACCGAAAATAGAAGGCAAGAATGTAATTAATATTGATGAAAAAACAGATAAAGCTTATGTATATTCAAATATTTACTCATCTGGAAGAGTTGAATTATGGAATAAAACTTTAGATATTTTTACTAAAAGTAATAATTACAATAAAAAATTTTTTGGATTTGGGCCATATTCAGACAGATACTTTATCAAAGAAAATATGTCCAACTCTATATTGTATGTTCTGCTATCAGGTGGATTAATAGGGTTGGTTGGAATAATTCTATTATACCTAATTACAATAAAAAGAATTGCATATGGATTGTTTAATAGCAATTTTAAAAATGATTATGTTTCAATATCATGCATATTTATTATATTTTTTTTATTTTTAAGAAGCTTAGTAGAGAATAGTTTTGTGGTTTTTGGCACAGATCATATTATTTTTATTTCTTGTGTAATTTATTTATTTATTAAAAAACCAAATAAACAAATTTAGCCAAAATTTTTTATTTTATTATCAATTAATTCAATTGATGATTTTAAATCATAAATATTAATTGGAAATACTTTATTTTCATTTTCAAGCTTTTTTTCATATTCATTTTCATTATTAAAAAAGACTTTTGTTCCAGAATTAATACATTCTAATGAAAATAAAGAATTGAAATTTTCAAGGCTTAATATAGTAAACTTAGAATTATTGCATAGCTCAATTACTTGATTTCTTGAAATTTGACCATATTCTTTTATTCCATCAATGTTTGTTAATTCACCAACTGTTACAATTTTGTATTTTCTCTTTAAAATCTTTATATATTTTATGAGTGTTTCTGTGCCTTTGGAGGGATAAAATCTAATATAAAATATAAAATCTATATCTCTTTGATTAAATTTTTTTGTACTATTTTTATCGAAATTATTTTGAAAAACATTATATACAAAATTAAACTTAGATTTTTTGATTACTTTCTCTGATAAAAACTCTTTTAGATTATTAGTTGTAAAAATTAAATTATTATATCTTAAATTTAATATAAAGTTTGAAATTCTAAATTGATACCTCATACAATATTTTCTAAAAAATTTTTCAAAACCTTTTATATTATCTTTGTTGTATATTTTGCTACCTGTTATTGGCCCCAATATTGTTCCTGGTGGAACAAGAGCAAATATAAGAAAATTCCATAAAGGTAAAAAATTTATATACATAACTTTTTTTCCTAAAAAAAAATTAAACCATAAATAAAAAATACCAATGAATGGGCTTAAATATTTCTGTGAAAAATTTAGTTCACCGCTAATTTGCGAATCTAGATCTATTGATGAAAATATTTTTTTGTTATATGTATTTTGTAACAGAAATTCATTTCTTGATATCTTCATTTTGTCAGAGTAATCGTCTAAGAACATTTTAGAAGCTACACCTTCTCCGTTAGATTGTCTGAAATCACATACCCAACAGAAATATTTGTATTTTAATTTTTGTTTATCTTGAATTTTTACCCACTTATTTTTATTTCTTGAATATCCTAAGTGGCTGGAATTAAAAAAGCCAAATATAGACGATAGATTTCTGCCAAGAAACCAGAACAATGAATCCCAAAATACTAGAATAAACGTTAAAATATTTTTTTTCTTTGTAAATTTTGACGCCTCTTCTAAGTAAATATCAGTAGTTCCTGTTTCTTTAAAAGTAAGTTGATTTTCATGATATTTAAAACCTGATAAATATGAATAGACAACGTTTAATTTATATTTTTCTGAAAATGTAAACCACAAATACATGTCTCCACTTCTTTTTAAAGATTTAAAATAATCATAATTTAAATCTTTAAGTAAATGAGCTCTCCAAAAAGTAGATTCTTGCTGAATGAAGGGCAAATATTTTCCATATACACCTGATCTTATCAAACTCGATCTATATTTATATGGAAATTGAACATCTATAATTTCTGAGTTTTGATTATATAAAACTTTTAAACCTGTTACCCAATTAACATTTTTATTTTTAAAA
>MDSW01064065.1_pt1 | contig 11632 bp, 9 predicted proteins | sample 811171 | NCBI WGS metagenome assembly MDSW01 (sample SAMN05326641, study PRJNA326480) | marine metagenome | isolation source: seawater | place: Atlantic Ocean: North West | collected 2012
CCGATGATCTCGTGCGTCTCGGGTTTCTCACTCGAGAGGAACATCGCATTTTTTCAACCGCAGAAAAGTTTTTATGGGCCGTCCGTGCTCATCTCCACCTTACAACGGGTCGTGCCTCTGATCAGCTGAGTTTTGACTTACAGGTCGAAGTCGCCGATCGCTTGGGTTACCAAGGCAGCAATGGACGCAGAGCCGTCGAAATTTTCATGCAAGACTATTTTAGACACGCGACAAGCATTGGTGATTTCACACGTATTTTTCTCACCTTTTTAGAAGCCTCCCACGCAAAGGAAGAGCCACTTTTACAAAGGATTTTTAAGAAAACACCGTCTGTGAAAGCTGAATATACGGTCGTACATAACCGCCTGTCTATCGGATCGCCGCAGAATTTTCTAAAAGAGCCGCTCAATTTACTTCGGCTGTTTGAAGAAGCTTTGCGCACAGGATTGTTGCTGCACCCAGACGCGATGCGGCTTGTCTCGGCGAACCTCAAGCTTTTTGATGATAAGCTGAGAAAACAACCCGAAGCGCAACGGATCTTTCTTGATCTTTTGCTTGAGCACGGCAACCCCGAACGCGCCCTGCGTCGTATGAACGAGCTTGGCGCTCTTGCAGCATTTATTCCCGAATTTGAGCCCATTGTCGCGATGATGCAATTCAATATGTATCACAGCTACACGGTTGACGAACACACCATACAATGCATTCGAAACCTTGCACAAATCGAACGGGGCGACTTGGAAGAAGAACTTCCTGTTGCAAGCTCAATTCTGGAAAAAGGTCTGAACCGACGCATTCTTTATGTGGCGCTTCTCGTCCATGATATTGGCAAAGGACGCGAAGAAGACCACTCGGTTCTGGGCGCAAAAATTGGCCGTAAAGTGGCGCGCAATATGGGTTTGGATGAGGCTGAAGTCAACACAGTCGAATGGTTGGTGCGCTATCATCTTTTGATGTCCGACATGGCCCAAAAACGTGACATTGCTGATCCACGAACCGTACGCGATTTTGCAAAAGCTGTTCAAAACATCGAACGGCTTGATCTCCTGACCGTTCTCACGGTTTGCGACATACGTGGCGTTGGACCTGAGACATGGAACAACTGGAAGGCGGTTTTGATACGCGCTCTCTATCGTCAAACTCTGAACGCGCTTGAAAACGGGCTTGAAGACCTCAACCGCGAAAACCGTGGCAGTGAAGCTATTCAAAACCTTCGCAAAGCCCTCATGGAGTGGAGTGATGAGGACTTTGAACTGGAAGCCTCACGTCATTATCCGCCCTATTGGCAAGGGTTGCATGTGACCGCGCATATTGTCTTTGCAAAACTCTTAAAGGATTTGCCAGACAGCGAGGTGCGCATCGACCTGCATCCCGATGCCGACCGAGACGCAACCCGTGTGTGCTTTGCTCTTGCCGATCATCCAGGCGTCTTTTCTCGCATCACTGGCGCCTTGGCGCTGGTGGGGGCAAATATTGTGGATGCGAGAAGTTACACAAGCAAGGACGGCTATGCCACTTCTGCTTTTTGGGTGCAGGACGCAAACGGGCACCCCTATGAAGCAAGTCGTTTTTCAAGATTGCGCAGCATGATTTCCAAAACTTTGAATGGCGAGATTGTTGCCGTTGAAGCGATTAAAGATAAGGACAAGATAAAAAAACGGGAACGGGCCTTCAAAGTGCCTACAACCATTTCTTTTGATAATGATGGATCAGATATCTACACAATTATTGAAGTCGATACACGCGACCGACCCGGTTTACTCTTTGACTTGGCCCGAACGCTTTCGAATGCCAATGTCTATATCAATTCAGCGATTATCGCCACGTACGGGGAGCAAGTTGTCGATAGCTTCTATGTCAAAGATATGTTTGGTCTCAAATTCTACAATTCAAACAAACAAAAGGCACTCGAACGTAAACTGCGCGACGCGATTTCAAAAGGCGCAGAAAGGGCTGTAAAGTGAAGCCCTCCCGTCTTTTCAAAAACGTTCTGACCGTTGGCGGCTGGACCCTCTTGAGCCGCATTTTGGGTATGGCACGAGAGATCATGCTATATGCCCTCATCGGTGTTGGTCCTATTTTGGACGCTTTCATCGTTGCCTTTCGTTTGCCCAATATGTTTCGACGCTTTTTTGCAGAAGGCGCGTTTAATACAGCCTTTGTACCGCTCTACACCAAAAAGCTTGAGGCGGGGCAAGACGCGGATGATTTTGCCAGTTCTGCCTTTTCTGGCTTGGGTTTGCTTTTGCTCGTTTTTACGGGGCTTGGCCTGATTTTCATGCCGTTACTGGTGCTGGCTTTTGCAGGTGGCTTCGGCGGAGACGAACGCTTTGATCTCTCCGTTGATTATGGTCGCGTCATGTTTCCATATATCTTGCTTATTTCCCTTGCGGCCTTGCTCTCAGGAGTTTTAAACGCAAAAGGCCGGTTTGCAATGGCAGCGGCTGCACCTGTTTTCCTCAACATCATCATCATCCTTGCCCTTGCCGCCGCTTGGGTTTTCAAGGCCTCACTTATCACCTTTCTGATTTGGAGCATTCCACTTGCGGGCCTTGTGCAACTGGGACTGGTCTATTGGGCCGCGAAAAATGCGGGCCTCAGATTGCGATTATCCTTGCCCAGCCTTAGCCCCGATATGCGCAAATTGGCCAAGGTTGCCCTGCCCGCTGCCCTTGCCAATGGCGTTGTTCAAATTAACCTCCTTGTCGGGCAGATCGTGGCCAGTTTTTACCCGGGTGCAGTCAGTTGGCTTTATGGCGCGGATCGGCTTTATCAATTGCCCTTGGGCGTGATTGGTATTGCCATTGGGATCGTATTACTGCCTGAATTGTCGCGTCATGTGCAATCGGGAGATCACACCGCTGAACGCCAAGCCTTTTCACAGGCCAGTCTCATCAGCTTTGCGCTCACCTTTCCCGCCTCTGTGGCACTTATCCTTGTCCCCTACCCGCTTGTATCGGCGCTCTTTGAACATGGCATGACAGGGCCAAGCGACATAGCTGCAATTGCGCTGGCTTGTTCCATCTATGGCCTCGGATTACCCGCCTTTATCCTGCAAAAAGTGCTGCAACCCCTCTATTTCGCGCGCTCTGACACCAAGACACCTTTTCGCTATGCGGTTATCGCAATGGCACTAAACGGCGCACTTGCCGTGGGCTTGATGCCCTACTTGGGCTGGATTTCCCCCGCCATTGCAACGACAGCCTCCTCATGGCTTATGGTCGTCTTGCTTTATTCGGGATCGCGCCGCTTTGGAGCGATCGCGAAGCTGGATCAGGACGCGAGACAAAAAATGCTCAAAAGCGCCCTTGCAGCGCTGCTCATGGGGGCCATCTTATGGCTGGTCCAAAATAGCTTTGGTGCAGCCATAGACACATCCCTTTTGCGCATCTTTTATGGGGTTGCATTTGTTTTTGCGGGCGCTCTTTTATATACTCTCTTGGCGCAAATGATCGGGGCCTTTAAATTCTCTGAATTGAAACAAAGCCTGCGACGCGGGTAGGCTATTTTCTTCTCATTAACTCAAGCACACGATCAATCCCGCCTGGGACAAAAAAACAGGCAAGCACAAACCCTGTGACAAAGGCGATGATATCGGCAATCCACGTCTTGGTTCCACCAAACAAAATCTCAAAGACAAGCTGCACGGCCATCAACAAAGCAATAAGAGAAAAGGCCTGCCCAGGGGGGGCATTATGGACCTTGAGCGTGACCCACATCATAAAGGTATAAGCCCCAATGAGGCCATAAATCCCCGTAAATGAGCCAAATAACCAAGCCCCCTCTGGAGCTGCCAAACCATAGCACACTGCCCCCACCGCCGCAGAGCCGACGAAAAAGGCAAGGACAGCAGGTCCAGAAAAAGCCGAACCAACCATTTTTCCTATCGCCAACAAAAGTGCGCAAGACACTGCCGTGGAAATCATGCTTTGGTGGAGAAAAGAAAAGCTTATAAAGCGCAACAGATGTTCGATTGGATAATGCTTATTTTCAAGCATCCAAGAAAATAGGCTTGTATTAACACCATATCGCTCAATAGCCAAAAACCTCCAGCTACTTGCATCTGCGCCACCAAAAAGACCCAAGGTGCCGAGCGAAAAGACCAACTCTAACCCCGCAATCACAGCAAAGAGCGCCACAATGACGGGGGGCATTGGGTTAAAAGCAGAGGGAGGCGTGTTTTCAGACATGCTTATACTCGCTGACTTGACGATTACTCGATGCATCGCTAAGCGATGGGCGTTTAAATTTAATGGAGACGAGATCTATGTCGGATGCGGTCCAAACGCAATCGCCCTCTCAACATAAAAAGCGGGTCTTTTCTGGAATTCAACCCTCCGGAAGCCTGACACTTGGGAATTACCTAGGCGCAGTGAAGCGTTTTGTTGAGATGCAAAATTCTGGGGTGGAAACCCTGTATTGTATGGTTGATTTACATGCGCTCACCACATGGCAAGATCCCAAAGATCTAAAATCCAACACCCGCGAATTGGCGGCCTTTTTTATCGCGGCAGGGCTTGATCCCAAAACTTCGATTTTATTCAATCAATCGGCTGTCTCCGCTCATGCAGAGCTTGGTTGGCTCTTTAGTTGCGTTGCGCGTATGGGCTGGATGAAGCGTATGACCCAGTTCAAGGATAAAGCGGGAAAAAACGCGGAAAATGCCTCGCTCGGTCTTTTTGGCTATCCGGCGCTAATGGCTGCGGATATTTTGATCTACCACGCCACCCATGTGCCGGTTGGGGAAGATCAAAAACAGCACCTAGAACTCACGCGGGATATTGCGGCTAAGTTTAACCATGATTTTGACACAGAGTTTTTCCCAATGATTGAGCCTTTGATTGGAGGACCAGCCGCGCGCGTCATGAGCCTGCGCGATGGGAGTAAGAAGATGTCAAAATCCGACCCCTCCGACCTGAGCCGGATCAATATGCGTGATAATGCAGACGCCATTGCACAGAAATTTCGCAAAGCCAAAACAGATCCAGACGCCCTTCCATCGGAAGAGGCAGGGCTCGAAGGGCGCGCGGAGGCCAAGAACCTCGTGGGCATTTATGCGGCCCTGGGAGATGAAACCGTAGAGCAAGTGCTCGCAGATGTGGGCGGCAAAATGTTTTCTGAATTCAAGCCTATGCTGATTGAGAGAGCTGTCTCTGTTTTATCTCCAATATCAGAGGATATGCGCAGGTTAATGGACGATGTGAGCGAAGTTGACCGTGTGTTAAATGACGGTGCGGCAAAAGCACGTGCAATTGCGCAACCGATCCTCGAACAAACCTATGACATTATGGGGCTGCTGCGTCCCTAAGGCATGGCCCTTTTACGCACTCGGGATAAAACGTAGACGAAAAGAAAAGGGTTTGGGCGTGCGCTTTCATGCCCAACCTCGCATTTTATGCGCCGTCATCGATCCAGACTTCTATGCGGCGGTTTCTAAAGGACCCCGCTGGGGAGGCTTCGCAGGCAACGGGAGAGAGCTCACCTAGACCTATCGTATCAAATTGCGTTTCGGATGGGCCAACTTCTGTCCTTATCTTTTCCATGATGTGGAGCGCACGTTTTTGAGATGTAGACACGTTTCTGTCAAAAGACCCCGCAGCATCAGAAAACCCGACAAAATAAAGCGTCTTTCCTTTATAGCGGCCCGCTCTTATTTCATCCACAAAATGGTTGAAATCTCCAAGGGACTGAGGGTGCATAATTTCACTGCCCGCTGCAAAACGGAAGGAGCGCGAAAGTCTTTTTAAGCGCGCAAGCCTCACAGCCATCTCGCGCAGATGAGACAATCTTATTTCTGGGTTTTTTGTCGAAACAGCAAAGCTAAGCCTTTCACCCTGCGTTTGGAGTGAGACTGGCAACTGATCATGGGTTACAAAGCCAAGTCTTTTACTGACCAAATCCCCCTGTCGAGACATTAAAAAACTCAAAATGGCCTGTCCGATACTCGATAAACGACCCGAATAAAACAGGGCATGAATACCATATGACAGAGGATAATCCCCAGTCAAAATACTAAAATCATTATGCACAAGATCACGAGAACAACGTGTTTCAAGTATGATCGGATTGCCCTCACGGACCTGCGATACTGGCAACAATGACATCATCGCATTTTGCGTTTTGGAAGTCTTGAGAGCAGCCTCGGCCGAGCCTGAGCGCTCAATCTCATCGGAGAGATCAAAAGAGCGGTCAAACAGACCCTCTAAAACATCTTGAACAACTGCGTTTGGATAAAGACTTGAGAGAGCATGCCCTTTTCCATCGGTTTTAGCAGATAGTAAATTCGGGATGTCATTAAGATGAACTTTCACTTTCTGTTCGTCTGAAGTCGACACAAATACCAAAGCATCTTTTGCAAGTGTTTTAAGCGTCACCGATGATAAAACCGCCCCAAATTCCCGTCTGCTGAGCATTTCAAGATCGGGCGCGTTTGGATGTTTTGCCACAAATGCAATATCCAATTCCTCAGAATATACTCCTTGCAGCGCTGCATCATAGTCTAAGACTTTAACCGTCACGATGACTTGGGCTTTTGATGCAAGGGACGTGAGCAAAAAGTCAACTTCACTCCCGTTCAAAAATTGATGAACCGTGAACCCCTGTTGCCGAGCAAAGGCTGTGATTTGAGGTCCCAAATACGCGTCTATCACATATTGCGTGGCTCCAAGTGTAATATGCGTCTGCCTATCGGAGGGACAGGCCCGACCAAGACAATCAACCGTATCGCGGTTGACGGTTAGGACACCATATTTTGTATCAATCTCAATTGTCTTGTCACGAACGCGCGTAATCGGACCGTTCAAAATAAGCTTACCAGACTTTGACACAAGGAGAACGGCATCAGACCATGCAAAACATGGTGTCATTAAAAAACTGACACAAAAAACAAGGCTAAGGCAGAGCCAAGTTTGTTTCATACCGCTTCCCAGATCATCCGCTACGATCAGAGTTGCGAGAGATACAGGCAAATTTGCAACACTTCTTACATTACTGCGTCCAAGTATAACTGGAACGTGGCAAAAAAAACACAGACCGCGCGGTACCTCTTGATCCCAAGCCAACAGCAAATATCTTTGTTCTGTGAAACACTTGGAAAGATCAGCTATGCGCTCAATGTCGTGGATTAGAGCCTTTCTCTTTATCTGGCTCACCTGTGCGAGCATGATGTGGTCGTCATTTGCTGTGGCACAAACACGCATCCTGATGGTTGGTGACAGCCTCACGCAGGGATATGGACTGCCGCAGGGGGAGGGTTTCGTCCCACAATTGGAATTATGGCTTGCCGACAAAGGCCATGATGTGAGCCTAATTAATGCTGGTGTGTCTGGAGATACAACAGCTGGTGGTGCAGAACGGATTGACTGGCTTTTGACTCCAGACATAACCCATGTGGTGGTTGCTCTGGGCGGCAATGATGTCTTGCGCGGGATAGATCCCCAAGCCTCACTAGAAAACCTCCGCAAACTCGTCTCTTCAATCCAAACCCGAGATTTGGGCATAATGCTGGTGGGGATATCTGCGCCGAAAAACTATGGGCAAGCGTATCAAGACGATTTTGACGCAATATACCCGATGCTCGCCGACGAGTTTGATACAATTTTGGTCAGCAATATTATGAAGCCGATTATGGCCCGAACACAGCTCGGAGCAAGTGTTTTTGAGTATATACAATCAGACGGTTTGCACCCGAACCCAAAGGGCGTGGCATTGATTGTGGAGCACATTGGTCCAAGTATATTGGAGCTCATTAAGGGTTAAACTTGCGCTTATTCGGACAATTGAGCGCTTATAAGCGGCAATTTCGTCCTGATCCGAAGTCAAGGCTTGAAACCAAAGGCGTTTCGCGCCATTTAGAGGCGCAGTCTTGCAAACTACAGTTGAAACAACGATAGGAGTGAACATGGCCAAGGAAGATACGCTCGAATTTCCAGGTGTCGTAAAGGAACTTCTGCCAAACGCGACATTCAGGGTCGAGCTAGAAAACGGCCATGAGATCATCGCACATACGGCAGGAAAAATGCGCAAAAACCGCATTCGCGTTTTGGCGGGTGACAGGGTACAGGTTGAAATGACGCCCTATGACCTGACGAAAGGGCGCATAAACTACCGATTTAAGTAAATCGCTTGCGACTTATCCTCGGTTCAGCAAGTCCAAGGCGACGCGAACTATTGGCGCAAATAGGATTTGTGCCCGATGACATCAGACCATCCGATATTGATGAAACACCTTTAAAGGGTGAGCTGCCTCGACCCTATTGTCAAAGAATGGCGCTTGAAAAAGCTCAAGCAACGCCCTGTGAGGCTCACGAAGTGGTGCTCTGCGGTGACACGACTGTCAGTGTTGGGCGACGTATTTTGGGCAAGCCTGAAAGCGAAGCAGAGGCGCGCGATTTTCTCACCCTTTTGTCAGGCCGTCGCCATCGTGTCATCACCGCATTGGCAGCCAAATCCACCGAGAGGCTGCTGACGCGCGACGTCGTGAGCAATGTGAAATTCAAAGTTCTCTCAAAAGAAGCAATTGACGCCTATATCGCCTGCGGTGACTGGCGAGGAAAAGCAGGGGGATATGGGATACAAGGCCCTGCCTCTGCCTTTATTCCATGGTTTAGCGGATCATATAGCGCGATTGTGGGCCTGCCTCTTGCGGAGACATATAACGTCTTAACGGCCCTTGGGTGTCGTGCAAATTGGAGCACAACGTGAAGGGATCACAAATCTTTTTAGATAACATAAAGGGACGAGACATCGCCGCCTTGACTGTGGATGGTCGCTTAGAGGATCTTTTTGTTGAAAGCGATGGTATGCGCATTGGGGCCATCTATCGCGCTGTCGCGCAGCGGCCCATGAAAGGACAGGGAGGAATTTTTCTCACTCTTCCAGATGGGACAGGATACCTCCGACAGGCCAAGGGTATTGCACCAGGCCAAAATCTGTTTGTTCAAGTCACAGGCGTTCCCGAATCAGGGAAGGCCATCCCCGTGACCACAAAACTCTTATTCAAGAGCCGCTATGTCATTGTCACCCCTGATGCACCTGGTGTGAATTTATCCCGCAGCATACGCGACGAGGACGAACGCGATCGGATATTGGAATACATTGTTGATGCGGTTTCCCCGCTGGACTATGGCCTCATTCTACGCTCCGCATGCGCAAAAGCCAGTGAGGCGGATGTCATTGAGGATGCCAAAGCCATGATTGCGACTGTAAGTGCCCTGCTCGCCGATCAAGATCAGACCCCCTGTCTCTTGTTAGACGGCGCAAGCCCGCATGAGCTTGCATGGCAAGAGTGGTCCCAAGAGGCCGTGGTAGATCGTTCTGAAAATTGCCTCGAGTTCAGCGGCGTTTTAGATCAAATAGAGGCCCTTGATCGTGATGATATTCACGTGGGACAAACTGGTTACACGATTGAACAGACACGCGCCCTCATTGCAGTTGATGTCAATTCATCTGGGGACACCTCACTTGCTGCGGGGCTCAAAGCGAACCTCGCCATGGCCCGTGATCTTCCCCGTCAATTGCGATTGCGCGGGCTTGGAGGGCAAATTGCAATCGATCCTGCACCTATGGCCAAAAAAGACCGAAAAATATTTGACTCAACGCTGAAAGCCGCGTTTCGTCAAGATACAGTGCAGACGCATATTCACGGGTGGACTGCCATGGGGTTGGTTGAGCTACAACGAGCACGCACGCGCGTCCCTTTTGTCTCACTGACGTGAGCACATAGTCGAAAGGTCTTATGGCACGCATGAATGAAAATCTGACATTCTCGCAAAAAGCAGGCTGGGGCCTTGCCGATATGGGCATCGTCGTTTTCGTGATTGTCAAACAGCTGTTGGTGCTCTCCTTCTTGACCAATTATCTCGGGATCGCGGTCGGCTTAGCAGGGGCATTGACCACAGCGATCCTCCTCTTTGATATGCTTATCGACCCCGTGATTGGATATTTATCTGATAAAACCAATAGCCGATATGGAAGACGCGCCCCTTGGATGGCCCTCGGCGCGCTGGTCCTTGCAGGCGGCATGGTTGGCCTTTTTGCTGTGCCGCAGGACCTGACCCAATACGGTATTTTGACTTGGGTGGGCGGCTTCTTTGCGCTGACGACTGTTGGCTTTACAATGGTCTCTATCCCTTACGGCGCAAGTGCTGGTGAGATCACGAAACAGCCAAAAGAACGATCAGCCATGATGGCCTATCGCATGGGCTTTGCAAGTCTGGGCATCCTGATTGGTGGGGCTTTGATCCCACAACTGGCGGGTGGAACACGAGAGGGACATTTCTTTGCAGCCCTCTGCGTTGCGCCTGTGATTGTCTTGGCAATTTGGCTGTCTTTATGGACGACACGCAAAGCGCCCAAGGAAATACAGCCCAGCAGCAAATCCTTTTCAGCGATGGTTTCTTTGGTCTTTGCAAACCGCCCTTTTGTTATTCTTGTGCTCCTCTACGGCGTTATGACACTGGCAATCGCAATAATAACTGCGGGTCTTCCTTTTGCCGCTCTCTATTTGATCCAAGACAATGGGTTCACCGCGCTTTCAGGGGCCGCCAATGGGCTTGGCATACTGTCGCTGATGTTTGCCGCATTTGTATTGGGCTCAATCCTAAGTCAGGCGATTTGGGTCTGGGTCTCCCATTTGCTTGGAAAGATGAATGCGCTCACGCTCGGGCTTGTCCTTTATATCGTGCTTTTGACCATAATATTTAACAGCCTGCCCTCGACAAATGTGACGTTTATTGCACTTCTCTTTGTCTGTGCTGGTATGACGAATGGCGCCTATCAGCAGATCCCTTGGGCGATTTATCCCGACCTGATGGATGTGACAAACAGCGAAAGCGGAGAAGCCATTGAGGGGGCGTTTAGCGCAATTTGGCTTTTGGGACAAAAGGTGGCCAATGCCCTCGCCCCAAGCATTCTTGCGGGCGTATTAGCCCTCTATGGCTGGCAAGAAACCACTGGAGAGCTCATTGAGCAACAACCTGAGGCGCTTGCGGCTTTGCAAATCGGCATCACGCTTCTGCCTGCGGTGATTCTTGGTGTCGCAATCCTTGGAATCCTCGCCCTCTACCGCCCTGCCCTTCGAAAAACCTGAAATCAGAGCGGCCAAAAGATCAAAAGCAGGGGAATTGAAACGGCAACGATGAGAATTTCCAATGGCAATCCTGTGCGCCAGTAATCAGAAAACTTATATCCCCCGGGTCCAAGGATAATCGTATTATTCTTGTGTCCAATGGGCGTTAAAAATGCTGCGCTGGCCGATATGGCAACTGCCATGAGAAAGGGATCAGGTGAGACATTCAATTGCTCGGCCAAATGCAAGGACACAGGTGCCGCAACGATTGTCGTGGCCGCATTATTTAAAACATCCGAGAGTGTCATGGTGACGATCATCAAAACCGTCAAAACAACCCATGTTTCTTGGCCTTGCGTTAAGCGCAGTAAAAGGTCGGCCAGAAGCGCGGTACCGCCTGAATTTTCAAGAGCCAACCCAAGCGGGATCATTGACCCCAGCAAAACGATGACGGGCCATTCGATATGGTCATAAAGCGTTGTGATGTCCAAAATCCCTGTCAGGACATAAAGAACGATCAAAAGACCCAGCGCAATTGGAAGATAGATCAGCCCAATCGCAGAG
>MDSW01116242.1_pt1 | contig 11631 bp, 4 predicted proteins | sample 811171 | NCBI WGS metagenome assembly MDSW01 (sample SAMN05326641, study PRJNA326480) | marine metagenome | isolation source: seawater | place: Atlantic Ocean: North West | collected 2012
ATTATAATGGAAAACAACGGTGAAATTCCACCAGAACACGAAGAACTAAAAACCAACAAATTCGCCCAACGCCTATTACGCCCGGAATGGCTTGATAAACGCGGACCCAATATCACTGTAACCTCTCTACCAGATGATTTTGTCCATTACGAGCAACCAAGAATCCTAACTGTCCGAGAATGGGCTAGGCTTCAGACATTTCCAGACTGGTATGTTTTTCGCGGCCCAAGGACGACTGGTGGAAGACGCAGGGCTGGAACACCAAGTAAAGACGATTGGGAGAGAGAAGTTCCAAGATACACTCAGATTGGTAACGCGGTGCCAGTGAGGTTAGCTTATGAAATCGGCAAGCACTTCAGGAAAATCGTTTGAATGATACTCTAATTTAGTCTTTGATCAGCCGACAATAATTTCTGATTTTTATATTCATGTCCAAGTATGAACGTGTCCCTGGTGGTGAAAAGACAGAAAAGACGGGAGTGAAGTGGGCTCGTGAGGAATTACAGGCGTGTCTAGATATTTATGGGGAATGCAGAGAATCAATCCACGAACGCAATCCGAGGATTCAAGAATTAGCAAAGTTCCTTGGCAGAAGTGTAAGATCAGTCGAGAACCAGCTTCTCATGTTTAGGGCCATTGAAAGGTCAGAAGAGGGAGAAAAATACAGTAGGGACAGAATGAACAAGCTGTGCCTTAAGTTATGGAAAGAGAAAAAAATAAATAATAGCATGAGTAAAGATGAAACTGGCAGCACAAAAAGCTCAGCCAATAAAGAAGAGCCTAGACGATCTGTATCCAATAAAAAATATCCTGAAGCCTTCTTCAATTGGACAGCCAGCACTCAAGGAGGTGTTCGCCGTCTATTCCACAATAAATCAGGAAGGCCAACTGGCAAACAGATAAGAACACCTATATTGGATAGAATCGAATCTCTAGCAGACCAAATTGCTAAAGGTCAAATTACTTGCAAAGCCCTTTTGTTAGTTGGAGGCCCTGGCAATGGCAAGACTGATTCAATAGAAAATTTTTTAATCCAGCTTGATAAAAAGATGGGGCTAAAAGATCAATTATTAAACGCTTTTAAAAAAGAGTTCTCGGCTGAGTCTAAGCGAAAAGTAAATATTACCGTCCCTTTATCTGGAGGAAACTCACCAGTAAAAATATCATCAATTTTATTAGTCCAAGATGCCTCTCAAGGTGATGACACTAAATCCAGATCCCATGAACTATTCCTTGAGGATCTAGAAAACCATCTTGGCAATCCAAACAAAGATTTGTTTATATGCTGTATTAATCGGGGCATATTGGATAACGCTCGCCATACTGCAAAAAGAGATAATGCACATAAACAATCTGTTAAGTTTTTAGACGATCTTACAAAAGCAATAACCCCTTCTTCAGATCTAATTAGCCCTTGGCCAATAAAGAACTCAAATGGCGATGTGTATGCATGGCCCATGGATGTGGACAGCTTACTCGATGGCAACCCATCAACATATAACAAGATAATGGATTTAGCTTTAGAGCCAGACAGCTGGGAAAATGGCTACGACGATGAGTCCATTTGCCCCTTTGCCGCCAATAGATCATTATTAAACAACAAAACGATACAAGAGGCCCTGTCGTCATTGTTAAGTAATTATCAAGTTGCATTTGGTAAGAGATGGACATTTAGAGAAATCTTCGGAGCACTGTCATATCTAATGATTGGACCAGAGGAGAACTTTGAAAGTAATAAAATATTTAATTCACCAAAAGAATACTCCAAGAAAAGACAACATAAGATTAATAGTGGTGATCCAGCTCTCATGGTCGAGGCATCAGGCAATCTTCTTGACTGCTTATATTACCATAAACTTTTCCCAAATTTCCCTGACTTTAGAGAAATTAATATAGAGTGCCAAAGCTGTTTTCCTAATACAGTGAATCGGGCAACAGCCTTAATGTCTTACCTATCGAAAAGAAAGATAGGAAAAGGAAACGTACTGGAAAAAACATTTGAAAATGGATTTCGAGAGCTACTTGATCCTGCACTTGTAGATTCCAAGACTTGGGAGATAAAAGATATTAATGATGTGTCAACAATGCTTGATATCGAGCGTAAATTTAGTGTGAACGTACAGACAGGCTTTGATCTTGTTAAATCTGAAATCCCAAAAATCGAACAGATTTTCTTCGATCAATTAATTGAGGCGGAAAAAATATTAGAACCAAACTCAGGGCATATGAACAAATTGACAGCTCATAAAGCTTTAAAATGTTGCCGCTCTATAAGAAGACTAGCTGTCATTATATTTAAGCGATCTTACGGAGTTAGAAAAGGAATTGGGAGGGAAAGCAAATTAATAAAAACATTCATTGAAACTGTTGAAGACGATAAAAAACTTATACGTCTCAAAGGAAAAATTGAAGCAATAATTAAAAATAACTATCAACTAAATGTTCCATTGACCACCACAATCGGCCAACGATTATCAAATGAATCTATTCCCAAATTTAATTGCCCATCACCTGTCACAAAACATGCCATTATTCCCAAAGGCATAGATTATCCTAGTTGGGCTATCGCATTTTTAGAAACTGCAGATGGAAAAGTAAAAATACCCATTAACTACTCACTCTATAAGGCAATAACTATGCGAGAAGAAGGCATATTAGAGCCATGTTTACCAAGAGATCTAATGGGAGGATTGGACAATATGCTGATGTCACTTGGAGGATTAGCAGTTAGGGATGAAAATTCACTTCATGATCCAAACAGCTCCATAGATTTTGGTGATGACAGAGGGAAGATATCAGTCATCGATCTCAAACACTAAATTAATGATTTGATTATTATTATGCCTAACTTACTTAAAAACTTTTTGGCCGAACCCAATAAAGATGAAAATCTTTCTAAATTATATAAAAATGGCATCTTAAAAATACACAGAGCCCCTGATAACTGCACCAGTGATTTCATAATTAAATCACTTTATTATGCTTTAGGTCTTTGCGAAACAAGTGCTAATAATGCAGCAACAAAATCTAAGGAATTTAATAGAAACACTAAAATTGGTCTAAAAAATGCCTATGAAGGAAAAAGAAAATCACCGAACAATCTTGATGAAGAAGTCTGGAGATCACTTGTAACAAATATTCTTTCAAGACCTAAAACTAGCACACAAAGATCTAGCAGCTTATTCCTTGAACCATTAATTCCTCAGTTGGCTGAAATTTCAGCTGCAGCAAGAGAGAAAGGCAACTGGAATCCTGGCGAATTAATTCGAGGGATGATCGTTAAGGGCTGCAGTGATTTGAGTGAGGCTAAAGAACTATGGCTAAAATTGGCAAAAGCCTTGGAGGTCGAATCTAGTACTGATGATATATGGTCTAGATTCCTTACGACTGAGTTAGATGAATGGATTTTAGATTCGAGTAAAATTAATGATTCAAATAGAGCAGATCTGACTAAGGGCTGGGGCAAAGACGACGCAAAGCCAATAAAATTAGAGCTAGATTTTGACTATCCTTCCAAGGAGTTCTGTCGATCATTACCTAAAATTTTAAAGTTAAAAAATTTGCTAACCCGTAAACAATGGATGGCAATAGTAGATTCATATTTTAGAATTTCATGTGTCAGTGAAGCCCTATGGACCTGCGAAATGAACAATAGAATATGGTACCTTGTTGAGCATACACTATCAGACGATTATAACTATGACATCAAAGAGATCTGCGAACATTTAAAAAGACCTTTGAATTTTTTATCTATAGGTGAACATTTAGAGAATAGCTTAAGAGAACATTGCCGAAAATATGTAACATCCAGAACATCTTTAAATTTTGTTTTTCATCAACTAGCTGCAATAGGAGAGGAGCAGAAGAATTTTTGCAATGGAACTGCCCCCCTAAATAGCATTGAACGCATTAAAGAGTTACTTGCTCATGTTAAGCAATTAAGAGGTAAGATTTCCGCACAAGATGTGAATAAATTTACTGCCGAGGTAAAAGATAGATACCCAAAGCTGACAAGGCTTCAGGGGTCCGGAACTTACTCGATCAACTTATTCTATTTCTGTAGATACGCTTTAGGACAATTCAACCCTATTAATAAAGAAAAGCGACATGTTGACCAAGGATTCTGGGGTGAAAAATCAGGTAATTATCCAGCTGCCCCATGGATTGTAAGCCTTGGATCCAATGCCATATTATCGATGGTAGCTTGTTGTTCTCGAGCAGGACAGCAAGCAACTGTAGTTGATCTTAGCAATCAATTATTGAAATTTGGCATCAATGCAGATGTCAGGGAACTTTCTGAAGGGAAACTCGGAAAACAACTCAGGGGACTTGGTCTCGTAGTTGACAGTCCGGATGCTGAGGGAGGCATGGTCATAAGCTTACCTTTCAAAAATATTTGATTATGTTTAATTTAGAGATAGTAAAACACTTAACGGTTTCAGCTGAAAAGCGATGGCATTCCTCAACTGAATCCAAGAGATTAATCTTCAATTTTTTACCCAATAAATTTATTGATGAACTACTTGTTTACATTAAAAAAAATCCAATCGTAACTGCGAAAGGTACACTTCCACTCATTCTGCGAGATCAAGATAGCCAAGAAACACTAAATAGTAATTGCAACGGCCAACGGCTTCGAGAAGATCAAATAGTTAGAAAAAGAAATGATAATGATCCGACATGCCTTATTTGCATCAGGCCCGGTGAAATAATTGAAAAATCAAGTGATACTGAAGTAATTAATAATCCTTATGAAGATTTATATCATTTAAAACTCAAAGACTTATTCCCAAGTAACGTAGAATATCGCCAATTATTCGAAGATCTTCTGACTGATAAGATAAGTGAGGGAAAAATAAAATTTAGAGATTCACAAGTTCAGGATAAAAAGTGGGACATATTGAAATCCATTTATGATCTTAACATAATAAACTCAAATCCACGTGAAAGTTTATTGGCATTGCTTGGATGGCCGAGTATCGGCAGTGAAAATCTTGATAAGAATCAAATTCATCGAATGACCAATGTAATGAAGTCTATTTCAGACAGTTTAGAAAAGCATGGCATTAGCAATTCAATTAATGATTGGAAAATAAATTCAAATGGGGATACGAGAACAATAGAAGCTCTTGATGCGCTTAAGAATCATCTTTTCATAAATAATGTAGATGGCCCCACATTTGCAACAGGACCTACGTTTTTTTACTGCCCTATGGACTTAATAAAAAACGGAAGCCAAGAAATTCCGAAGTGGTGGAAAACACTTAACACATCAACTTGGATAAATATTTTTCAATCGGGAGGATCTTCAGATGGCAGTAAAATAAAAATTAATTGCCTTAATTCAAGAAAGCTTGATGGCCTAAAACTTGAAATAGTAGAAAACGGAGAATATCCATCGTTACAAATTGAAGGGGGACAAGGACAATTCAAATGGTCACGGAATTCTGGAAATGGGGATGAATTAATTGAAGAAAATGGCGATATCGATCTTCATGATGCATCCGTCACTGATCACCTTAAGCCTTTAATTTATTCAGCAAGACAGGATGATTTGTCAGCATCAAAAAAACTAGTATCGATTGGCCAATTTACCCATCGCATTTTAGTTGATGTTCCCAAGGCAGACACAGTTATATTCCCTAGTTTAAAAGGTTCCTCATTAGTTTCTGATGTTAGTCTGCGATCTCAGGGCAAATATAGAGTCAATATATTTCACGATTTAGAAGTAGTTATAGAAAAAGTAATTGGAAAAAATATAACCCCCGAAACGGAAGGCACCGATCAAGAAGTCAATGATGTTCAAAAAATAAAACCTGGCCATCAGGCATTCGAAATGATTACTGATGATGACTCGGAATATGAAATTATTTACAAGTATAAAGACGAGCGCTCTAAAAAATACATATTACTAAATAAAGCGCCCGATGATCCTGATACTTATTCTGCCGATTCTTATTACGATTGTTTAGTAAAACAACACATTGAAGTTCCTAGAAAAGTTCCAGAAGTAACCGCCTCGATAAATGACTCTGTCATTGCAAGAATTGGGAATTGGCAATTAATTAAACCCGACTCTTGGTTTCCTCTTCCAGCCTCTGATGATATTGCAGCCTATCTCGGTGAACCAGACTCGTGGGCAGATCATAAATTCACAGGCCATGAATTCATTAACGATCAAAATCCGTGCCCAAAATTAGAGGATTTTTCAATTCCAAATGATATTCGTGCATGCCTTGAATTATTATTTGGGAAAAATGGACTAGTCACTAAATTACAAAATGAAGATGACCTTTCAATAGAGGCAATCAAGCTTTCAAGAATATATAATGATAAAACTTTATGTGATGAAATAGTTAAATATATCAAATCATACGAACAGTGGTTATTGAAAGATCCGGATAAAGCAAAGTGGTTTTACACGATTCCATTATATATTAAGGACTCGGGAGGTTATATAGGAGGACCACCAGATTGTATTTTATTTTCTCCTCTTCACCCAATGAGGCTAGGTTGGCACGTATTTGCTCAAGGCATAATGCAAGAGGAAATTTCCCAAGATAACCACTGCCCAGTTGTTGATGCTTTAACGCCTCAAAGAATATTAGATTTCATTGAGATGCCATGCAAAAAACCTGGAGGAATCGAGTCAACACCTTATGTTTCAATTCCAACTTCCTCTCCCTATTGGGGGTTAATGTGGAATATTAAAAAACTAGATGAAATAAACACCACTTGGTCTAAAGAAATTTTTCCCGATTGTATTGGGATTGATATTCAAGGTCTTTCACAAGGCCTTTCAAAGAATCAAGTTACACAATCAATTAAAGAGGCAACTCAACTCGGATCGGCAAGAACAACGCTAGATATCAAATTAACTTCTTCCGGATTCACAAAGCCTGATTGCAATGACGGACTAATTACGTGGATAGAAAATAATATGATTCCAGATTCGGCGTCTAAAAACACAACTTACTTTGATTGCAATTCCCCATGTACAGTTTCAATCCAAGATAATCGAGAATCATTCCAGTTGCCATCGCACGAAAAAATGGCAGATATCTCATGGGCTTCAAGCAACCGAGTTACATGGTCGACAAAAACAACAGGTTGTGCCGACATAAATTTGATTGCAAACTTGAAGTCAAGTTCTCACAGATTGGAGGATACGCCAGATTGGACAAGCGCTACATCTAAAGCTCTTTTAATAACCAGTCGTCTTAGGTCTAATATCCAAAAAAGCACCTCTCGCGATAGCCTAAGCAGGACACACGTCAACCCTAATGACGCAAATCATGCACTAGAGAAAGCCCTACTTAAATGCAGCTTAACTATTTGCCAAACTGATGACAAAAAAGAAAAGTCTCTACAATTCACTCCTATGACACAGGAAATAAGCGATAGTTTGAAGACTGACATTTTTTGTGCAGTATCATCAGACGCAGTCAATCCTAGTTCATTGTCTCGTTTATCTAGCAATGCTATAATGTGGAATTTTCAATATCCTAATTATTCCACTAGCCAAAATTCCAACGGCTTTTATCTTCTAACTAGCCAAAACATTTCAGCTATTGAAAAATTAAAATATGCCCTCGAAAGAATAACCGGAAAAAATGGATATTCAGGAGCTGTACTTGAAGGTGTCTTGACTGAATTTGGCCAAAGAGGACTGCCTAACTTACACAAGTTGTCTGGTGCCACAAGTGAAGCAGCTGGAGAGATATGCGTACTGGCATCAATGAGGATACTACAACCTCTCATTAACAGAAATAATCCCAAGTTTCCATTTAGTATCAAAGGCAAACCCTACAATCTCTTGTTACCTCTTGATCCCTACAAAGAAAGGATGAACTTTCTAAGAAGTAAAAAGCACATGAATATAGGAATCATGACCTTACCAGACCTGCTTTCCATAAGTATTTGCGAAGTTAAAACCGGATCATTTAAAGTTAAATTAACCCCAATTGAAGTTAAGTTTAGAGATAAAGAAAGATTATCAAGAAAAGATAGAAGCGCCGCACTAAATGATCAGGCGGCAGAATTCTCAAGGTTAATTAAGAAAATTCAAAACCACAAACATGGCAGCAGTCTTTGGAAGCTTCTTTTTAACCAAGTTCTAAGCGACTGGATAGACAGGTCCTTTGGACAATTAATGAATAAGAATTCAAATGACTCATCTTTCCAATCAAAAGCGGTCCACGCTGCCTTATCTGGAAATATCGACGTTGATATAGACTTACGCGGCAGGCTAATTGCAATTGATGGGTCCAATACTACTCAAACGAGAGATGTGGATGATGATGGTTTTCGTGAAACGATAGTAATTAAACAAAATGAGATAGATGAGATATTAATCAGTCCTGACAAACAAATCAGTAGTTTGTTAAGGTTAGAACCAGCCATCGGCGACTGGGAACTGCAATGCTGCAATGAGAATAAGGAAATTAATATAAAAGAAGAGGAAGATAACAAAGATCAAAATGAAGGAAATCTGGTAAAATTCCCACCTGATTCTTTAGACACAGAAACCATTAATGAAGCGGCCAAAGTCAATCAAGCTAAGGAAACAAATAATAAAACTGAAATAATTAATGTAAATCATGACAGAAAAAACAGAATGTCTAATGAGAAAAAACTATCCATGTATGAATCTGTTCTTTCATGTTACGATGAATTTAAAATCAATGTATCATCACCTCCTGATAATGTAGAAAAGATCATTGAAGGCCCATCATCCTTAATTTTTTTGATAAAACCAGGCGAAGGAATAACAACAAATAAAATTACTTCAAAAGAAGAGAATGTTAAGTTGAAACTTGGCCTTTCGGAAGGTTCTGGGATTAGATACTTCATCGATGCGGGATACATGAAACTGGAAATACCCAAAAATGATCAACATAGATATACAGTCTATGCGGAAGAATTGTGGGCCCAATGGAGAAATATTTGTAATCCAGATGATTTCTCCGTTCCAATCGGTCAAAATATGTATGGTGAAGCAGTTGAGATTAATTTTGGCTCTATTTCCCCGCATCTGTTGATTGCCGGAGCAACAAACATGGGAAAAACAACAGCACTCAACGCGATATTAAAATATATGATTAAATATTATTCCCCTGATGAACTGCTACTTCTATTGTGGGATGGCAAAGGCAATGAATTGATGGAATATGATGAAGGTTCTCATTTAGACAGAGGCATAGGGTCTCAACCTGAGGATGCTATAGAATTGCTTAATGATTGCATTAGGGAAATGGATAGTCGTTTTAAAAAATTACGAAATATAAAAGCAAAGGATATTGTTCATTATAACTCATTAGTAAATAAAAGTGAAAAATATCCGAGGTGGATCATTGTAATGGATGAATATGGAGCACTAGTAACCGGAGCCGATAAAAAAGATAGGCAAGAGGTTGAAAAAAAACTTTCAGTATTGGCTCAAAAGGGAAGAAGTTGCGGGTTGCACATAATTATTTCAACCCAAAGACCATCCGCAGATGTAGTTACTCCTTTAATAAGGGATCAGCTTGGAGCTCAATTAGCATTGACTGTTCGGGATTCAACTGCCAGCAATATCATAATTGGTGAATCCGGCGCAGAGAAATTGAGTGGGAAAGGAGAAGCATTTCTTAAAACAACAAAAGGAATTACCAGAATTCAATGTGCATTAATAGATTAAGATATATTAAAACCAGACCTTAATTTGAATTAGTGAATAATGACTAAATAATGAGATCAAATAAAACATTTGAAGAAGAGTATGGAAGACTCAAGACTGAAAAAAACCAAAATTTCTTCTTCACTAATGAGAATGAATATAAAGAAACAGTTTATGAAGATTTAGAACGGCTACCACACGAAGAAGCTCTCGATCAATGCAAAGAATATGTAGATCAGAACTTCCCGGATACCGAATGGGTTGAAGTTTTAAGAAAGAGAATCATAGAGTTAAGCGAGACCCAATCAGGTAGTGAAATAATAGAAAAGATTGATAACTTCATAAAAGAATTTTTTTTTAAATCATATGATAATACATCTATAAAAAATCTCGCTGGAAAAATATATGAAGCAAAAGATTCTGATGATTTCTTTTTTGAAACTTTTCGTTACGGCTTCAATATAGGAGAACAGTTTAACAAATCTCCAGAATCTAATTATAATGAATGGGCAAAAAAATTACTAGAATGGCTTAAAAAGAAGCATACTAAAAATACTGATCTAAATAATGATAAACAACCCGTTAATACTGAAGATCAGTATTTCTTTGATTTAGATGAAGACTGGAATGGAATAGATGGCATTCAATCTGTAAATGATAGAAAAGTAACATCAGGCACTGATCTAGTTGAGGCTATTCTTGAAACGACAGGAATCGACATTTTAAAGGCAATATCTATTCGAGTTAAATCTAATAACGAACCAAATCTCAGCACAACATTATCAGCGGATGCTTTTGGTTACTACTTACCTTATCACGCTTTTGGACAAAGCAAGAAAAACCCATGGGGAATGTATATCATTCCAGAAGCATTATTTAAGTGGACTGATATCGTTTTTAAAACTGAAGGTGGAACTAGTGTACAAGATTACGTTGAATTATTTAATCTTTTATACTGGGCAACTTACAGGCACGAATTATTCCATTACCATGTAGAGTCATATGCTTTCATGTTAGAGGTGGCAAATAGGGTTCCGCACTATCGGCCTTATGTTGAGCATGTAAGAAAGGTAGTAGCAAACACTTCCAAGTGGTTAGAAGAAGCTTTAGCTCAATCTGTAGTTTTACACAGTACATTCCTTCAACGTAAAACAAGTTTTTCAAAAAAAGAAATTAATAGAATCCTTGAATTTGAGTTTAAAAAGTTTGGCCCAGGGTACAGAGATTATGAATGCAAATGGACAGGCGGACCAAAAGATGCACATCAAAGATTGGGGACCCAAATCGCATGCACATCAGATAATCATAACAGAAACGAATGGGTGACTGATCTTTTCATACCCAAAACTCAATATAGCAGAGAAAGAACTAAATGCCCAGGGTATTTTGCCTTCACAAATAGAGCCTTATCACAGTTTCAGTTACCCATGCCAAACGAAAAGCGTTGGAAAAAATTTGCAAAAAAGAACGGATTTATTAAAACAAACAAAGGACCTGGTGATCATCAAGTCTGGATAATAGGAAAGCAAAAAGTACAAATTAATTATGTAAAGGGAGAAGTAGATTTTGCCTCATTAAAGGCAGTTTCAAAAATATTAGATATACCGATAAGAGAACTTTCCTTGAAAGCTGCAAGAGGATGAAACTTATAAAAAAGTGCCAGCCTAGGTTTCCCCAGACTGACCTTTACGCAAAACAGAGGAATTCTAAACCTCTACTTTAAATGTGCTGTTTTCCATGAACGAATACAAGTGATCCAATCACGTTCAAGTATACTTCATTCAATAATTTAATACCCTTCCTTTTGTTGCCTTTATTTTTCATGCTGCAATTTCTTCCCCCTCCTCTGCTACCCATTCATAAAACACGTGCTCATAATGTTGCTCGAGCTGTGGATAGATTTCAGAGCTAATACGAGTAAAGTTCCGTAGCTGTTCACGAGACAGACTCTCAGCATTTGCATTGTTGTAACA
>MDSW01033942.1_pt1 | contig 11630 bp, 7 predicted proteins | sample 811171 | NCBI WGS metagenome assembly MDSW01 (sample SAMN05326641, study PRJNA326480) | marine metagenome | isolation source: seawater | place: Atlantic Ocean: North West | collected 2012
AAAAAAAAAAAAAAAAGTCGTCGTCCGGTCTCTCCCAAAAAAAAAATGAAAAAGAGAGATTTTTGGATATGAAAAAAACGCGTTTCGATGTGAGAGGACACACGCGCAAAAAAAAAGACCCGACGTGGCGTCTTCACCTTCACCTTTTTCGAGGAGATTTTTTACTTTTTCACCTCGGCACGCTCGGGAAAAGAGAGACGCAAAAAGGAGAGAAGACGTGGGGGGCTCGCGTCTCCCCCCAAAAAAAGGTGCAAACAATCCACAAAAAAAAATCCAATCGCCTCTCTGTGAATCCGCGCGCGACCGAACGTCGTCGTCACTTCGGAGGACAAAAAACGACGGGTGAAAGAGAGAAAAGAAGACGACGATGCGGCGTTGCGCGACGAACCACCGAGCCGCGGGGGCCGTGCTCGAGTTGCTGAGAGAATCGTCGAACGCCATCGCGTCAACGTCATCGAGAGGTGTGTGCCACAAAAAGAAAGGGATATCGACGTTGTCCAAAACGTCATCGTCGTCATCGTCGTCGTCGTCGTCGTCCAGCAGGGCGGTGAAGAAGGAGGCGAAGGGACACGGAGATGGAAGATCGCACCAGAGAGGCATCGCGGGCGGGCGTAAAGACGACGGTGCGTCCTCGGCGTCGAGAAAGAGAGTGGTCGCGAAGATCAACGGGGGGGGTTCCCCTTTGGGGTCGGCGTCCTCGAAAGGCAGCGCGACGTTGGATGTCGCGAGACGTGGCAACGCAGCCATGCCGCAAGCAGCGACCGCGTCAAAAATTTCACCCAACATCGATTACTCCATCGGTGGTACCGTCTACCCGGTCCCTCAAGACGTGAAAGGCTCGAAAGTTGTCTACCAAAACGCGGATGGGATGCGCGTGGACGATGGGAGATATCAAAACTTTAAGAGCGATTTGAAGAACGAGTTGGCCATACCGGAGGAGAGAGTAATCACGGATGCGGTGAAGACGTACGCGTACGGGACAGACGCTTCGTTTTATCGATTGTTACCGCAAATGGTCGTGAAAATTCACTCGGAAGAAGAAGTGAAAAAGATTTTACCGTACGCGAAGAAACATCAGACTCCGGTGACGTTTCGAGCGGCTGGGACATCTTTGAGTGGGCAAGCGGTTTCGGATTCGGTGCTCTTGAAGTTGTCGCACGTCGGGAAGAACTTTCGAGATTACACCGTCCACGAGGATGGGAGAAAAATTACATTAGAACCTGGATTAATTTTGGGTGAAGTAAACAGAATTTTACAAGCTCATAAGAAGAAAGGAGGGCACGCGGTGCAATATAAGATGGGTCCGGATCCGTCTTCGATCGACTCGTGTATGGTTGGCGGGGTCGTCGCGAACAACTCATCGGGCATGTGCTGCGGAGTGAAACAGAACACGTACCACACTTTGGAAGATATGAGAATTGTGTTTGTGGACGGGACGGTTTTGGATACCGCGGATCCGGCGTCTCGAGAGAGTTTCTTGAGAACGCACCAAGATTTGTGTGCGAAAGTGAGCAACTTGGCGAAGAAAGTGCAAGCGGATGCTGAGCTGACCGCGCTGATCAACAAAAAATTTGCGATTAAATGCACGACTGGCTATTCCATTAACGCTTTAGTAGATAACGATGCGAACGATCCGATTGAAATTATCAAGAGATTGATGATTGGGAGTGAAGGTACTCTCGGTTTCGTCTCGAGAGCGACGTATAATACGGTTGTCGACCATCCGCATAAGGCAAGTTGTTTCATCATGTTCAAAGACGTCGACGACGCGTGCAACGCAGCGGCAGTGTTGAGACGCGAAACTACGGTCGATGCTGTTGAGATTTTCGATAAAGCTAGTTTGCGTCAGTGCGAGAAGCACGAGAAAATCATGTCGTTGGTGCCGACGATTCCGGAAGCCGGGAAGTACGGCGCAGCGCTTTTGATCGAGTGCAGAGGCCCAACCGACGCGGAGTTAGACCAAAACATTAAAGCGGTGACGGACTCTTTGGATAGCGCGAACTTGAACTTTTTGCACCCGAGAGAAGAAACGTACCCGTTCTCGAAGGATCCGGCTGTGTATGGTGTCTATTGGGACGTGAGAAAAGGGTTGATTCCTATGGTCGGTGGCGGTCGCGAAGCCGGCACATCCGTGTTGATTGAAGACGTCGCGTGTGAAGTCGATTCTTTGGCACCAATGACGAAAGATTTAATGGCTATGTTCGAAAAGCACGGCTACGACGACGCTTCTTGCATGGGTCACGCGTTGGAAGGTAACTTGCACTTGGTCTTTTCCCAAGGTTTCCGTACGGAGAAGGAAGTGGAGACGTACGCGGCGATGATGCAAGAAATGTGCGAGATTGTTGCGGTCAAGTATAAAGGTTCGTTGAAAGCCGAGCATGGCACCGGGCGTAACGTCGCGCCGTTCGTCGAGATGGAATGGGGTACCAAAGCGTACGAAATCATGTGGGAATTGAAGGAAATGTTTGATCCTGATTATGTGTTGAACCCGGGCGTTATTTTGAACAGAGATCCGGACGTCCACCAAAAATTTTTGAAGCCGAAGCCGGTGGCGGACCCGATCGTTGATATGTGCATGGAGTGCGGTTTCTGCGAATCTAACTGCCCATCCAGAGACGTGTCATTGACTCCGAGACAAAGAATCACGGTATATCGCGAAATTAGTCGTTTACAAGCGATGGAGAACAGAAGCACGGAAGATCAAGCGCGATTGGACGAGTTTTTGGACATTTTCTCCTACGCTGGAGACTCCACGTGCGCTGCCGATGGTATGTGCGAAGTGAAGTGCCCGGTCGGTATCAACACCGGTGCTCTCGTGAAATCAATTCGTGCGAGAGAGTTGGAGCAAGCCAAGAACGTTTCTTCGGTCGCCGCGTCGCTCGGGAGAAACTTTGCGAGCTTCTCCGGCGTCGTCCCGCCGTTCTTGAACATGGTCTCTGGCTTCCACTCTATTTTGGGCGATGGCGTTTTGAAAACCGTCTCTAGCGGGCTAAACAAAGTCTCTGGTAACTTGATTCCGGAATGGAACCCTCACATGCCGCGAGGTGCGCCGAAATTACCGGAACCGAACCACGCGAAAGAGAAACACGCCGGCATCGAAAGGAAAGTTGTATATCTTCCGTCCTGCGTGACGAGAATGATGGGTCCAAGTAAAGCCGAAGCCAACTTGGAAGGCGTCGCGGATGCCATGATGTCCATCTTATCTAAAGCAGATTATGAAGTTGTCTACCCGAAAGGCTTGAGTGATCAGTGCTGCGGCATGTTGTTCAATTCCAGAGGCTTCAAAGACACTGCGATTACGAAAGCGGCGCAGATGGAAGAAGCTTTGTTAGAAGCGTCGGAAAACGGCAAGTACCCGATCGTCGTCGATACCTCTCCTTGCTTGGCGGAAATCAAGGGTTCCTTGCAAAACCCAGCCTTGAGATTTTCCTTGTATGAGCCAGCGGAATTCATCGCGAACCACTTGCTCGATAAGCTCGAGTTCAACAAAGTGAAAAAACACATTGCCATCCACGTGCCGTGCTCGTCCAAAAAGCTCGGGGTTGAACAAACGTTTACGAAACTCGCCGAAAAGTGCGCGGAAGAAGTGACTGGTTCCGGTATTCCGTGCTGTGGCATGGCCGGTGACCGCGGTATGCGATACCCGGAGTTGACTGGCGGTTCCTTGAAGTACTTGGACTTGCCGAAGGGATGCACAGATGGTTACTCCACCTCGCGAACGTGCGAAATGAGTTTAACGAACCACTCCGACGTTTCGTTCAAGGGTTTGGTCTACTTGATCGACGAAGCCACGGCGGCGAAGAAGAAGACGTCGGCGTAAGTTAAAGAAGGAAGAAGAAGAAATATAAGAAATATGTTTTGTTATCCCTTGCGCGAGAAAGAGAATGGAGAATACATAGACAAGCGAAAAATAATCATCCAACTTTGTATCTATATAGTCGATTATAATACCTACCTCAGAATCCTACTACAACTAAAACTAAAACTAAAACTAAATGCGATAGGAACATCACAACTTCGAAGACGCTTTTTTTGCTTCTGCTCCTCTTTTCAACCCATCTAAAACCCGTTTTAGCTGCTTCACGATGGCTGGTTCGCACAACATTCGAAAACCGTCCCTCGCCTCTTCGTCGCATCCGTACCGATACCATTGCTCGGCAAATTCTCCTCTCAAATTTACCTTTGTCTTCGCGTACCCATCTCGCGGCACTTGTTTCATTTTTTCTGCAATCTCCATCACTCGTTTCTCTAACATCCCTTCCTCGCACACCTCGTCGATCAACCCATATCTCAACGCCTCTCTCGGTTTCGCCAACGCGCCTCGTAACAACAACTTCTCTCCCAACGCTTTGCTCGAAGTGACCTCGCAAAACCGCATCGCCCAAAACTTCGGCACGGGAATACCCAACATCACCTCGTTCAAACCGAAAGTGCTCGTTTTGTGCAACGTTTGCACGCGATAATCGCAACATAACGATAACATGGCGCCTCCGGCTGGGCAGGCGCCTCGAATACCAGCTATAGTCACCAACGGTGACACCAACAGTCGGGTGAGAAAAGTCGTTTGCATTCTCCAAAACGCCGAGTATCGTTCGGCCGTCGTTTCTGGAGCGTACAGCTCCTTGATATCGTTCCCGGCGGTAAAAATATCTCGTTTCAACCGCGAAAGAAAGATGCACGCGCGCGCCGTTGGATTCGATTCCACGCTTTCCAACGCGTCCCGCAACGCCGTCCAAAATTGCACGTCCATCGCGTTCGCCGGTTCCGAGTGGAGCGAAATTATCGATATCGACGGCGACGCGTACGAGACGCTCACCGTCGTCGTCTTCGGCCCGTCCTCCGCGACCACCACCATCGGGGAATCAAAAAAGAAGTGTCGATGTCTCCTCCTCCTTCAAGAATTTTTTTTTTCTCGCCTTCTTCTTCTTCTTCTTCCACTCGCAGAAAAAAAGGCCTTTTTTCGGGACGAAAATTTTATATATTTTTCAGAGACTTGACCCAAAAAAGACTTCTGCAGAAGACGGAGGCGAAAAGAGAGAGGAGAGAAGACTCTCCCGACGAACGACGAAGGACAACACGGAAAAGGAAGACCTTCGGAGGAGGAGGAGGAAGGAGTAAATGAGGTCCTCTTTTTTTCTCCTTTGGTGGTCGTTCGAACGACGACACAACGACGGACGACGAGGAAAACGACGACGACGACACGAAAGGGAGAGGGAAGAGAGAGAAGAGAGAAGAGCGCGTTCGGGGGACGTCGCGCGGCGACGACGCTTCGTCCGGTCGGTAACAGGTTTTGAGATTTCGATTCGGACTTCGGAAAGAGGAAGAAGAAGAAGAAGAAGGACGACGAAGAAGAAATTAGAAATATGAACGGACAATTCGCGACGACAATCCCTCCGACGGAAGACGGGAACGGGAATAAGCTCAACTCGGAAGAACGATTCATAGGGAAGAAAGCGAAGCGGACCGCGGAAGGCACCGCGAGTTTACTCGGGATGAGAAAAGATACGCCGATGACTCGCTCGCCTGAAGGAATGAAGGAAGGAAAACCAACGACGACGACGACGACGACGCATCGAGGAGAAGATGAAGAAGGAGATAAAGCGACAACCAAAACGACTGGCACTGATGGAGAAGAAGGACATACAGATAAGGAAGAAGGAGAAAATGATGAAGAATTCCCGCTCGATTGGAAACCGCCATACAAGAAGCGCATCAAACTCGGTAACGACCAGACGCTCGAGTTGCCATACAAGTACGACTTTTTAAAGTACGATTTAAATTTACCCGGATTACGAGAGCTCGCGTTACCTGAGATTATGCGGAACAACGCGGGACACATAGATTATAGAACGATTTCGCACCAGAGAGTTTTGGCATTGTTTCAATTGGTGCACAATTCAGAATTGGCGGAGATCCCGAGCGGAGACGCGTTGGCGAAGAAGAGAGAGGAGGATAAGGCATTTGCTTTGGCGAATAACGTGAAACGAAGAAAACGGGTGATTCCACCGGAAGAACCAGATGGTAGAAGACGACCAAGTGGCGGTGGTGGAGGTGGAAAAGCAGGAGCTAGATTGGAGAAAGATCCGGCGGATGAATTGCGAAAAGGCATTCCAAGGAACCTTTTGAAAATGACCGCCTCTGGGGTTGTTCGTGGTGGAGATGGTGAGAATAACGACGCCGCAGACGAACGATTTTTAACGAAGTTTACCCCTGTAATAGTCCAAGAAGCAGCCGCGCGATCTAACGCGCCTTTAGTCCAAGTGGAAGCGTATTGGATCGATAAATTCGCTAAAATCGAACAAGAAGAAATTCGACGATTGTCCAAAGAAGAGCGCGAGATCCAACGCTCGCAAACGACGCTGCGTAGAAACGGCATACGCGACGAGTTACACAGAAGACGCGAAGAGCAAACGTTTGAATTTGCGCAACTCGCGACGAGTTTTCGGCCGACTGAGGAGAAACGGAAGGAAACGAACAGAGAGCAGTTATGGCGACGGATTGCGGTCATCAAAGTTCCAGGAACGAAAAGCATTGCAATGTTACGAACAGACGTGGAACTGCGACGCGCGCGTTTATTAGCACACATGTGTGCGGTAGAAGTTAGGAAAAGAAACGCACTTCGCAGACGAATGATGAAAACCAGTCCGACCATAAACTTAAAAAGACTTTCGTTCGTGGTTTCGTCGTTTTGGAGAGCGGCGGAAAAGCACGCGGAGGATTACATGAGAAACCGGAAAATACGAGAAAAGCAGGAGAAAATACGATTAGAACAAGAGCAAGAGGCGAAAATGCAAGAGCAACGGTTGCAGTTTTTGTTGAACCAGTCCGAATTATACGCACACTTTGTCACGAAGAAAACCACTGAGGACGAAGAAGAGCTGATTCGGGAGAAAAGCGAGCAAGCCATCGCAAAAGCCGTGGCGCAAAATCCAAACTCCGTGTTATCCGAAGAAGAGAGGAAGAAAATTGCCGAAGAGGCTAAACAATCTGCTTTGGAGGAATTGCGCAAAACGAAATCGAAAATGAACGAGTTTGACCAATCCACGAAAGACGCGAGAGAGAAGAACAAAGTCGAAGAAGAGGCTGACTTTAAGGCGATGGATGTGGATAAAATCGAACAACCGAAAATGCTCAATGCGACGTTGAAACACTATCAGTTGGAAGGTTTGCGATGGATTGCGAATTTATACAACAACGGCATCAATGGCATCTTAGCCGACGAGATGGGTTTAGGAAAAACCGTTCAAAGCATCGCGTTGTTGGCGCACTTGGCGGAGAACAAAAACTTATGGGGCCCATTTCTCGTCGCCGCACCAACGTCGACGTTACCGAACTGGTGCAACGAACTAAAGAAGTTCATTCCGGATTTCAACGTCATCCCTTATTGGGGCTCGCAAGATGAACGGAAAACTTTGAGACAGGCGATTGGTGGGAATGAGCAAAGCACGAGAGACGCCGCCTGTCACGTATTTGTCACAAGTTACGATTTGTTGTTGAAAGATGAGAAATATTTGAATAGGATTAAATGGCAGTACATGGTTTTGGACGAAGCCCAAGCGATCAAAAATAGTTCGAGTTTACGCTGGAAAGCGTTGTTGGGTTTTAAATGCAGAAATAGATTGTTGCTCACCGGTACGCCCGTGCAAAACACGATGCAAGAACTTTGGGCGCTGCTGCACTTCATCATGCCGACATTGTTTGATTCGCACGAACAGTTTGCCGAATGGTTTTCGAAAGGCGTCGAAGGTTCCGTTACTAATGGTAAAGAGCTGAACGAACACCAGTTGGCGAGATTACACGCCGTGTTGAAACCGTTCATGTTGAGACGTTTGAAAACAGACGTTTTAGGCGAAATGGTCGCGAAGGAGGAACACGTGATAAAGTGCGGGATGAGTCGTCGACAGAAAGAGATGTATAGGAGTATTAAGAAATCCGTTGCGTTCGAGCAAATCAACGCGGGCGATTACAACCCTTTGGGTACGATCATTCAACTTAGAAAAGTGTGCTCGCACCCGGATTTGTTCGAGGAGCGATCTAACTCGGAACCATTTGCGTTTTCGCGGTTAGGCGGCGCACCGGGATGTTACATCGGAAGCAAATCCCCAATTTCTGGAGACGGTACGACTGCAACCGGAGCGGACGGCAGTGAAGCTAAAACAACGGAAAAGAACGGCATTGGTGGCGTGCGTTTGAACATCAACGCGTTATTGAAAACCGCCGAACCACTGGTGGATGTGCGCGCATGGAGAAGTGAAATCGAAGTTCCGTTGCCAAAACTCGCGTTCAGAGATTTTGGTATTTTGTTTTCCAGTAAAGAGAAATTGTTTAGGAATGACTTTAACGTCGTGACGAAATCATCCATGAGACTCTTGCGAATGCACAACACGTGTTTTGAGTGGGCCCAAGCTTTGTTTGAAAGAGACGAAGACGCGTTGACGGCTAAATTTGTCACCTCCAACGGCGGCGGTGAACATCGATCATCTTTTTACGAAACGGAAGGTTTGAAAGCGTTACACTTTGACGAACACTCTAGTTCGAAAAGTAAAACAAACAGAAGAATGCTGAATGTATGTGGTGTAGGAAGTGCAAAGGAGTTCATCAACAAGCGCATACAACAACAATTACTACTACACGGCGCTGCCAAATGTTACGTTCTTGAGGACATCATCAAAGATACGATCCCTTTTATTCGTATGGTCAATCGTGCGTACCAACCGAGAGTATTATCGAAACCACCAAACGAGTACTGTTCGGATTATTCGCACTACTCGATGAAAGCTAATCAAGATCGAATGTCCGATTACGTTCGATGGGCGCTCTGGGAGTCCACGTCACCGATGGAACTCACTCGAAGACACCAAAAATGGAAATCTTCCTTGAATAGTAGTTACTCAAATGTCTTTCCTTCATCAGTCCAGGAGAGCGAATACGAGAGAAAAAATCTCGCGGTCAACTCTTCCATAAACAACGTGATGTTGAACAAGGTTCAGGCGCTCACGCACCGAACCGACCGAGTCTCGCTGTTGGACGAAACGATGCACATCCACGGTAATTCTTTATCGGAATTACCGAATCCGGGGTACGATTTAGCGTTGGCCATGGCAGATTCCGGGAAACTCGCCGCTTTGGACAAACTTTTATACGAAAAGAAAGCGAGCGGGTCTCGAGTCTTAATTTTTGCGCAAATGACAACCATGCTCGATTTACTCGAAACATATTTACGAGCTAGACAGCACAAATTCGTTCGTTTAGACGGTTCAACGAAAGTTTCCGATCGTGCGGCAGTAGTGTCTGGATTTCAATCCGATGACTCCATCTTCGTCTTCATGCTTTCAACTCGCGCCGGTGGATTAGGTATCAACTTAACCGCAGCGGACACGGTTATATTCTTTGAATCCGATTGGAACCCAACAGTCGATCAACAAGCTATGGACCGAGCGCACAGATTAGGACAAACGAAAACCGTTCACGTCTACCGTTTGATATGTCGCAACACAGTTGAAGAATACATCGCGAAAACCGCCAAGGAAAAAGAGCAAGTGACCGATTTAGTCTTGAAAGGGAACAAAAAGAAGGAAGAAATAGAACGTGTGAGATCCTTCGAGGAAATCAACGACGCGCAAACGACGGAAATCTCAAAAGCGGAGGCTTTGAAAATGCTCATGGAAGACGAAGACAACGAGGACGAAAACACGAAAGAGAGAAGAAAGAGGATGGAAGTCAAGATTCAAAAAGCGGTGGAAATCATTCGAGGGAAGAAAAAGGAAGGAGAAAAAGGTGCGGCCACTTCATAACAACTATCTAGATACTACCTAGGTTGGTACCATACCACTACCACAATAACTATAACTAATACAACTAAACGACATTCTAGCATATATGAAGAATGAAAAGTTTTACGTCTTATTCGTCTCAGGCCACGTTCCGACCGTCCTCAGCTTCTGCCTCTCCCGCATCATCACTTTCTCCAACTTCGGCGCCGCTAAAAACTCTTTCACTATTCTCGCGTCCATCTTATCTAGTAGATTTTTATGTTCCTTCGCGATCTTCTCGACGTCGTTTTCCTTCCCAAACGAAACCGCTTTCACCAATCCATAAATCTCCTCTGGTTTCATCCGTCCATTTTCATTTACCAATTTTTCCCTTCGTTTACCCACGGTGTTAACCACAGACTCCGTAATCTTTCCAGAACTCGAGTTCATGATTTTGTGCATGTTAGAGACTAAGTCCGCGTTTTTTTTATTGAACGCATCTGCGGAATTAATCGCCCCTTTCGTTGTTGGTTCAATCGCATTTCTCCATTGGTCTGGAGTCGGTCGAGACATGAATTTTTGCGATTCGGTTTCGCTCTTCGGAAGTTTTCTCGCGTTACTACCACTGCTCTTGACGATCGCGGCGGCTCGCAAGACGGCTTTTCGACCGGAATCGGCAGAGGGTTTCGAGGGGCTGCCGCCCATTGTCGTTTGGAGTATTTTTTTTTATATCTTTCCACGGGTGGAGGAGATTTTTGAGGACAAAAGAAGGGGAAAAAGTGCTCACGTTTGTTCTTAGCGTTTTATTGAAAGAAATCTCGATAGGAAGTATAATAATGTTACAAGCTACTGATATATTGTGTGTGTGTGTGCATTCTCTCTCTACTGATTAGCGCATGAGTTTACTTCTTGCTCTTCTTCGGCAACAAGACCGAGTGGATGTTCGGCAACACGCCACCCGAAGCAATCGTGACCGTACCCAACAACTTGGACAATTCTTCATCGTTTCTGATGGCCAACTGGATGTGTCTCGGTACGATTCTGGATTTCTTGTTGTCGCGAGAAGCGTTACCAGCGAGTTCGAGAACTTCAGCAGCTAAGTATTCCAAGACGGCGGCCAAGTAGACCGGGGCGCCGGCGCCAACGCGGGTGGCGAATTTGCCAACCTTGAGGTATCTCGCGATTCTCCCGACCGGGAATTGCAAACCAGCTTTCGCGGATCGCGAGACGGCTTTTTTACCGGATTTACCTTTACCACGTCCAGACATGTTAGATAGTAGTGTAAGAGTGTTTAATGTGAATTAAGAAAGTGTGTGAGTCGAGTTACTTGTTCGTAACGCGGGGCAACTTATGATGCATTTGTGCTCAAATTTGCTCTCTTTCTTCTCTTTTTTGTATTTAGGGTTTTACAAATCAAATGGAAAGGGCATCTTTCTGAAGGTAAATCAGCCGAATTCGACGCCATCGTATTCCACGATGTCAATAAAAGAAGTAATCGATATGATAACTTGTGTGCGTGCTAATGAATACACGCGTGATCGTCTAGACCAAGTTTTGCGTCTATTGATTCATTGGTGTAAGATATATGCGCGTGTACATTCTGCTTTTTTTCAAAGAAAAAGTACGAAAGTAGAAAAAACATGAAATTTGGACGAAATTTTTTTTAATTTGACCTCGAATTCGTCCCATTGGTCGTCATAATTCAAAAACACAAACACACTCGCACGCGTTAACATACAACATGGCCGGCAAGAAACCAGCAAAGAAAACCGTCAAAGGTGGCGCCAAGACGTCTTCCAAGAAGAAGGTCGAAACCTACAAGATCTACATCTACAAGGTCTTGAAGCAAGTGCACCCGGACACCGGCATCTCCTCCAA
>MDSW01079839.1_pt1 | contig 11630 bp, 6 predicted proteins | sample 811171 | NCBI WGS metagenome assembly MDSW01 (sample SAMN05326641, study PRJNA326480) | marine metagenome | isolation source: seawater | place: Atlantic Ocean: North West | collected 2012
CTCGTTCCCCGAAGTCGAAGTCGCACGCCCCCCGGAGTCCCCCGCCCCCGTCCCCGTTCCCGCGCCCCCCGCCGAGAGCGCCGCCGCCGCGGGAAGAACGAGACCCGCGCTCGCCCGGCGCTTCTCCGCCGCCGCGAGGAGCCTCGCGCGAATGTCGCTCGCGACGGCGGCGGGGATGGGGGGCTTTGTTTTTTTCTTCGGCCGCTTCGGATTCCCCGCCGCGCCGCCGAGCCGAGAGGGCGGAACCGTCGCGGGAACGATCGACGCCGGGAAAGTCTCCGCGGCGGCGGAGACGGGGACGCCGCCGAGCGCGGCGGCGACGCCGCCGTCGGCGCCGTCGAGCCTCCTCCCCGCGCCTCTGAACGCGTCGCTCGAGGCGGGGACGTCCGGCTCGCACCCCGCGGCGTCGAGGAGGATCCGCACGCGGTCCCGGATGTGCTCGAAGCGCGCCTTGCCGAGGTTGACCCCGCCGTAGCTCCGCGTGACGACGACCGCCACGCCCAGGGCTCGGCGCGCGTTGAGCTCGGCGCGAATCGCCGCCCCGCCCCGGGCCTCGCCGTCGTCGTCGAACCCGGACGCCACCTTGGGCTTCGCGGGGCGGGGGCGCTTGTTGTTCGTCGTCCGGGGACCCGACGCGGGGTCGGCGGGGGCGGCGGCGGGGACGCGGTACGCGCTCATCGCGTGGTCGACGTCCCCGACGTCGCGCTTGAGCGCCGCGATCGCCGAGCGCGCCACCGCGTCGCTCGCGATCGGGAACGCCAGGTGCGCGACGAAGACGCTCCCGCGGTCCGTCTTGGCGTGCGAGCGGAGCATGCGAACCGCGCGCCCGGCGTGACGACCGCCGAGGGGGAGGTCCGCGCGGCGGGACACGCCGCGGTCGCCCATCGCGAACGGAGCGAACGGGGGAAGCGCGGAGTGGGGCGGCCCGGGGGCTCGTCGCCCGAGGCGTTTATTGTTTATTTCCAGCAGCAACAACACGCGTGGAGCGGTCCAAGGCTTTTGATCAGCCGCGTCGTCGACGGCTCGCGAGCGCTGCGCCCGCGGGCTGCCTCTCGGCGGGGCCGCGGAAAATTCGTCCGCGCACAGGCGGGGGCGCTGGACCGCTCCCGATGCGACGCACGCCCGGCGCGGGCGGCTCCGGGGGCGGGGACGAGGAGCTCGGGGTGGCGGACGTCGGTCGGCGCGGGTCCCCGATGCCGGTCTCCGTCGCGGGGAAACCCCGCCCCGGGGGCGGGTCCGCGACGCACCGCGGGTCCCCGACGCACGTCCGCGGCTCCGGGGCGACGCGTCCTCCGCCCGTCCGGACGAGTTCGGACGGCGCGTCCGCGCTCCCCCCCTCCGGGCCCGCGCGCGCCGCGCCGGCGTCGATCGCCGGGCCCCCGGCCGACGCGGGCACGTCCCCCCGCGACGCCGCGATCAACCTCGCGAACTGCGTCATGGGCGCGGGCGCGCTGTCCCTCCCCGCGTTCTTCCGGAGCTGCGGCGCGTTGCTCGGCCTGGTCCTCCTCCTCGGCTCGTGCGCGTGGACGTGGTGCTCGTCGGTGATGCTCCTGATGGCCGCGGACCGCGTCAGCCGCGCGAAGCGCCGCGGCGCCCCGCTCGCGAGCTACGAGGAGCTCATGGACCTCACCCTGGGCCCCCGCGGCCGAGCGCTCAGTTCCGCGGCCATCTTCCTCCTCCAGATCGGATGCCTCGTCGGGTACGCCAACATCCTCGCCGACGTCGTCTCGCCGTTCGCGATCGACATCCTCCCCCCGGGCCTCGAGCCGAACCGCGCGGGCATGCTCGCCGCGGTCGTCCTCGGCGGGATGCTCCCGATGGGCGTCCTGGTGGGCGGCGACGGCGCGTCGCGCGTCCTCGCCGCGGTCTCCCGCCTCTCCGTCGCCATCGTGGGATGCTTCGCCTCCGTCCTCGCCCTCCACGCCCTCGCCCCCGCGAGGTACGGCGCGACCGCCGCCGCCGGGTCCGCGGGCGTCACCGGAACCACCACGCCCACGCTCGTCGTGGACGGGAAGGGCGGGAGCCTCGCGCCCGTCGCGTGGTTGAACTTCGGGGGGGCGATGTCGGTGCTGCCCTTGGCGGTCTTCGCGTTCGGCGCGCATCCCGCCGTCCTGCCCGTGACGCGATCGATGCGCCCGTGGGGGCTCGGACCCGCCGCGGGGGTCGTGACGCTTACCATGCGCGTGTGCTTCGTGGGTTACGTCATGATCGGCCTCGGCGGGTACTTATCCTTCAGGGACGTCACCGCGGGGAACGTCCTGAGGAACCTCGACGGCACGTTCCTGGGCGTCGCGGGAAGCAAGGCGCTCAAGTTCGGCTACGCGCTCGTCATCCTCGCCTCCGTGCCCACCATCCTGCTCCCGCTCCAGAGGTCCGCCAAGGACGCGTACGTCGCCTTCGTGGAGTCCGGACTAAGAAGCGGTAGTACACCCATCGGCGGCGGCACCTCCGCTTCTTCCTCCGCCGCGGCGGACGCCGCCCACGATATCAATACGAAGGCGGCGAACGCGTTCGGTGGTTCCGCGGACGCCCGCGCAAAGCATCGCGCCGTCGGTTTTCGTTCGGAGATTGAAAAAATCTCCCCCGCGACGGCGGCGCGGCTCTCGCACGCGGTGGCGCTCGGGTCGATGCTCGCGGCGCTGGGCCTCTCGCTGTACGTCCCGAACGTCGCGTTCGCGTTCGGTCTGACCGGGAGCACGTGCTCGTTCCTGATCGCGTTCGTCCTGCCCGGTTTGGCGTTCCTCAGCGTCACCGAGCGCGGCGGCGGCGAGGCGTTTCCCTTTCCGTTCACGTCTCCGTTTTCGTTCGGGGGCGGCGCCTCCCCGCGGAAGCTCGCCGCGAAGGTGAGCGACGGCGGCGTGGAGATGCAGCAGCAGCAGCAGCCGCAGCGGACGAATACCCTCATCACCGGTCACGCTCAGCGGAGGGACTACCCCTCGAATAAGAGGGAGACCCCGCCCGCTCCTCGGACCGACCGGGACGGGGGCGACCCCGATGAGTTTGGCGGCGGCGGGGCTATGGCTTCGGCGCCGCCGTTTCTCTCGAGCGCCGAGCACCGAACGCGCGCGGTGGCGGATGGCGTCGTCGACGCGGAAGGGGGCCTTCTTCTCGGGGACGAGGACGCGCCGCTTTTCGCGGGGAACCCGGGGAACCCGCGCGGCGAGAAGGGCGTCGGCGTCGGCGCCGGGTCCTTCTCTTGGGTGGAGTCGCGGGACTCGTCGGCGGCTTCGACTCGTCGGTGGCGCCGGGGCGCCAAGGCGCAGATTTTGGCGGCGACGTTTCTTTCCTTCGCGTGCACGCGCGAGGTGCTCCGCGAGCTCATGCAGGAGCGCGCGCTCGTGGACGTGGTGTCGAAGATCGCCGACGCGCAGATGGCGAAGGAGAAGATCGAGCGGGAGACGACGCAGATCCAGGAGGCGAAGGAGGCGTTCGAGGAGAGTTCCGAGAAGCTCGAGCAGACGCTGCTCAGCGCGTCGAGCGAGGTGGCCAAGGCGCGGGAGGAGTCTCAGTCTCACAATTCCGGCGGCGGCCGGGGAACCCGCCACGACGAGGCGACCCCGGACGCCATCGACGCCATCACGGAAACGCTCGCGGAAAAGCTGGAGGAGGCGCTCCACGAGAAGGAGGAGATGCGGCACGCGCTCGAGGACGCGAAGGCGGAGACGACGACGAAACCGACGCGCGGCGACGAGGAAAAGAGCGACGCGCGCGCGCGGAAGCGCCCGCCGCGTTCGAACCCGTCGCCGAACCCGTCGACGCCCGCGGATGATCGGGCGGGGAAGGCGGCGACGGGTTCGGCGACGACCGTCGCATCGGTTTTTTCCCCGTCCCCGCCGGTTCCGTCCCCGCCGCACGTCGACGTCGACCACGACCCCCCGGGGGGGGGCGCGCCTCCGAGATTCGGCGGCGGCGGCGACGCGTCGTCGCGTCCCTCATCGCGTTCCTCCGCCCTCGACGCCGCCCCCTTCGCGACCGCCCTCGACCCCGAGGTCGACCCCGACGCCGCGGAGGCGGCGGCGAAGGCGTACGCGGCGGCGAAGAAGGGGGAGGAGGCGAGCGCCGACGCCGCCGAGGCGAAAACCGCCCTCGCCGAAGCCGTCGGGATGCTGGACGCCGAGGAGAAGGCGGAAGCCGCCGAGGAGGACAAAAAAGACGTTTTCGCCGCGGAGGAGGAGGACGAAAAAGCCGCCGAGGAAGACGAAGAAGACGCCGCGCCGGAGGCGGTCCGATCGCGCGAGGCGGAAGGGAAGGACGCCCGAGACGACGACCGAGACGGTTCGATCGTCGCGTCCGCTCCGAACGCCTCGAACGCGTCCGCCAACGCGTCGTCGCCGCCGCCGCCGTCGCCGCCGCCCGCGAAGGTTTTCGGCAACGAGACGAGCGCGGCGGAGGTGGTGGCGGCGGCGGAGGCGAAGATGTCGGCGCTCAGCGACGCGGCGGCGGAGGCGGAGGAGGAGGAGGCCAAGGCGCTGGAGGCCGCCGCGACGGGCGGCGTGGACGAGGAGCTCGCGAAGACCCTCGCGGGGCTGTTGCCGAACATCACGGGCGCCGGGCTGTGACGGACGAACGCGCGAGGACGTCTGTCTCTCCCGTCGGAAACGGGAAAACAAACATCATCTCCGGGGAGGGCGACGCCCGAAGCCGCCGCCAAAATTCGCGGCGGGCGAGGCGTCGCGTCGCCCCTTTTGTACTACCGCACGAGATATACACGATACCCTAGCTAGAATACCCGTCGTCGTCTCGCTTCGTTTCGCGTCTCTCTCATCATTCCGCGGAACGTTTCGTTTCATCACGCGTCGTTATGGTCCCGGAGCTCCGTCGCTTTCTCTTCGGTCCGCGTTCTCTTCAGTCGTCCCTGTGGCTCTCGTGGTCCGAGATGACGATGTCGACGCCGAGTTTGTTCTTGAGCCTGTCCATGCTCTTCTTGAATCTCGCGAGGCTCGTCTCCGCCGGGATCTCGATCACCGCGTCGATCGTGAACAGCTCGTCGTCGTCCCCGAAGGGTGCGTGCTGCGTGTCCGTGTTGATGAGCTCCACGTTGATCCCCTCCGACGCGAGGTACGACGTCACCCGGTACAAAAGCCCCGGGAAATCCGAGCCGTGCAGAAACACGCGGCGCCACCGGCTCGTGTCCCTCTGCGCGTCTCGAACCTTCCTCTGGTCGCTCCGCGTCGAGCGAATCTTCACCACCAGGCCGGGGATCTCCTCCGCGGCGCGCGCGAACTCGGCGCGCTCGGCGCTCGTGGCGTCCTCGAAACAGACGAGCATCATGACGTTGCAGTCGTCGCCGAGGCGCGCCATGCGCGTGTTCTCGACGTTGCCCTTCGCCGCGAACACCGCCTTGGCCAACGAGGAGACGAGGCCCGGGCGATCGGGGCCGTACGCGGTGATGACGCACTTGGTCGAGCGCGCGCTCGAGTCGAGCGGCGCGCCGGGGTCGACCGACGCGTCGAGGCGATCGGCGTCGCGCGCCCACTCCGCGAGCGAGCGCGACTGGTGCTGATCGCGGCGCGTCGTCGTCGTCGACCAGTCTCGGCCGGGCGCGGCGGTGGCGGAGGAGGACGCGGCGCGCGCGGACGTCGGCGGGGCGCCGCTCCCCCCGGGGGCGCTGGTCCCGGGGGACGCCGACGCGAGCGACCCGGGAGCGGCGTCGGCGGGACTCGACGCGGCGGCGAACGAGCGTCCCGAGGACGACGACGAAGGCGCGAGGGACGCGCGAGGCGGCGGCGCGGGTCGCGCCGCGCCGGCGGCGGCCCCGAGCAGCGGACCCCGCGGACGACAACGAGAATGATGTGAACCATGGTCGTCACGGTCCGCCGACGCGCGCCAAGCCGCGCACGAGGCGGGGCGCTCTCGCCCCGCGGCGTCGCCCGAGAGACGACGCGCGAACGCGCAGCGAGACGCGCGGCGGACGAGCGCCGCGCACTCGCGCCGCCACATCGCGAGGGAAGGGGGGGGGAAGGCGCGGGGCGCGCGCCGCGCGAAAGTGCAACGACCGCGAAAGTGCGACGACGAACGGACCGCGGCGCCGAGTCAGCGCGCGCGAGGCAGTTGGATTTGCGCGGCGGAGAGACGCCGCGGGAGAATCCGGTCAGGTGCGCGAGCACAGTGGTGACTCATGACTAAACTTGACAAACTGCAGGCGGCGTCGCGCTCTGTGTTTTCACATCTGCACTCATCATAGATAGACTACATCAGACCGCGCGTACCTTCACGCTTCCCCCCATCCCCCGTCCCTTCCCTCACGCGGTATCCTCCGTTCCTCCGAACGCGTGCGCGAGCGCTTCGAGGCCGAGCGCGCCGAGGTGCCCGACCTCGCCCCACGACGTCGCCTCCCACAGCGGCTCCTCCCCCGAGCCTCGCGGCGGCGTGTAGATGCGCGCGACGCCGACGGAACAGTTCCTCACGACGCACCTCCGATCCCCGGAGAGGTTCGAACCCGGGATCGTCGGATCGTCGGAAGACTCCTCCTCGCACCCCCCTCGCGGCGGCGTCATCAACACGCGTCGCTTCCGCCCCGCGTCGCGCGCGCACCGCGCGGCGAACACGCGCAGGACGCCGCCGTGGGTGACGACGGCGACGCGACGCGTCGTCGGTTTCGACGCGGCGACGTCCGCCGAGGCGGCGTCCGACGCGTCCTCGTCTCCGTCCGAGGGAAGCGCGCGGCGGCGCGCCGGGGGACCCTCGCTCGCGGGCTCGGAGGCGGCGACGCGCTCGAGGAAGCCCACGGCTCTGTCCCAGAGTTCGTCGAAGGATTCGCCCCCGCCCGGGACGCGCGCGGCGTCGTCGCGGGATCGAAACGCGCGAAACGCGTCGCGATGGGTCGCGGGCGCGTCCGCGCGGGAGACGCCCTGGAGGACCCCGACGTGGCGCTCGCGGAGTTCGGGGTGGAGCGTGACGAGGGGGGGGGGCGCCGCGGGGGTGGTCGACGCGCCGCCGCGGAGGTGGTCGGCGAGCGCGCGCGCGGTGTCGGCGGCGCGGGAGAGGTCCGAGGAGAGCACCGGGAGTCGGATCGCGCCGAGCGCGCCGGACACCGCGGCCGCGCCGAGGGCGCGCGCCTGCGAACGGCCCGTCTCGTCCAGGGGCGCGTCCGCCTGGCCCTGGATCACCCCCGCGGCGTTCCACGACGTCTGGCCGTGACGCACGAGCAGGAACTCCGTCGAGCGCCAACCCGCCGCCTCCATCGGGCCGGGGGGCGCGCCCACCACTGATGACCGCGGAAACCGACGAGTCAACAGTTTGACAGTTTTCCCAGGATCGAGGTCTCGCCGAACTTTGAAGCTGAACTCACTGCGCGCCAGCTGGCGCGCGTCTTCGAAACCCTGCTGCCTCCATCTGCGCGGCGTGACGTTATGCTTCTCTCGCCCCCGCGCCTCTCCTCACTCCGGCGCGCGCCGGCTCGGGCTCGGGCGTCTCGTCGCCGGCCGGTTCTCCCTCGCGATGTCCCCCCCGCCCAGCACGCCCTCGGACGACGGGGGCGACCACATGAAGGACGCCGGTCCGGGCCTCCCCCCCGGCGCCTCGCTCGCGACGTTCCCCGCCCTCCGCCTCGACAGCGGCGCGGTCCTCCGCGACGTCCGGTGCGCGTACTCGACGTACGGCGAGCTGAACGCCGCGGGCGATAACGTCGTGGTCGTGGGCCACTCCCTGACGTCCAACAGCTGCGTGCACGAGTGGTGGGGCGAGATGCTCGGCGCGGGCCCCGCGTTCGCGCTCGACACCGATCGCGATTTCATCGTGTGCGCCAACTACCTCGGCTCCCCGTACGGCACCTCCAGCCCGTGCACCCCCGACCCGGCCAAGCGCGGTCGCGACGACGACCACCACGACGACCACCACGCCTCCTCCTCCTCCCCCTCCTCCTCCTCCTCCTCCTTCTCGGCTTGGTACGGCGCGGACTTCCCCACCCCTTGCACGATCCGCGACAACGTCCGGCTTCAGAAGATGCTCCTCGACCATCTCGGCGCGAAAAAGATCCGGTGCGCCATCGGCGGGTCGATGGGCGCCATGCTCGCTCTGGAGTGGGGCGCGACGCACCCCGACCTGGTCGAGTCCCTGGTGCTCATCGCGGGGTGCGGGAAGCACACGGACTGGGCGATCGGCATCGGCGAGGCGGAGCGCTTCGCGATAGCCGCGGACGCCAAGTACCGCGGCGGCGCGTACGACCCGCGCGACCCCCCGCTGGGGGGCCTCGCGGCGGCGCGTATGACGGCGATGCTCACGTACAGGGCGCCGCGGAGCGTCGACGACAGGCACCGCCGCGCGCGCGAGGCGTCGCCCCCGCCGGACGCGCACGCGGACGCGGAGCTGAAGGTGGTTCGGAGGGCCACGCCGGGCGCCGCCGGGGCGCTCCCGCACTTCGAGGTGGAGTCGTACCTGCGGTACCAGGGGCGCAAGTTCACCAAGCGGTTCGACGCCAACTGCTACGCGCAGCTGACGCACACCCTCGACTCGCACGACGTCGCCGAGGATAAGGGGGGGGACTACGAGGCGACGATGCGCGCCATCGCCCAGCCGACGATGGTCGTCGGGATCACGTCCGATCTGCTGTACCCGATCCATCTGCAGGAGGAGATGGCGCGGCTCATGCCCCGCGCGGAGATGCGAGCGATCGACTCCGTCCACGGACACGACGCGTTCTTGATCGAGATCCGAGCGCTCAACCGCGACGTCGCCGCCTTCCGAGCCAAGGTGCGAACCGATGAGGAGAACTCCAACGACGCCTCCTCCGCGTCTTTGGATTCGCGTTTGGATTGGTTCGAGGACGACCCGGCGGTTCCGCCGCCGCTGTCGTACGGCGTCGCGGACGCGCCGTTCCGCGCCTCCGTCTTGGCGGCGCTCGCCGGCGACCGCTCGCGGTGCCTCTCCCCCGCGTTCGGCGACGACGTCTCGGCGTATCAGCGCGACATGGGCCACCACGCGCCCAGCTCCCCGCCCGACGTCGTCGCCCTGCCCGTCTCCACCGCCGAGACGGCCCGGGTCGTGCGCCTGTGCTGGTCGCGGCGGGTGCCGTTGACGACGCGCGGCGCGGGCACGGGGCTCGAGGGCGGGTGCGTGCCCTACTCCGGCGGGGTGGTGCTGGACACGTCTCGGCTGAAGCATCTCGCGTGGGACGACGGGGAGCAGGTGGCGACGTGCGGCGCGGGGGTTCTGAAGAACGAGCTGAACGCGTTTTTGAAACCGAAAAACCGCGTGTTCGGGCCGGACCCGAGCTCGAACCCGAGCGTCGGCGGGATGGCGAGCACGGGCGGAAGCGGCATGAGCACGCTTCGCTACGGCACGAGTAAGGAGAACGTCCGCGCGATGACCGTCGTCACGCCGAGCGGGCGGGTGATTCGGACGAGGCGCGCGGTGCGCAAGTCCAGCACGGGGTACGAGCTCAACGCGCTGTACCTGGGCGCGGAGGGGACCCTGGGCGTCATCACCGAGGTGACGGTGCGGACGTTTCCGATTCCGAAGGTCCGGTGCGGCGCGGTGGTGTCGTTCGAAACCGTCGCGGACGCGGCGCGAACGGTGGTACGCGCGACGGAGGCGAACCTGGAGACGATGCTTCGGTGCGAGCTGATGAACGACGAGGGGATCCGGTGCACGAACGCGGTGTTCGGGACGCGATTGGCGGAGCGCCCGACGCTGTTCCTGGAGTTTTCGAGCGACGACAGGAGGCGGTGCGTTCGCGAGTGGCGCGAGGTTCGCGCGATGGCGATCGCGCGCGGCGCCGATCGTCGGTCGATTCGGTTCGCGGCGTCGGGGGAGACGCTGGACGCGCTGTGGGACGCTCGGCGCGGGTGTTACCTCGGCGCGATGAAGTACTGCGGCATCGTGGACGGGACGGGGCGGAAGCAGAAGGTGTACGTCGGGGACGTGTGCGTGCCCCGGGGGAAGCTCGCCGAGTGCGCGGCGAAGACGGAGGAGGACTTCAAAAGAGCGGGGTTTCCGTGCGTCATGTGCGCGCACATCTCGGACGGGAATTTTCACTGCCTCATCCCGTACGATCGCGAGGACGAGGAGAGGCTGGAGAAGCTCAACGATTCCGTCATCAGACGAGCGATCGCGATGGGCGGCGCGGCGTCCGGGGAGCACGGCGTAGGGGTGGGGAAGATGCGGCACGTGCAGTGGGAGCACGGGCCGTTCCACGTCGACGCGCAGCGGAGGGTGAAGCGCGCGCTGGACCCGAGGATGATCATGAACCCGGGGAAAGTCATCTCGATCGAGCCGACGGAGGAGGAGAGAAGCGCGAGGCACAGGAGCATGGGGGGGGCGAGCGCCAGTAAGCTCTAGCGCAGGAGCATGAACGTATTGATAGGGGGGGGGCGAGCGCCGGTACGCTCGAGCGCCGGACGAGGGGAAGGGGCCGTGAATGAAGGCGTGTGTGTACCCGAATCCTACTAAATATTCTTCTCAGACAGTCTGGCTGGTGTGAACCCTTCAAGTCGCGTGTGCTCGTCGAGACGTCGGCGCGCCGGTCGTCTCCAGGTGGTCCTCTCGGGCGTCCCTCCCGGGCGGAAAATATCTCGGGGCGGGCGCGCGCGTCGCGCCTCACTCACGCGCGCGCCTCGTCGCCCTCTCCGGCGGCTCGCGCGGCTCCGTCGGGATGCTTCGCCAGACCACGCGCGCGCTCGCGGGCGTCACCGGGCGCGCCTCCCCCGCCTCGACCCCGGCGGCCCTCGGCGTCGCGGGGGCGCGGTCCATCGGCAAGGTGGGCGTGCCCGAGAACTACGGACAGATCGACGGCGTCGGGACCAAGTTCCTGGGCACGCCCGCGAACCACAGAGAGGTGGGTGCCCTCACGAGCGGCGAGCGCGACGCGACGCGCGCGCGAGGCGAGTCGCGCGCCGCACGCGGCGTCGGCCGGCGCCGGCGTCGCGCCCCGCCGCCGCGCGCGCCTCCGTCGGGGTGGTTGCAACCCTAAACCGGGCCCCGCCCCCGTCGCGAGATCTCGCGCGCGTCGGTCGGTCGATCGATCCCCCTCCCGGCCGCCTCCGCGCTCACCGACGCCGTCCCACTCACCCCCCACCGCTCCACCCCTGAACGTACTCTCCGCAGCTCCTCGAGAAGCGTCCGGTGTCCCCCGACGTCTTCGACGTCGACGGCCAGAGCGCGCATTACAAATTTCCCGTCGTCGCGTTGAGTTCCATCACGAACCGCGTCACGGGGTGCGTCCTCTCCGGCGCGGTCGCGTTCGGCGGCACGCTGAGCTTCGCCGCGGGGCCCGAGGCGTTGCCGGCGTTCGTCGAGGCGTACAAAACCTACGTCCCGATCCTCGTGTACCCGACGAAGCTCGCGTTGGCGTTCCCCTTTGTCTTCCACACCCTCGGCGGTTTGCGGCACATCTACTGGGATAAGACGACGGAGGGGATCGATAACCAGAGCGCCAAGGCGTCCAGCCTGGCGCTCTTCGCCGCCTCGGGGCTCGGGGCCGCCGCGCTCGCCGGGTACACCTTCTGAGGAGCGCGAGAGGTAAAAGGGGGGGGAGCGAAGACCAAGAGACGAGAGCCGAGGGATGCAGTCATCATCATTTTCGCATTTTACACTCGCGACGCGCGCGTGACTGAGATTCTTTAGACTGTTTTGATCACCGTGCGCTGTTGTTACTTTTCCCTGGGCCGTCTCGGCCCCCCCCCCCCCCCCCC
>MDSW01162418.1_pt1 | contig 11629 bp, 13 predicted proteins | sample 811171 | NCBI WGS metagenome assembly MDSW01 (sample SAMN05326641, study PRJNA326480) | marine metagenome | isolation source: seawater | place: Atlantic Ocean: North West | collected 2012
TGTTCTGCTTGTTCTGCTTGTTCTGCTTGTTCTGCTTGTTCTGCTTGTTCTGCTTGTTCTGCTTGTTCTGCTTGTTCTGCTGGTGCATCATCATCATCCGTATCAGAATCATCATCCGTTTCTGGTGTAGGTTGTTGTTCTGGTGATTTCTCTTCTATTGTTTCTCTAGAAGTATCTTTTTTTGGTCCACTAAACATATCATATTTCAAATCCAATTTATCCTTTATCGAAGGTTTTATAGGAATTACAACCTCTTTATCTAATTCTTTATCGGTTTTATTAGATTTTACAGCAATTTGATATAATTGTTGTTTCAACTTTTCTATTTTTTTTTTTCGTATACTTTGATCTTCTAAACCATGTAAATCCATTGATTTTTTATCTAATACACTCCAGATTCCATCTTTTTTATCCATAATAATTTTCTTCAATGCTTTATTGGATTCGTCTAATTTATCTGCAATTTTATTACATTTTGTTAATTTATCCAATATAGATTTTAATTCTTTTTTATATTTTTCTATATATTTCGTATCTTCTGTATGAGGCATTTTATCTAAACTACGTGATAATTGAAGAAATAAATTATTATTATCATCATCGCGATCTCGATTATATTTGTCTTTAAAACTAGAAAATCCACTTTGATATTCTAAAGATTGCAGTATAGACAATGGTAAATCACTATCTTTAGAATACTTTTTATTTTTCATAATAATTTTTTTTAATTTTCTTAAAAATTCTAATTCTTTATACTTTATATCTATTAATTCCTTGTTTTGTTCTTTGGCACATACATTTAGTTTTTTTGATAATGATTTACTATGAGATTGTAATTCTACTACATATTTTAAATGTTCTTCTAATGAATCATTTATATTTTCTAATTTACTAGAAAAATTTGTATTAACTTTTTGACTACTACTTAATTTTGTGGTTAATTTACCAATTACTTCATATAATTCTCTACTTAAATCATCCATTTCCTTATAAGAATCATTCATTTTGTATATAAAATTAAAAGATATTAATTTATTTTGTACTAACTTCTTGATTCATATTCTTTACTGCTTCTAATTGGTTAAGTAAATGTTCGCTTTTGGCAATCTGCATATTTAATATGTTTAATGATGTATTGTTATCACCAATTACTTTATAAAATGCATGCAACTTATCTAATAAAGTTTCTAATTCACGTTTTAATCCCGGATTATCTTCTTTTACAACAGTTTTATCTTCTTTATATGGTTTCTGTGATTTAAGTTTTTCTAATTTATTTTGAGTTTCCTTTAATTCATTTTGAGTTTCCTCTAATAAATATTTGGTATTTATTTCTTTTTCTTGTTCGTTTTCTTTTAATTGTTTTAATTCTTCTAATCTTTTAAACATATTATCCACTTCATTTACATCAAAAGCAGTAATAGATTCTTTAATATATGATGGAATATTTCCTGGACTATTCATCAATTATATACTGAATAAATATAAAAATATTAGATAATACTATTTAGGAATGAATAATTCACAAAATGAACCTTTGCTGCAAAAAGATGAAAATAGATTTGTAATGTTTCCTATTCAGCACCAAAGTATATTTGATATGTATAAAAAACAAATTGATTGTTTTTGGAGAGTTGAAGAAGTTGATTTATCTAAAGATAAAAAATGTTGGGAAACCTTAAACCATGATGAAAAACACTTTATCTCTATGATTTTAGCATTTTTTGCTGCTAGTGATGGTATTGTTATTGAAAATTTAGGTACCAGATTTATTAATGAAATACAAAATTCAGAAACTAGAGCATTTTATGGTTTCCAAATTGCAATGGAAAATATTCATAGTGAAATGTATAGTTTATTAATAGATCATTATATAACCGATAATGTAAAAAAACAAGAATTATTTAACGGTTTATCTAGTTATACATGCATTCATAAAAAAGGAGAATGGGCTAAAAAATGGATCGAAAACACAACCAGTAATTTTACTACACGATTAGTGGCTTTCGCTTGTGTTGAAGGTATATTTTTTTCAGGTGCTTTCTGTAGCATATACTGGTTAAAAAACAGGGGTTTAATGCCTGGATTAACTTTTAGTAATGAACTCATTAGTCGCGATGAAGCATTACATACTGAATTTGCCATTCTTCTTTATTCTAAACTACAAAACAAACTTTCACAAAAAGAAATATATGATATAGTTGATGAAGCTGTTTTAATTGAAAAAGAATTTATTACACAAGCACTTCCTTGTCGATTAATTGGAATGAACTCATCATTAATGATTACCTATATTGAATATGTTGCTGACCGTTTATTAACTCAATTAGGATATGATAAATTATATAATAGTAAAAATCCATTTTCTTTTATGGAACTTATTTCCATTGAAGGAAAAACAAATTTTTTTGAAAAAAGAGTTGGAGAATATGCTCTTGCTAATAAAAGTATGGATAAGGATATATTTAAATTAAATGATGATTTTTAATTATTAAAATATTAATTTAAATAATAACCTATATGTATATCTATAATGAGTGAATCAATGCAACAAGAAGAATCTTCAGTAAATGGTGTATATGATAGCGGTTTGATTATTAATAGTCAAGAATTTGACTATGTTGTAACCAAACTACGACTATTCTTTAAATCCAAAGGATTTATTGAAGCACACCCACAAAATCGTCTCAGCATTCTTGCTGCATGTGAAGATCCATACACCGTTGCTAAATTTAACTATGCAGGAAAAGAATGGCCTCTACCCCAAACAGGACAAATGTGGTTAGAATATGAACTTCTTAAAAATCCAACTGTTCCTGGATTTTTCTGTCTATCTACTAGTTATCGCCAAGAACCCAACCCTGTTCCTGGACGCCACGACCTTATTTTCCCTCTATTTGAATTTGAAATGCACGGAGGCATGGATGAACTCATTAAAATGGAAGAACAACTTCTACAATATCTTGGTTATCCAACTGAAAAGTTTGTTCGTGGTTCCTATCTAGATATGGCTGAAAAATACGGTGTTAAAGAACTCGATCACGAACATGAAACGAGAATGCATGACGAAGAATCTGCTACTTTCTTTTTAACTGATTTCCCTGAATATACGGACCCTTTCTGGAATATGCGCCGTAATTCAGATACTAACCTAGCTAATAAAATTGATGTTATCTTAAGCGGTCAAGAAACCATCGGTTCTGCCGAACGCGAAACTGACGTAAAAGTCATGCGCGAACGATTTGAAACAATTAGTAAGGGTGGTTACAAAAAGAAATTGTATGACCTATTTGGTGAACCACGTACTGAAGCAGAACTCAAAGAATTTTTTGAATTTAACTTTTTCAAACGCTCAGGTGGCGGAATTGGTATGACTCGTCTTATTCGTTCCATGAAACTAGAGGGTCTCATGAAGCAAATTGAATAATATTATTCTTAAAACATATATATTACTAAAACCATGTTTATTATTGTAGGACTATTTATCTCCATTCTATCAAGTGCAACGTCATATAATTCACCTCGATATATAAATTATATGACGAAAAAACATCATAAACTTGTTCCTTATTATGGTAATAAATATTTAAATAAAGTTTCTATTCCAATAGATGAAAAAAAAAATATTATTCAGGAAGGATACATTGGTCTTTATTATGCCGCGCGTAAATATAACTGTTCTAAAAATGTTAGTTTTTCCTATTATTCTAAATTTTGGATTATACGATATTTTAGTGTTGCATTAAAAAAATATAATAAAGATAAAAAATTTAACTTACCTTTAAATGAAGATATTAACCATAATATAGTTGATAATAAACTTGACGATATGGAGATATATACTTATATGCAAAAACTTAAACCTTATCATCAAGAAATCATTTATCGAAGATATATTAAACACGAAAAAATAAAAAATATGGCGAAATGTTATCATATATGCAGTAATACCATGTCTAATGATTTATGTTTAGCAATACATCAATTACGTATACTATACGGAACTAAATAGTTCTGATTCTACTATAATATTTTCTGTAATTTCTTTACCCCAATAACAACCTGATTCACAAACTTCAGATTCCTCTGGTTTATCAGAATCTAATGGATAAATCCAATCCTCTGTATACTCTACATCTTTCCAACGATTACCTTTTATACCAAAATATAATTGTATTGCACCTCCTACATATATTACACTCTTTTTTAAATCTTTATGCAAATAATTGGATAGTATCATACCATATCCACCACATCCAGCTAATACTACATCATAAGGATTAGTTTCAGATAATACTCTTAAATCCTCTTTCATCTTTTCTAAATGATACTTCCAAGAACGATCATCGTTACTCTTTGCGTTCTGCTGAACTGCTCTATATACTTGCAATGATGCAGATTCAGGAAACAATCGCTTCTTATGATACTGCATATCTTTATTTATTTGATGCATTGTAGTGTCCGCATGACCCGTTATTATTAATATACGCTTATTCTCAAATAATTTCATATATCTATATGTTTCTAATTCCATGAAACGATAAGGTTCTAAGGCAGACATCGAAAAACGACGTTTTTCATACATAAATCTTGACATAAATATATGAAAATCTAACATCGGTCCATACATCAATGTAGCATCATAAACACCTACTATATCACATTCATTTACAGCTGAGGTATATGCTTTTACATATTGCTTTATATCACAAGGTTCCTTAAATTGAATACCTGCTACCCATAACATATTAAATTGTAAATTACCATTTGGTTGCTTACCTGATAATAAAGTACCACATAAATTAGCTTCATTATACGATACACGCCCTATAAAATATGGTACATTTTTAATATACGAAGTCTCTATCGTTTTTTGTATCAACTCAAATGATTCGTCTTGCTGCTCTTTTGTAAATTCACCAGTTAATGCAAAATATTGGACTCCTTTATAATTATCCTTGAAATAAGCATATATCGTTAAACACAAGTCACGCATCTCTTTCTCCTTCTCTACTGATATACTCAATAACTTTTCTTCCAATTCTTCTATATTATTCTCTGATACTCGAACTATTGCTTTATCCCAATCAGCATGATACGGTAACTCTAAATAATTACTCATCAATACAGGTATAGCACCTACAGCCAAAGATTCCCAAAAACGAATAGAATTTGGACCTGTTCCTGACGGACACAGGGAATAACGACTCTGTAATAAAATCTTATTATATGAATCGGTATTCTCTACATGTCGAGACGTTTTATTTTCATCACCATGCTTATTCTGTGTACGATGATAAACCAATTCATTGAAATGCCAATCTCCGGTTTTTTTTACAAATATATCATTTCTTACATCTTTGACATATTTTTCAAATAATCGTTCTCGCACTGTTGTTAAATAATCACGCTGATAACCTCCTACAAAACTAAACCACAAGGGACGCTCTACATCTTTGTAATTTACATTTAAAAACAACCTTTGGCGAGAAACATCCTCCACATTTACTGCATACAACGGACAAGGCAATATTTCTACACCGTCTATTACACATTCACCTATCTTTTTATGAGGAGAAAATACACTTTTTATACCTAATGTACGAAATAACGGTATTAACTTACGAAAAGATATATGTTGACAACAAGTATAATAAACCTTCTTTGTTAATAATGGTGTTATATTTTCTTCTAGTTCTTTTATATTATATCTCTTATCTAATATAGTTGCCCATGGTAAACCTAAATACATCGGATCTTCTTTATTTTGCTCGTAAAATGTCTTTTCTGTTATTACGGGATATTGCCAAAATAACCCTTGCTCTTCTATAAATAATTCCATTTTATATTAAACTATTTAAAATATATAGTTTTTAAACAAATAACTAAAATGAATGATGGATTTGACATGTTCTTCTATATGCCCTACAGTCAAGTTTATTTCCAAGTATGTTAAATCACAAGTAAACATGAGTTAAATAGATAATACCAAAGTCATTAAACTATGTATGGAATGATAAATCTGTAAGTTTAAATAATGTTTTAGGAAAAATGTCAGATAAAGAAATTATAGGTTTTAAACCATATAATTCCTTATGTCATTGGTCTGAAAATATTGATATTTTTATCACAATTGATAAATTAGAAAAATTTTTATTATTTTTTGGATATAAAGTTAATATAAAAGAATTTGAAAAAAGAAATGTTTCAAAAAAAGTTAGAGGCAGTTTAAATAAACACTCCAAAGATAGGATTTCTAAATTATATTCACGAGATATGGTGTTATTTAAGAGAAAAATTTTACAGTAAGACTATAGTTTAAACCTTTCAAAGGTGTAATAAATAATATCTAAAATGAAATAGATAATAATTATATATTTTATTTTTTGGTATTTATATATATATAGATGCAAGAACAAGAAGTACAATTTGCAGAACTAAATGAAGTACCATTTAGAGATTTAAAAATTGGTTATAATTATTTAATACAAGATTCATCCCATGGGGATGTGGGGAAAGGGAAAACGAAGATGTGGAGCGTAACGCCGCCACCGTACCGACCAAGATCGCGACCGAGACCTGCTCCTTCCGCTGCGAGGGCCGCCGCTGCCGCCGCCGCCGCCCCTCCGATCATCGTAACGTCGCCGCCCGTTAATCCAGATAAATCACTTCGTGCTAAAGGAATTACATATCGAGGTGAAGTAAAATTTTCATTTGACGAGCATACTGTAGAGGTAGAAAACCCTTTTACGCCGTCCTTAATGTCCCGTAAAGCGAAGGAGGGTATAAATTTTGGAAATATCAGTATATTTCAACTCAGAGAGGGGGATCCATTAGTTAGATTTGAATCAATAGAGCCATTAAATAAAAGAGAAAGAGATTCTTGTGTTATATGTGATGTGACACTTTTAAAACCATTTAATGAAGGTTATAATAAGGGTATTGGTTATAAGTTCTATTCAATTACTCAAGATGAATTGGATAAACGTACAGATGCTCTAAGATTAAGGGACACTTTACCGGATGGTTTAGGTATACATGTGAAAGAGATAATTAGTGAACAATTATCTGGAGTTACTGAAGGTAGTTTGAAAAGTTGGAGACATATTAATACTAGGAACCCTGATGACCCTGCTGAAAAAAGACGTCTTTTAGCAACCGCAACTGAAAATAGAAGACAGAAATCTGGGATAGGAGGATATAAAAATAATTTAAAAAATAAGAAAAAAAGTAAGAAAAATAAGAAAAATAAGAAATATAATCGAAATAAAGCAACTATGAAAATAAAACAAAAGAATAAAAGAAAAACTCGCACAAAAAAAATGAAAATGAAAAAATATAAAAACTAAACTAGATAAGTAGTGCTATTAAAAATTTTTGTAAAAAAAATAATATAATAATCATTGTATATGACAATCATCGATTTTAAAAAAAAATTTATATTCATTGCTAATGAAAAAACAGGTTCAACGTCATTACACAATTATTATAAAAATTTTTTAAGTAATGATAAAATATATTCAGCAAGGTCTAAAAATACTAGACCAATAGGGAAGCATTTTAACTACCAAAAAATAAAGAATTATTTACACAAACGTAAGATAAATATTGATGATTTTTATATATTTGGTTTTATTCGTAACCCGGTTGAACGGATTAAATCTTGTTTTTGTTATGAAAAAATGAGAAAACGTCACAAATATTATATAAATAATTCCATTTTATATTAAGTTATTTAAAATATATAGTTTTTAAACAAATAACTAAAATGAATGATGGATTTGGCACGTTCTTCTATATGCCCTACAGTCAAGTTTAATTCTGTTAAATCTATAGAAACCATTTGTTTTCTTATCATATTATCTACTATATATTTACAAGGTTCTAATTGCAATCCATGTTCTACTGATGTACCTGTTGATGGCATTATCGATGGATCTAATACATCCACATCAAACGAAAAATGTACCGGATTATCACCTATAAATTCGGATATTCGTCCCCATACATTATTATTGTTATTATGCATATCCTCTATTGTAATCACTTTCATATTATATTTTCTTATAATATCCAACTCAAATGGGTCAATATCACGAATTCCTACATATAATATATTACTTGGATTAATGTATTGCTTTATAAAATTTAAAGATGGATCCTTTTCTATTCCTGTTAATATACTTAATGGCATTCCATGGAAATTTTTTGTAGTAGATTTATCATACGTGTTTATATCTGCATGTGCATCCATCCAAATTAATTTTAAATTTGGATATCTTCTAATAGAATCGGCAACGGTAGCAATACTCATAGAATGATCTCCTCCTATATTAACTCTTGGACCTGTAGTTAATACATTTTTTTGATATAAATTATATAAATTTGTTTGTAAATCACTTTTTACTGGTGTATCTATTACTTTACAATGTGGATGTAGTAATGATTTTATAAAATAAGGTGTTTTATCAACACCTGGTCTTTTTTGTCCTGCTCTATGTGGAAATAATATAATATTGCGAAACATTATATTATAGTGAAAGTTTTAAAAGTAGCAAAAATAAATATAATACTATATGTTATATGAAATATGTACTTCTACGTATTTTTGCTTCACTTTGTGTAATCGCTAGTGGATATATCACTAAAACAGTTAATGTTGATACAGTAACACAATTGTTATGTACATCCATAGTGTCATTACTATTATTTACTATAATATTAGGTGGATTCTATTATACGGATAAAAATGAATTTATCATCAGGAATAAAGCATTAAAGGATTTATCTAATGATCCATTTAAAAATCTTTTTACATTACCAATAGTAAAACTAGCATTACCAGGAACGATTTCATACATACTAAAGATTTATATTTTACGAAGTATTCCTTATTCCTTGTTTACGATATTAGTACCTTTATTTGTTATACCTTCGGTATTCTTTAATCATTTCATGAGCAACGCTCCAATTACAACAAATAAGATAATTTCTATTGTGATATCATTAGTGGGTATTTTTATCGCATCCTTTAAATCTTTGGTTAAGGATTTTAATAAATTTAAAAATTTAAGTGTAGGATTAGGGTTAGTTACCTTATTTATACTACTGCTTGCATATCAAACGAGTTACAATAAATATTTGCTAAATGAGAAATTTAATTACATTGAATTAACATGTTTAGACTATATATTAAGTAGTATTATAGGAATTGTGTTATCACTTGCGTATATATTTATCTACAAACCCATATATAAAGTAAAAACGCCATTACAATATGATATGAAAGGATTATTTTTACTGGGTATTACTTCTATTTTTTTGCTACTAAGTAGTATTACCAGAATTGATGCGATGACACATTTACCGGAGTATTTAATAATTTTAATAGGATATATAAAAATACCCATAGTATTAGTCATATCCTATTTTTACTTAAAAGAAGATATATCCTACTATAAAATATTAGGTTCTTTATTAATTATTATAGGTATAAGTTATAGTGATATTGAAACATTAATTTTAAATAAAAGCTTTTAATAACTACTATATATATATGTGTTTACTCCTACCGAAATATTATGTCTTCCCTCTGTATGAATGGTTCAAAGGTGTATAAGTAGCAAAAAATAAATATAATACTATATTTTATATGGATATTGTTCTTTTACGGAAACATCTCAATCAATCTCCACCTAACACTGAATACATCAAACAAATTCTTAATACATTTAAAGAAGCACTTTTTAAATTCGTACCTAACAAACCGGATATTCATCAGTTTATTAAAGATGACCTACCTCTAGAAACTCTTGATACACCTACTATCGCTAATATCGTTGATAGACTTATACATTGGGTCGAACAATTTCATGCACCTATACACGACCACGTAACTACCCAATGGCGAGAAGATTTTAAAAATGCAACAAACTATACCGATTTTATTTGCAATTTCGTGGTAGAGTATAAAAACCACACTGAAATAGTATACAAAGATACTTGGGAAGCACGCAAACGGATTGCTAATAACGAATCAGCGGTTCCTCCAGAAAATAGAGCAAAAGGACAAAACGGAATACCTGATTCTATGCAAAGTGGAAGATAATATTTGTAAATTGAAATGACTTATTTAATTTATAGTTTATAGTATAAATATGATTACTTCTATTGAAATAAATCGGGGAACTGGCGCTGGTGGAGCAAATACAAACACAAGCGGACTACCATTTGAAGAACAAACTGATTTATCTAATTACCATACTATACTAGAAATTAATCAACATTCAAAAACTATTAAGTTTTTGAATCATGAAACATTATTTAGATACACAAAACAAAAAAATTTTGAAAAATATATGGGAGATAAAATAAATTTTACTATTAAAGCGTTACACGGGTCAAAACGACCAGATGAAGCTTATATTAATGAAGAAAAAAAAAATTGTATTTATTATTGAAAAAAAAAATCAAAACACTTCTGGTTCCAAATGCGAATGCATACAAACTGCTGTTAATAAACGTCGTAATCTAAATCGACGTATTCCTGATTACCACGTGGTATATATTTATTGCTTGTCTTCATGGTTTAAAACTAATTGTGAAGCTGAAATAGAAGATTTACAAGAAGATTCTATTCCAGTTTTCTGGGGAAATGAAGATACATATAAAACAGATATCATTAATTTTATGGTTAATTATATATCATAACCTCTGTTGTAGTAGAACCTGGATTCTTAGAATTAATTGCCCTCCTAGCTAGTATCTCTTCAATACTATATTTTTTATCATCAAAATGCTTTATAACTAATTCTACTTTTGCATTACTCATCAGAAATTTTATATTGTCATTGCTTTTTATAGAGGTAAACAAACTTTCATGTTGCTCTATAGTAAACCCACCTGCTACATAACCTACAAATGATGTACTTGTTTCTGGCGCATAAGGCGGGTCTAAATAAACAAAATCACCATCAGATACTTTTTGTATGGAATTCGTAAAATCACTGTGGATAAATTCAACATCTTGGATTAATTCACTAATTGTATCTAGTTCATTTTTAATTATAATCGTTGGCGTTTTTTTATAATGCCCGTAAGGAACATTATACCCGTTTGGACCTTCACGATACATACCTCTAAAACACGTTTTATTTATAATCATAAATAATGCTGAACGTTCTATGGATTTTTTATCCAACGTATTATATCTTTTACGCAACCAATAATAATAACTCTCCTTAGATGTTATTGCATCTTCTATCGTTTCTGGATTTCTATTTACATTATCACCTTCTATACTATTATATTCATTTATATACTTATCTATATAACTATATAATTTATCCTTATTATACTTTATATCGTTATACACTTGAATTAATGCATAATTAATATCATAAGCATATAGTTTCCCTCTAATAGTAATCTTATTTTGCTTTTTTAATGATAAAACAGCAAATAATACACTGCCTCCGCCAAGAAATATTTCATGGTAATTATCCATATCGTCCGGTATTTTTGATATAATTGATTTTAGAATCTGCGTTTTACCACCTACCCATTTTAAAAAGGGTTTTTGTATAACTACCATATATATATAACAACATATACGAATATTTTAAATCAA
>MDSW01182977.1_pt1 | contig 11628 bp, 9 predicted proteins | sample 811171 | NCBI WGS metagenome assembly MDSW01 (sample SAMN05326641, study PRJNA326480) | marine metagenome | isolation source: seawater | place: Atlantic Ocean: North West | collected 2012
AAAATATTACATCAAATTAAAAGGATAAATTTTGTCACTAATTGTTATGAAATTTGGTGGAACTTCATTAGGGGATGTTACTAAGATTAAAGCAGCAGCAGTCCGTATTAAAAGAGAAGTTTCAAGAGGAAATTCAGTTGTTTCTGTGGTATCAGCAATGGCAGGTAGTACTAATAAACTTATAAAATTAGTTAATGATATAAGTAAAACTTATGATAAATCGGAGTACGATGTAGTGATTTCTACTGGCGAACAAATTTCTGCAGGTTTATTAAGCATAGCATTAAAAACTATAGGAGTTAATTCTAGATCTTGGACTGGGTGGCAATTACCGATTATTACTGACGAATTTTATAGTAAAGCAAGTATAAATGAAATAAAAACTGAATATATAAAAGAACATATAGCCAAAGGTGAAGTAGCGATTCTAACTGGCTTTCAAGGAATAACAAAAACAAATAAATTGACAACTCTTGGTAGAGGAGGTTCTGACACTTCTGCAGTTGCAATCGCGGCTGCATTAAAAGCTGATAGGTGTGACATATATACTGATGTAAATGGTGTTTATACTGCTGATCCAAGGATCGTAAAAAATTCTGTTAAATTAAATAATATCACTTATGAAGAAATATTAGAATTATCATCTCAGGGAGCAAAAGTGTTACAAACTAGGTCGGTTGTATTGGCGATGAATTATGACGTAAAAGTGCAAGTTTTAAGTAGTTTTGATAATAATCCAGGTACAATGATAATTAGAGAGGAGAATGATATGGAAAAAACAAAAATCAGTGGAATCGCTTATAGCTCTAATGAAGCAAAGATAACTATTTTTAACGTTCCAGACAAACCTGGTCAAGCCGCTAAAATTTTTGGAGCTTTAGCAGATGAGGCAATGAATGTAGACATGATTGTTCAATCATCAACTTTAAATGGAGCAGCAACTGACATAACATTTACTATATCGGAGTCAGATTTAATTTCAGCTCGTAAGGTCATTGAGGACTTAAAACCAGATATTAATTTCACAAGTTTCAGTGAAGATAGTAAAGTTAGTAAGGTTTCAGTCGTAGGTAATGGTATGAGAACTAAACCTGGAATTGCGAAAATGATGTTTGAGACTTTAGCTTTAAATAATATTAATATTCAAGTAATTTCAACTAGTGAAATTAAAATTTCAGTTTTAATTTCGTCTGATTACTCTGAGTTAGCAGTAAGGACATTGCATGATGCTTTCGGTTTAGACAAAGTATAGCATAAAGAGCATAAAATAAATCTGGTATTGATTATCTATATTAAATATATATTATCATAGGGTTATCTAGGAATTAAAATGGTTAATAAGACTGAAAATAAATCGAAGGAAAATTTGCTGGATGATAACAGAGTATCTGTCGACATCATAAACGCTTTTGAAGATCCGGAAGTTCAAGATATTGGAAGAACTTTTATGGAGGCTAGAGCCAGAAAAGGTTTTACTCAAGAGCAAACTAGTAAAAAGTTAAAAGTAAGAACTAATCTGATCGTTGATTTTGAAGATGGTAAACACCTTGATTTACCTGGGCTGGCTTATCAAATAGGTTTTGTAAGAAGCTACGCTAATCTAGTAGAATTAGATGCAGATTTTTGTGTTGAGGCCTACAAAAACAGCTTGAATATAGAGGACTCCAGAGTTTCATACAATTTCTTAGAATCAAGTAAAGAGAAGAAATCATACTTACCTATAGTTGTTTTGGCAACTTTTTTGACTTGTATAATAACTTATTCAGCTTGGTATTTTAATAACTTGAATTCTGATGAAACTATAAAAGAAGAAAATATTGCTAGTACCGAAGAGTTAGAAAAAGAAAAGATTAATAAAACAGTAAACTATGTTAAAGTTGAGGAAAGTTCCTCAATAAACTCTAAAGGAACTGATGTTAAATTGACTAATCCATCTGGGAACATAATAAACGAAGATCTTAAAATTATTGATCAAGAAGCCTCTGAGAAAACTCAAAAAGAAGATCTTTCTTTAACGACAGTTTCTAAAACTGAAATAACAGAAAGTAATGAAATAAAAAATGTAACTGAAATAAAAAATGTAACTGAAATAGACAAGACTAATGAAATTTCTGCTGTTGCAAATGAGAGAGATCCTGAAACAGAATTAGTACTAAAATCTTCAGGTAATAGTTGGGTTGAAATAGAAGATTTAGATGGGAACTCTCTAGTTACTAGGTTGATGAGGTCTGGAGAAACTTATGTTATACCAAAAAATAAGGGTTTAACTTTATCTACAGGTAATGCCGGAGTCTTATCACTAGTATATGGTAAAATTCATATAAAATCGTTAGGAGAGATTGGTGAAGTGATCTCTTCTAGACCACTTAATATTGAAGCTTTTAAGAATAGACAAAATTAAATATTAGTTTAAATTTCTCTAATGAAATGAGTGTTAGACCCTATAAAGAAATTATAAGGAGAAAAACCAGACAGATTAGTTTAAAAAATGTGTTTGTTGGTGGGAACTCTCCCATAACAGTTCAATCAATGACTAATACTCTAACATCCGATGTTTTGTCTACAAGTAAACAAATTGACCAAATAACTGAAGCAGGTGCTGATTTGGTGAGAGTATCCTGCCCTGACGAAGATTCTACAAAATCGTTAAAAGAGATTGTCAAAAATTCTCCAATACCTGTGATTGCAGATATTCATTTTCATTACAAAAGAGCAATAGAGTCTGCTAAAGCTGGTGCTGCTTGTATACGAATAAACCCGGGTAATATTGGCAACGAAAATAAAGTTAAGGATGTTATAAGCGCTGCAAAAGACTATGATTGCGCTATGAGAATAGGGGTGAATGCAGGATCTTTAGAAAAAAATATACTTGAAAAATATAGAGAACCTTCTCCACAAGCAATGTTAGAATCGGCTTTAAATCATATAAAGATTCTTCAAGATAATGATTTTCATGAATTTAAAATAAGTGTAAAGGCTTCAGATATATTTATGGCAGTAGAAGCATATAGATTGTTGTCAAAAAAAATTGATTATCCTCTTCATGTGGGTATTACCGAAGCAGGTGGTATTCGATCTGGAACAGTAAAATCCTCATTAGGAATGGGAAGTTTACTATGGTCAGGTATAGGAGACACCATTAGAGTTTCTTTATCAACTCATCCTGCTGAGGAAATAAAAGTTGGTTATGAAATCCTTAAGGCACTTGGATTAAGAAGAAGAGGAGTAACAGTAGTCTCTTGTCCATCATGTGCTCGACAACAATTTGATGTTATAAACACTGTTAGACAAATTGAGGAGAGATTACAACATATAACAGTACCAATTACTGTATCTATAATAGGTTGCGTTGTGAATGGTCCTGGCGAAGCAAAAGAGACAGACATTGGTATTACAGGCGGCGGGAAAGGTACACACCAAATTTATGTATCTGGTATTACTGACCACATCATTAAGAACAAAAATATTGTTGATCACATAGTTTTTCAAGTTGAAAAGAAAATTTCTGAAACATTATAGTTAAAAATTTTAGGGGAAATTATGAAGGAAATAAGGACAGTAAGAGGTGTCAATGATTTGTTACCAAAAAATATGCACCATCATACTAAAATCAAAAATATTGGCGCTAATATTTGTAAATTATTTTGTTATGAAGAAATAGATATTCCTATTTTTGAATTTTCAGATTTATTCATAAAACCTCTGGGAGAAACAAGTGATATTGTTACTAAAGAAAATTATGTTTTTCAAGATAGAAGTAATAACTCTCTAATGTTGAGGCCTGAAGGTACAACAAGTGTGGTAAGGGCTTTGATCAACGCTGGCTTAACACAAAATTTGCCTCAAAGGTTTTTTTATTCTGGACCAATGTTTCGTTATGAAAGACCTCAAAAAGGAAGATTAAGGCAGTTTAATCAATTTGGTGCAGAGTTAATTGGTATTGATAATTTTTATGGAGATGTTGAAGTTATAAATTTAGCTTATAATTTTCTAAAGAACCTAAATTTAATTAAAAACACCACTTTATATGTTAATTCTTTGGGTGATAGTCAAAGTAGAAAAAATTATAGAACTGCTTTGATATCATACTTAGAAAAATTTGAGAAAGATTTATCTACGGAGAGTAAAATAAGATTAAATAAAAATCCTCTAAGAATATTAGATTCAAAAAATAGTAAGGATCAAATCATACTTAGAAATTCTCCAAAATACTTTGACAGTCTTAATAAAGAATCTAGAGCCTATTTTGAAAACGTTTGTATTTCTTTGGAAAAACTGAATATACCCTATAAAAAAGATGAAAAACTAGTAAGAGGTTTAGATTATTATTCTCATACGACTTTTGAATTTAAGACTAGTTTGCTTGGATCGCAAGATACAGTTCTTGCCGGTGGGAGGTATGACGGTCTTTCTAAGATGATAAGTGAACATATTCTTCCAGGTGTCGGATGGGCTGCAGGCATAGAGAGATTAGCTATGATGACAGAAAATAAATATGAATCATTTCCAAAAGTGACTTTAGTTTCTCAATCCAATACATTAAATTCTGTAATGCTTAATTATTATAAAATTTTAATAGATAATGATATCAAAACAGAAATGATTTACTCTGGTTCCATAAACAAAAAATTGAAACGAGCTAACAAAACGTCCTCAAAGTTTGCTATAATTATTGGAGAGAATGAATTGAAAAATCAATTAGTTCAATTAAAAAATTTATATAGTGGAAAACAATCAACCTTAAGTTTAAAAGATGCTTTAAATGAAATTAAGAAATAAATTCTATTAAAATGGTTAATTTAAAAGAAAATATAGATAAGTTTTTTAAAAGAAAATTAGATATCGAAAAATTACTTTCAAACTCAACTGCCCTTCGTTCTAACGAACTAAGTGAACTTTCTAAAGAGTTATCTGAAATTAAAAATGTAACTGATTTAGCTGAAGAATTAGATATTAAAATCAATGAAATCTCAGATTTAGAAGATTTGTTAAAGGACAAAAACTCAGAAAATGAGATAAAAGAAATGGCTAAAAGTGAACTTAAAAATCTTAATAGTGAGGTTAATAGATTACAACAAAATCTTGAATTATCTCTAATTCCCAAGGATAAAGATGATGAAAGAAATGTTATTATTGAAATTAGAGCTGGAACTGGTGGCGACGAAGCTGGTTTATTTGCATTGAATTTATTTAACATGTATCAAAAATTCTCTAATAGTCAAAAATGGAAGTTTGAGATAATGAGTATTTCTGAAACTGGTGTAGGTGGATATAAAGAAGCTCATGCAAATATAACTGGCAACGATGTTTTTGGAAGACTAAAATTTGAGTCAGGGGTGCATAGAGTGCAGAGAGTTCCATCAACTGAAACTAATGGAAGAATTCATACATCAGCTGCTACAGTAGCAGTTTTACCAGAAGCTAAAGAATTAGAAATAAACATTAATGAGAAAGACTTGAGAATCGATGTTTTCAGAGCTAGTGGTCCTGGCGGACAATCTGTAAATACAACAGATTCTGCAGTAAGAATAACTCATTTACCATCCGGTATTGTTGTAAGCCAACAAGATGAGAAATCTCAACACAAGAATAGAGCTAAAGCAATGAAAATTCTGATGGCAAGACTTTATGACTTGGAGAGAACTATTAGTGAAAATGAAAGAGCAAATGAAAGAAAAAATCAAGTTGGATCTGGGGATCGTTCTGAAAGGATTAGAACATACAATTTTCCTCAAGGTAGAGTTACTGATCATAGGATTAATTACACATCTCATAAAATAGATAAAATTTTAGAGGGCGAAGCTCTTTTAGAAATAATAGATAATTTAATTTTGGATGACAGGTTTAAAAGATTAGATGATTTAAAATAAATGGCTAAGTCTAACGAAATATTAAAAGATTCAATAAAATATCTAAAAAGCTATAAAAAAGATTCACCAGAATTGGATTCTAAAATTCTCCTTGGCTTTGTACTTGGACTGAAACATAAAATTTATTTACATGATGAGATAAATGTCTCAAAAAAACATTTGGCCAAGTTTCTTGATCTGATAGAAGTTAGGGCAAAAGGTAAGCCAATATCAAGAATAATTGGTAAAAGATATTTTTGGAAAGATGTTTTTAAAATAAATGATTGGACATTAGACCCAAGGCCAGAAAGTGAGATTTTAATCGAAGAGATTTTGCATCAAAATATAGATAAAAAATATAATTACAAAATATTAGATCTTGGATGTGGTTCAGGTTGTTTAGGTTTATCATTGCTAAGAGAATTTCCTAATTCAAATCTGGTAGCTATTGACCGATGTAAAAAAGCTTTATTTCAAGCAAAAAAAAATTCGGAAGATTTATTTTTTTCAGACAGATCAAAGTTTTTACCTGGAAATTGGTTCAATAAAAATTGGACTATTGATATTTTAAATAAAGCAAGAATTAAAACAAAATTTGATATTGTTATATGTAATCCACCATATGTAAAAGCAGATCAAATTCAAAAACTTCAAGAAGAAGTAAAGTATTTTGACCCAATTATAGCTCTTGATGGAGGAAATGATGGGTGTGATAGTTACAGAGCGATTTTTAAAAATATAATTAATATTGTTTCAAATGACGGTCTAATTGGAATTGAAATAAGTGATGAAATTTCAAAAACAGTTGAAAAAATAATTTTAAAACAAGGATTAAAAATAATAAAAATTTTAGAGGATTATTCTGGTAAAAAAAGAGTTATATTGATAAAATAATTTTTTTGTTTGATATTTAAAAAAAAATATATATAAATAAAATCCTTGTTAATTACCAGAAATGATTAAGATAAAATTATAAACATTTCAGTATTATTATAAAATCAGGTTGATATGAAAAAAAATAACGGTCGCCGTCGACAAAGAGGGCATAACCGAAAACATTATAACAACATAAATAAAAACACTGTTTTAGAGAGCAGTGGACCAAGATCGCAGTTGAGAGGTAACGCATTTCAACTAAATGAAAAGTATTGTTCTTTAGGTAATGATGCTGCTGCTAATGATGATAAGGTCTTATCAGAGTCTTATTTTCAGTTTGCTGATCACTACTACCGACTAAATAAAGAAATTGAAGCAACAATGATTAATAAAGTTACAGATAATTTCAACTCTAATGAAGTTGACAGAGGTGGAATTAATCTTGAAGAAAAAAATAAGCCATCAAGAAAAGATAGAAGTTTAATTGCAAAATCAGAAGAAAATCAAAATATGGATTTTGAAGAAAAACTTCCAAAAAAATTCTCAAAAAACAATGAGATAGATGTTAAAGAAGTGAATAAATAAAATAACTTCAAGCTAACATTTTGTTGAATATTTATCGATAATTACCATATAAATATTGGTGATTAAATATGTTGAATGAATTCTCAAACAGAGTTAATGAAATCATTTTAAATGCAAAAGAGCTGGCACTAAACTCTAGACAGATGTATGTTTCTCCAGTTCATGTGGCAATAGAAATTTTACAAAATCCAAGTGAAAATATAAAAACTATTTTAAAAGATTTAAATGTTAATCAAAAAATAATTATTAATGAATTGCAGGAACAATTTAAAAAATTACCCCAAATTACTAGTGTGATTGAACAAATAAAATTTGATAAAGATTGTCAAAAACTTCTTCAAACCTCACTTGGTATTTCAAAAGAAAATGATGATTTTTTTTTAACGGAAGAGTTTCTACTTGTCGGTTTAGTTGAAAATGAGACAGATGTTTCAAAGACTTTAATTACTTTTGGTTTAAATAGGCATTTAATCGAGAAACAAATTATTAAATTAAGAAAAGGAAAAAAGGCTATGAGTTCTAATGCAGAGTCAACTTTTGATGCTTTAAAAAAGTATGCAATTGATATGACACAAAGTGCTTCTGATGGAAAACTTGACCCAGTGATAGGCAGAGACGAAGAAATAAGAAGAGCAATACAAGTTTTATCTAGAAGAACTAAAAATAATCCAGTTTTAATAGGCGAGCCTGGGGTTGGTAAGACTGCTATAGTTGAGGGTTTGGCTTTAAGAATTATAAACTCAGATGTGCCAGAAACAATCAAATCAAAAAAAATATATTCTTTAGATCTGGCTAGTTTAATTGCTGGGTCAAAATATAGAGGAGATTTTGAAGAAAGATTAAAATCATTATTAAAAGAGGTATCAGAAAAATCAGATGAAATTATTTTATTTATTGACGAACTTCATAATTTAGTTGGTGCAGGTGCAAGTGAAGGTTCCATTGATGCTTCAAATATGTTGAAGCCTGCGCTTGCAAGAGGTGATTTACATTGTATTGGTGCAACAACTTTAAATGAATATAGAGGTTACATAGAAAAAGATTCTGCTTTAGCAAGAAGATTTCAACCTGTTTTTATCGAAGAGCCAAATTTAGAGAATACTATTTCAATTTTAAGAGGCTTAAAAGAAAAATACGAAGTTCATCATGGTATAACCATTTCAGATAGCGCTATTATTGCATCTACAGATTTTTCATCAAGATATATTAATGAGAGATTTCTTCCTGATAAAGCTATTGACCTAATGGACGAAGCAGCCAGTAGAAAAAGAATTGAATTAGACTCTAAACCTGAAGATCTGGACGAGCTTGATAGAAAAATAGTTCAATTACAAATAGAAAAAAAGGCGTTATCCATTGAAAATGATTTGAACTCTAAAAAAAAATTAAAATTAGTTGAAGAAAACTTGAAAGAGTTAATGCAAAAATCAGATAGTTTATCCTCTACATGGAAATTAAATAAAGAACTTTTAGATAAGGAACAAAAAAAGAAAATAGAATTAGAAAATAAAAAAAATGAGTTGGAAATAGCAAAAAGACAAGGCGATTGGGATAAGGCTGGAAAGCTTTCATATCAAGTTATACCAACGTTGGTTAATGAGATTGAAGAATCAAAAAAATTGACAACTGAAGGTAAAACAAAATTAATGAATAGAAGTATAAATGAAGAAGATATAGCAAAAATAGTGTCAAAATGGACTGGAATACCAGTAGAAAAAATGGTTGAAGATGAAAAAGAAAAACTTGTTAACTTAGAAAAAATTTTAAATGAAAAGATTATAGGCCAAACCGAGCCAATTAATAAAATTTCAAAAGCACTCATGAGAGCGAGATCAGGTTTATCTGACCCCAAAAGACCACTAGGGTCTTTTTTATTTTTAGGACCTACGGGTGTGGGTAAAACTGAAACAGCTAAGTCTTTAGCTGAGTTTCTCTTTGAAGATGAAGAATCACTTGTAAGAATTGATATGTCGGAATATATGGAAAAGCATTCTGTGGCAAGATTAATAGGTTCTCCACCAGGATACATTGGTCATGAAGAAGGTGGAAAGTTGACAGAAATAATCAGAAGAAGACCTTATAAAGTTATTCTTTTTGACGAGATAGAAAAGGCTCATTCTGATGTATTAAATATTTTGTTACAAGTTTTAGATGATGGTCGTTTAACCGATGGCCAAGGCAGAACAGTAGATTTCAAAAATACTATTATAATTTTAACAAGTAACATGGGAGCAAGTTTTTTTGAAGGTAGTATAAATTCTCCAAATAATGATGATAGTATAAAAACGCTTAAGAACAATGTAATGGCTTCAGTTAAAAATGTTTTAAGATCAGAGTTTATAAACCGCCTAGATGAAATTCTATTTTTTACCAAGTTAGCTAAATCAGACATTTATGAAATTGTAAAAATTCAATTACGAGAGCTGCAAAATAAATTAAATAGAATGTCAATTTCAATCAGTTGGACAAATGAAGTTATAGAGTTTATTTCAATTGAGGGGTTTGATCATCAATATGGTGCCCGACCTATAAAAAGAGCTTTAAGAAACTTTGTTGAAAATAAAATTAGTGAAATGATCATTCAAGATAAAATTAAAGAAAATGATTGTGTAAAAGTCTTATTAAAAAATAGTGAAATAGATTTTAAAATCAATTAGAGTTTTTTAGTTCAATTTAATATCAAATAATGCCATAGATTTTTGTTTTTGATGAGAACTTTTAATTTTTTCCATTTGACTATTTAGCTTTGCCACATGTTTTTTAAATTTTTTCATTTCAGACTTAGGGACACTTTTACCTGAAGGGAGTTTTATTTTCATTGGGTTAACTCTTTTACCTAAAAATAGTACTTCATAGTGTAAATGAGGACCTGTAGACCTTCCTGTGTTGCCTACATGACCAATAACTTCTCCTTGAAGAACTTTTGTATTTACTTTCTTAAAAATTCTAGATAAATGAGCATAAGCAGTTTTGTAATTTCCATTATGCCTAATTCTAATATATTTTCCATAAGTTCCATTCCACTTGGCTTCTTCAATTATTCCATCTCCAGCTGCAAAAACAGGTGTCCCTTTTGGTGCAGCAAAATCTAAACCTTTATGAAATTTATTATATCCTAGAATAGGATGTTTCCTGTTTCCATAGCCACTTGATAATCTTGCTCCGTTTAGAGGTGTTTTCATTAATGTTTTTTTTGATGACAACCCTTTTTCATCAAAATAGCTTGTGTATCCAGTTTTAGTTGTATATCTATAATAATGTAACTTATCACCCGATAATTCAATCCCTACAAATTTTAGAGGTTCTGTCCCAATCACTTTGTTTTCTATCATATCTCTTTTTTTGGAATATAAAATTTGGTACTTATCACCAACTCTTAAATCCCTTTGAAAATCAACTACAAAACCAAGAATTTTAACCATTTCATAAAACGTAGTTTCAGGAGTGTTTGAGATTCTTGAAGAATTATATAAGTTAGTTTCTATAACGCCTGAATCAAAAGTAATTTCTTTTTTGACTGGTCTTTTAGTAATTTTAGATTGAAATTCTCCATTCAGATCTTGCCAAATATAAATGTCTTTATCTTTTTGAAAGTTAAACTCTATTCCAATTCCTAAGTTTTTATTAGGAAGCGCATATTTTACCAAGTGACCTATTGGTATTTTTCTAAAGATCAACTTTGCTTTTGGGTGCGAGGACAGAGATTTTAGAACTTTGTCTATTTGAGTATTTTTGAAGCCTACTCTTTTCAAAAATTTAGAAAAATTTTCACCATTTTTAATTTTTGCCTTCCTCAAATCACCAATATTTTTACCCCCTTCTTTTTTAATTATGTCATATATTGAATTCAATGATTCGTCATAGCTATATATTTTCAGAGGTCTTTTTTGAGGAAAAATGTAAATCTGTGAGGCTTCAACAATGATTGGATTAAAAACTGCTGAAAACGTAAACATAGACAGTAATGAAAGTAAAAAAATAAGAATTGACTGTAACATACTATTTTTAAATAATAAATTTCAAATTTGAATGATAATGAACATTTGTATTTTAACTGTCAAGTAGTGATTTGTTAATCTTTAAATTTTTAGAAATTTAATTACCATATAAAATTTAAGTTTTTTTTATAAAAAATCGTTTTTGGGTTTGACAATTTAATTAAAATTACAGTATAAACAGCGTTCACCTTTTATTTGGTATATATAATGTATATTAAAGAAAATAATAATATATATTATATCTGTTTGAAAACGTAGGATTTGGAAGAGATTCGTAGACGGTGATATACTTTATGTATTAGAAATACGTCTGTGAATTT
>MDSW01222379.1_pt1 | contig 11628 bp, 12 predicted proteins | sample 811171 | NCBI WGS metagenome assembly MDSW01 (sample SAMN05326641, study PRJNA326480) | marine metagenome | isolation source: seawater | place: Atlantic Ocean: North West | collected 2012
CCTGCCATATCATAAGTCATATCTTCCATAAATCTTGCAGGTTTTAGTGAGTAACCACCAGTATCAAAACAAACTCCTTTTCCAATAAATGCTAGAGGTTTTGATTTTGATTTATTTCCGTTCCATTCAACAGTTACAAGGTAAGAACCTCTTATGCTTCCCTGTCCAACTCCTAATAAAGCATTACATCCTAATTTCTTCAATTTTTTTTGGTTGTAAACTGTAACTTTTAATCCATATTTTTTTAATTTAATTAATCTTTTTGCATACTCGTCAGGATGTAAAATATTTCCAGGTTCTGAGACTAAATCTCTAGTGAAAAAAGTTCCCTCTTCTAATGCTTTAAATTTAAGCTTATTTTTCATTGATAATGTACTCTGTTTACCAATTAAATTTATAGTTATAGTATTTTTAATTTTTTTTGATTTATATATATTAAATTCGTAAGATTTTAATTTAAAACCATGCAGGAAACGACCGATAAAGTCTTTTCCAGGTTTATTAATTATACTTTCGGAATATATCGAAAGATTTGTAAAGTTATCTTTTTTTACAAAATTATAAAATTTCGCACCTAAACTTTCTACATCCGATCCTTTTAATTTTTTTTTAATTGATATTAAAATTACAGTAGATTTATCGTTTAGGTTAAATGAAATAATATTTTTTTTAATTTTTTTTTTATTTTTTAAAACTTTTTCAATATATGAGGCTTCATTTTTTGAAAAAAAAGAGCTTAAATTTTTAACTTGAAATTCTTCGTCTCCAAACACCGTTGTTATACTTGAACCGGTCAATTTAGCCTTATTTTTGTAGATAACTTGAACACTCATTGATTTTTGAATATATACTTATAGTTGAAAGGTTTATAGATTATTAAATATGAATTTCAACGAAAAAATTGTCTTCAAAAAAATATTATCAGATAATACTTATTTTTTCCTACTTTGTGCGTTAAGTTTGAGCCTTATTGTATGGATTATACAGGCTGTAAATTTTTTAGATTTTATATCTGAGGATGGTCACAGCTTTGATATTTATTTCTATTTTACAGTTTTAAATTTTCCTAAAATTTTTAAAAATGTTCTACCAATTATTTTTTTTATATCATTATTTTATACTATATCAAAATATGAAGAAAATAATGAACTTAAAATTTTTTGGATAAATGGTATTAATAAAATTAAATTTTCTAATGTGTTAATCAAATATACAGTTTTATTTTTTATATTACAGATATTCTTATCAAGTTTATTAAGTCCAGCTTTACAAAGTCAAGCAAGAACGTTTTTAAAATATTCGAATATGGATTTTTTTCCATCATTGATGCAAGAAAAAAAGTTTATCGATACTGTCGATAAACTAACAATTTTCATTGAAAATAAAAAATCTCCTAATGAGTTTGAAAATATTTTTTTGAAAGATGATTTAAGCGATAATAAATCACAAATTATTTTTGCCAAGAAAGGATTTTTAAATGAAATTGATGGAGTGAGGAAGCTGGTATTGTTTGATGGAAAGTTTTTGAATACTGATAAAAAAAAATCTACGGTATTTAACTTTGCTCAAACTGAATTTGATTTGTCTAATTATCTAACTAAATCTATTACTCATCCTAAAATACAAGAATTAAGTACTTATTTTTTACTCAAATGTTCTCACACTTTCTACATTGATAAGGTTAAAGAAACATTTTTTAAATATAAAAATGTTAATATACTTTGTAATCAAAACTATGTTAAAGAAATAAATCAAGAGTTGTTTGAAAGATTAATTAAACCCATGTATTTATTTTTAATTACGATAATAGCATGCTTTTTACTTACAAAATATAAAGAAACACATAAGTATAAACGTCATAAAGCTTATATATTTACTCTTGGGATTATAATTATAATATTCTCTGAAATGTCCGTTAACTACGCAGGAAGAAATTTAACAAATACTTTTATATTTTATATTTCACCATTGGTTTTAAGTTTATTTTCTTATTTCACTTTAAGAAACAAATTAATTTTTAACAAAAAATAAAATGTTAGCAATTTATCAAAGACACATAATTAATTCTTTTTTTAAATGCTTGGGCATAGTAACAATTATTTTTTTTTGTATTACAATAATTTTAAATATATTCGAGGAGGTAAGTTTCTTCAAAAATGTTGAGGAAGTTAATTTTACTTTGCCACTTTTTTTAACAATGTTAAATTCTCCATCAGTAATTTTTGATATTTTCCCCTTCATTTTTTTAATCTCAACGCTTTATTTTTTTTCTGAAATCATTGATAAAAATGAATTAAATATTTATAAAAATTATGGATTAACAAATTTAAAAATAATAAATATAATTACATTTACAAGTTTTATAACTGGTATTTTTATTATTTTAATTTTTTACAATATATCTGCAAATCTAAAATTTTTTTATCTAGATATAAAAAACGATTATTCTAAAGATAATAAATACTTGGCTGTAATTACTTCCAATGGACTTTGGATTAAGGACGAAACTCAAGAAAATATAAATTTAATAAATGCTGAAAAAATTGAAGACCGTTTTTTAAAAAATGTAATAATTACGCAGTTTGATATAAATTATAAATTTGAAAGAATAATAAGTGCCGAAAAAGTTGATATTCAAAATACATCTTGGATAATAAAAAATCCTTCAATTACAAATGAAAATGAAACAACACATAAAAAAGATAAACTAATATTCAAAACAAATTTTGATCAAGAAAAAATCTCAACCTTATTTTCAAATTTATCCTCTTTAAATATTTTAGATTTAAATAAGTTAAAAAATGACTATAAAATCTTAGGATATTCAACAATATTAGTAAATGCCCATCAGCTAAAACTTTACTCCTATCCAATTTATTTGGCCATAATGGTTTGCTTATCTTCAATTCTAATGTTTAATGTTAGATACAATAGATCAAAAGTATTTAATTTTATTCTCGGAATATTTATTTCGGTAATTATATATTATGTGAATTTCTTTTTTAAATTGTTAACTGAAAGTGAAAAAATTCCAATAACTGTCTCAGTGTGGGCACCACAAATTATTTTATTATTAATCGCATGTATAGGTTTGGTAAAAGTAAATGAAAAATAACTTTTTAAATTTTTTTATTTTTATAATTGTCTTATCTTTTTTTATTGGCAATACTGCCTACAGTAAAGAATTGCAATTCAACGCAACAGAAATCCAATCTCTAGAAAAAGGTAATAAGATAATTGCCAAAAATGGTGTTGAAGTTATTGATCCTAAAGGAATAACAATAACAGCTGAACAAGGGGAATATGATAAAATTAGATCAATAATAAAAGTTAAACATAACGTTCAAGTAAATGACTTAATAAATAACTATGTCTTAATTACGGGTGAAGCAGTTTATTTCTTAAATGAAGACAAAATTATTACCAAAAAAGAAACAGTTATTAATGTTGAGGAAAAATATACTATAGAAACTTCAGATATAACTTACGATAGAAGTTTGAAAGAAATATTTTCCGAAAAAGAAACTACCGTTTTTGATAATAATAATAATATATTAAATGCAAATAATTTTAATTTATCAATTAAAGCCAAAATAATTGAAGCTAAAAATGTTAATTTAGTCGATAACGAGTTAAATGAGTATAATATTGAAATAGCAAAATTAAACCTTGAAACAGATGAGGTTGCTGGAAAAGATTTATCGGTAAAGTTTAATAAAAAATATTTTAAAAAAGATAACGATCCTAGGTTAAAAGCTAAATCAATAATTATTGAAAAAGAAAATATTTTTTTTAAAAAGGGTATTTTTACTACTTGCAAAAAAAGAAAGGATAAGTGTCCCCCATGGACAATGTCAGCGGAAGAAATAATTCATGACAAGCCAAATAAAACAATTAACTATAAAAATGCATGGTTAAAAGTTTACGATAAACCAATTTTATATTTTCCAAAGTTTTTTCATCCTGACCCAACAGTTAAAAGGCAATCTGGTTTTTTGATGCCAACTTTGACTTCATCTAATAATTTGGGAAATTATGTATCTGTTCCATATTTTTATGCGATTTCAGATAATAAAGATTTAACTTTTTCGCCTAGATTTTACGATGAACAAAAGACGATATATCAAACTGAATATAGACAAGCAAATAAGAACTCTGACCACATTTTTGACTTTAGTATATTAAATAAGTCTAGATTTATTGAATCTGGTAAAACACAAGGAACCCATTTTTTTGTAAAATCAAATTTTTATACGGATATAAATTTTTTCGAAAGTTCTAAAATTGACTTTAATATTGAACAAGTATCGGAAGATAATTATCTCAAAACAAACAAAATTAAATCTCCGTTAATAACGAATGAAACTGTATTAAATTCAAAAATTGAGTTTGAAGGAAACAATGAAGATTTAGAGTTAAGTATTTATACAGAAGTTTATGAAGACTTATCTAAAGAAGATAGAGACAGATATGAATATATTTTCCCAAGTTATAATTTAACTAAGTATATAGAAAGTAGTTTAAATGGTGAATTATCTTTTGTCTCAAATGGTAGTAGCAAACTATATGATACTAATGTTTATGAAAAGTTAGTGACTAACGATTTAAAATATCAATCTTATAAAAATATCATTGCTAACGGATTTGTAACTAATTATGAGTTATTATTAAAAAATTCTAATTCTGATGGTAAAAATTCACAAAACTCAAAAAATGAACTAGATCAAAATTTGCAATCAATTATTAAATATCAAATTCAATATCCTTTAAAAAAAGAAGGTGTTAAATTTGATAAAGTTTTAACTCCTATTTTTTCCGCTAGATTTAGCCCAAATAAATCAAAAAATATCAAAGGCGAAGACAGAGTAATTGATTATAACAATATTTTTACTCTAAATAGAATAGGTTCAGAAGAAACGGTGGAAGGAGGCCATTCCATAACTATAGGTAATGAATTTAAAACTACAAATAAACTTGGTAATGAATTATTTTCATTAAATTTAGCCTCTGTATTTAGAGATGAAGAAAATCTTGATCTTCCAGAAAAAAGTACTCTTGATAGAAAATCTTCTAATATTGTTGGCGAAATGTTATTTAAACCCAAAGAATTTTTTGATTTAAAGTATAATTTTTCATTGGATAATGACATGGAAACCCTTAATTATAATCTTATAGATGCAACTTTCAGTATAAATAATTTTGTTACATCTTTTGAGTTTTTAGAAAAAAATGGTGTTATAGGTGAAGAAAGTTATCTTACAAACAAAGCTACTTTAAACTTTACTGATAATACCTCATTAGCTTTCAACTCTAGAAGAAACAAACAGCTGGGTCTTAATGAATACTATGATTTAATCTATGAATATAAAAATGACTGTTTAAAAGCTGCAGTTGAATATAAAAAATCTTATTATGAGGATGGAGATCTTAAACCTGAAGAGCTTATTTATTTTTCACTCACAATTATTCCATTTGGTACCGCACAAAGCCCTGGCTTTGATAGATAATGAGTAAGATAAAAAAAAAGTTAATTATAGTAAATTTAATTTTATTATTTTTTTTTAGTAATTACTTATATGCTACATCAAATTTTTATATTGTTACTAAGGTAGACAATGAAATAATTACAAATATTGATATAGTTGAAGAAGTTAATTATTTAATTGCACTGAATAACGATCTAAAAAAAATAGATAAAAAATCTTTGGTAAGTTTGGCAAGAGACTCACTAGTAAGGGAAAAAGTTAAAATGAATGAAATCAATAAATACTATGGATCAAACATAGAAGTTAAAGAAGATGTCTTAAAAAGTATTATTCAAAATTACTATAAAAATTTTAAACTTAAAAACTTGGATGAGTTTAAATATTATTTGTCTAAATACAATCTAGAATTAGAAGATGTTAAGGAAAAAATAAAAATAGAAATACTGTGGAATAAACGTGTTTATTTAAAATATCAAAAATTGCTTAATATAAATATTGAAGAATTAAAAAAAAAAGTTGATAGTAATAAAGATAACAATAATGAGGTAAAAAAATATTTATTGTCAGAAATATTATTTTCATTAGAAAATAAAAATAATTTTGAAAAAAAAAATAATGAAATCAGAAAAAAAATTGAAGAAAATGGTTTTAAAACAGCAGCTAATATTTTTAGTATATCTAGCACAGCAAAGTTTGGTGGAAGAATAGGTTTAATGGATCAAAATCAACTTTCACCAAAAATTATAAATGAAATAAATCTAATCAATCCAGGCGAAATTACCAAAACAATTGACGTTACGGGTGGGTATTTAATTTTAAAATTGGAAGATATTATTGTCGAAAAATTTGAAAAAGATTTAGAAGCTGAACTTGATAAACTCGTTAGGTTTGAAACAGATAAACAGCTTAATCAATTTTCAATTATCTATTTTAATAAATTAAAATTAAATTCAAAAATAAGTCATGAATAAAAATACAGTAGTTGTTGCGGGTGAACCTTATAGTGTATTTTTTGAATTAGTGTTTAAATTATTAAAATTAAAAAAAATAACGAAACCTTTTATTTTAGTTTGTTCTAAAAATTTATTAATTTCGCAAATGAAAAAACTGAAATATAATTTTAAAGTAAACGAAATAAAAAAAAATCAAAAAAAAAATATAAAACTTTTAAAAAATCATATTAATATTTTAGATGTAAATTTTAATTTTAAAAAAACATTTGATAAAATTTCTACTAGGTCATCAAAATATATAGAAAATTGTTTTAACGAAGGTTTAAAACTAATTAAAACTGGTGAAGCAAGTACGTTAATAAATGGACCTGTATCTAAAAAACATTTCTTAAAAAAAAATTTTTTAGGAATAACAGAGTACATAACTAAAAAATCTACTAAAAAGGGTCATGGAGTAATGCTTATATATAATAAAAAATTATCTGTAAGCCCTATTACAACTCATTTGCCTCTTCGGGATGTTACAAAAAATCTTTCAGCAAAAAAAATCATTCATAATGTTTCAACTATCAATTCCTTTTTTAGAAGAAAGATTAAAATTAAACCTAAATTTGCAGTAACATCGTTAAATCCACATGGCGAAACAAATAAAAAATTTTCAGAAGAAGACAAAATAATATTGCCTGCAATCAAAAAACTCCAAAAAAAAAAAATTAATATCAAAGGTCCCTTTTCTGCTGATACACTTTTTTTAAAAAAAAATATAAAAAAATTTAATGTAGTTATAGGAATGTACCATGATCAAGTTTTAACTCCGATTAAAACGCTCCATGAATTCAACGCTATAAACATTACTCTCGGACTTCCTTTTTTGAGAATAACACCAGACCATGGACCAAATAATCCAATGTTAGGAAAAAATCAATCCAGTGTTACTAGTTTGCTACAAATATTTAAATTTTTGAGACAAATAAGTGAAAATTAAAGCAAAAAAAAGTTTAGGACAAAATTTTTTAATAGACAAAAATATTATAAAAAAAATAGTAGAGGTTGGTAATATTAATCAAAATAGTACTGTTTTAGAGATTGGCGCAGGCACTGGTAACTTAACGAATTATATATTGGAAAAAAAACCAAAAAAATTATTTATAATTGAAAAAGATGAAAAACTTATTAAAAAACTTGAGGAAAGATTTAATTATAATATTAATATAATAAACAGAGACGTTCTTAAAGTTTCAGAAGATTTAATTTCTTCTGATAAGTTAATTGTTTATGGCAACTTGCCATACAACATTTCAACTAAAATTTTATCTAAATGGATTACAAATAATAAAGGTAATGGTTGGTATAAAAATTATATTTTAATGTTTCAAAAAGAAGTTGCTGATAGAATTTTAGCTCATACAAATTCTAAAAACTATGGAAGACTGTCTATTTTATCAAACTGGAAACTCAACGTTGAAAAAATATTAAATATTAGTGCATCGTGCTTTGTGCCTAAGCCGAAAGTTGAAAGTACATTGCTAAAATTTACCCCAAAAATAAAATATCTTAAACTTAAAAATTCTAAAAATCTTGAAATTATCACTAGAGTTTTTTTTAACCAAAGAAGAAAAAAAATTAAAAATCCTCTAAATCAATTATTCAAAGAGTCTGACAAAATTATTGAAAAACTAAAATTAAATATAGAATTAAGACCTCAAAATCTTTCACCTGAAACTTACTATTTGCTTGCTAAAGAATACGAAAACTTAGGCAGTTAGTTTGTTAATATGTTTTTCAATAAATTTAGAATTATAATTATTTTTAGTATTTTTTATTTCGGAATCTATCAAAGTACATATTTCATCAAAGCAATTTTTTAGTTCGTCATTAATCACTACATAATCATAATTCTTCCAGTGCAATATATCTTTGCTAAATTCTTTCATTCGCTCTTCTACAATCACTTTATCTTTCATATCTCTATTAGAAAGTCTGCTGAATAATACTTCTTTGCTTGGAGGTAATACAAAAAATGTAATTAATTTATATTTTAGATTTTTATTTTTTATCTGTTCAGCCCCTTGCCAATCAATATCAAATATAACATTTTCTCCTTTATCAAGATTTTCTTGAACTGGTTTTAGAGTGGTTCCATAAAAATTATTAAAAACTCTAGCATATTCTAAAAATTCCCCCTTTTTAATTAGTTCTTTAAAACTTTTTTCATTAGTAAAAAAATAATCTTTACCAGATGTTTCGTTTTGCCTTGGTTTTCTTGTTGTATGTGAAATAGATATTTGGTAATTTTTCGCTTCAGCTAATAACTTTACAAGCGTTGTCTTTCCAGCACCAGATGGTGATGACAAAATTATCATTGTACCATCTTTTGTGGATGACATTTAATTATTTCTAATTACTTTTGCTCTCGATAAATTTAATTGCGTCGTTAACGGTTAGAATTTTTTCAGCTTCACTATCCGAAATTTCTGAACCGAACTCTTCTTCAAAAGCCATTACTAGTTCTACTGTATCTAAACTATCTGCACCTAAGTCATCAATAAAACTAGACTCATCTGTAACTTTTGCTTCATCAATGCCAAGGTGATCGGCAACTATCTTTTTTACTTTGCTTGAAATTTCTTCTGACATATTAATCCTTTTTGTTATATTTTCGTTAATAAATTATTAATCAACTTTGTCAAGCCATATACATGCCCCCATTAACATGAATTGTTTCTCCAGTAATATAAGATGCAGCATCAGAAGATAAAAAAGCAACAGTATTCGACACATCTTCTCCAGTTCCAAGCTTGCTCATTGGGATTTTTGAGGTTAAAACCGCTTTAATACTTTCCACTATTTTATCAGTCATTTTTGACTGAATAAATCCTGGTGATACGCAATTAATTGTAATATTTTTTTTTGCATACTCTATTGCTAAACTTTTCGACATTGCAACCATACCAGCTTTTGAAGCTGAATAATTAGCTTGCCCTAGGTTACCTGTATGTCCAACTATAGAAGTTATATTTACAATTCTCCCATATTTATTTTTTAACATTTTTTTTATTGCATGTTTACATAAATAGAAAGTTGAACTTAAATTTATATCTATGACTTTTTTCCATTCTTCATCTTTCATTCTTAATGATAAATTATCCATAGTTATGCCTGCATTGTTAACTAAAACATCTAAACCAACTAATTGTGAGGTTACATTTTCAATAAATTCCTCAATCTTAGAATGATCAGAAATATCAAATTTCAATACATTAATTTTTGGAAATTCTTTTTTTAAAGAATCTAATCTTTCAGAGTTTGTGCCAGTTGCTAAAACTGTTCCATCTAAAGATAAAAATTTTTTAACAAGAGCATTTCCTATTCCCCCGGTAGCTCCTGTTATTAATATTTTTTTGTCTTTAAAATTAATCATTTATATTAATTATACTTATATCCTCTTCTTTATTTATTGCACTAATTTTTACATTTCTATCTATTCTTTTAATTAAGCCTGATAATACTTTTCCAGGGCCAATTTCGATAAATTGATTAACACCATTATTAATCATATACAAAATACTCTCTCTCCACCTTACTCTATCTTCAATTTGTTTAACTAATAAATCTTTTAAAACAGATTTGTTCTCTATTTCTCTAGCAGTTACATTTGAAATTAATGAGTTTTGAAAATCTTTAAACTGTAATTTTTCAATTTCTTTTTTCATCAATTCAGTTGCTTTGCTCATCAAATTACAGTGAAAAGGAGCACTTACGGATAGCTTTATATTTTTAATATTTTTAGATGTGAGATCTAATGAAAGTTTATTAATATCTTCTATTTTTCCACTTGCAACTAATTGTCCATTAGAATTATCATTTGCAATAAAACATTTAAACTTATCCACATTGTCGTGAAAAATTTTTTCTATTTTTTCTAGATCAGAACCTAGTATAGCTAGCATACCACCTTCTCCCTCTGGTACTGCGCTTTGCATGGCATTACCTCTAATTTTAAGAATTTTTAATGTGCTAGCAAAATCCAAGGAACCAGCACATGCTAACGCGGTGTACTCACCAAGAGAATGTCCAGCAAAAAATTTTGCTTTATTCAAGTCTATTTTAAATTCTATTTTTAAAAGTTGAAAAATAGAATAACTAACTAAGAAAATTGCTGGCTGCGTATTTTCAGTTAAATTTAATTTTTCTTGTGGTCCCTCTAAAATTAACTTTGATAAAGGAAAATTTAAAACTTCATCAGCTTCTTTATAAAGTTTTTTAAATAAGTCAAACTTTGAATAAAATTCTGATGCCATTCCAACCATTTGCGAGCCTTGACCTGGAAAAATAACAGAAAACATTTAAATAATTTAAATTTTTATATACTTTTAGGTATTGTAATTAAACAATTATAATAGTATATCCTCATTTTTTATATAATATCTAATATGAATTTATACGAACACACAATCGTTGCAAGGCAGGATGTAAGTCCTTCTCAAATTAAGCAGTTAACTGACAAATATTCAAAAATTGTTGAAAAAAATGAGGGTAATATCGTTAAAACTGAAAACTGGGGTCTATTAAATCTATCTTACATAATTAAAAAAAATAAAAAAGGAAATTACATTCACTTTAAATTTAAAGGCAATGGAAAAATTATTCAAGAATTGGAAAAAAATGAGAGAATAGATAAAAATTTACTTAAATTTTTAACTGTTAAAGTTAGGAAATTTGATCTTAACACAAATTACTTTGAAGTAAAAGAAAAGATAGCAACAGAAAAAAAAAATTAAACTATGTTTAAAAAAAAAAGAACAACTGGAAAAAAAAATAAGCAGAATAATTTTGCAAAATTAAGTATATTTCAACCAAATAAATATAAATTTAAAAAATCATGCCCACTTTCAATTAAAGGAGCTCCTGTAATTGATTACAAAAATATTAAACTTTTAAAAAGATACATATCTGAAAATGGAAAAATTTTACCATCAAGAATTACAAATGTGAGTCAAAAAAAAACAAAGAGAGTTATCTTTATCTATTAAAAGAGCAAGAAATTTGGCCCTAATCTAATGAAAGTTATATTGCTAGAAAATTTAAGAAAAATTGGATCTATCGGTGATGTGATAGATGTAAAAAGAGGTTTTGCGAGAAATTACTTAATAGCAAATAAAAAAGCTCTTCATGCTTCAAAAGAAAAC
>MDSW01013070.1_pt1 | contig 11627 bp, 7 predicted proteins | sample 811171 | NCBI WGS metagenome assembly MDSW01 (sample SAMN05326641, study PRJNA326480) | marine metagenome | isolation source: seawater | place: Atlantic Ocean: North West | collected 2012
GATGCTGGCCAAAAAGTTGAACCAGGTAGTTTATATAAGTTAGTAATGGATACTCCAGATGAAATAAATTCTGTGAGGCAAAAGCAATGGTCAATTAAAAAGATAGTCTCCGGATTTGGCACTAAAGCCAAAGCAAGGACATAAAACAGACAAAAAATAGAATTTTGTATCAAATAATCTAAAAAATAATGAACCACAAAAGATTTATTGAAAATATCCTCAGCGAAGATTTAAGCAAAATTTTATCCAAGACAAATCTAGGTTTTGAAAAAGAGTCATTAAGAATAAAAGATAAAAAAATATCTCAATCAGGTCATCCAAGAAATCTTGGATCGGCACTTTGTAATAGATTTATAACAATTGATTTTTCAGAAGCACAATTGGAACTCATAACACCACCTATTAAGGGTAATACAAAATCATTATCTATGCTTGATGACATCCACCATTTTGTCTCTCAAAATATTGAAGAAGAATTATTATGGCCTTTAAGTATGCCTCCTAAAATGGCTTCAGAAGAAGATATTCCTGTTGGTAATTTTGGATCATCAAATGAAGGGATGTTCAAGCATGTATACAGATTAGGTTTAGCTAATAGGTATGGCAAGGGTATGCAAGCCATATCAGGTTTTCATTTCAATTACTCATTACCAGATCAGATTTGGAATCTTTTAGGAACGCTAGATGAAATAGAAATGCAGTCTACCCGTTCTAAGATATATTTTAATATGCTTAAGAATATTCATAGGATGAACTGGTTATTGATCTATTTATTTGGCGCATCACCTGTGATTCATAGGCAATTGGTTAAGGATAAGTGTAAGGATTTCTTGAAGCTTGATGATGAATATTTTTATTTACCTTATTCCACCTCATTGAGGATGAGCGAATATGGATACTCAAACATTGATAGAAAGAAAATATTAATATCCATTAATACACTCAAAGAGTATGTCTCAGACCTAAGATTGGCAACTGAAACTCTGGATGAGGAATATGAGACTTTCGAAAAGAATAAGAATGCTCAACTAAATGCAAATATTCTTCAGATTGAAGCAGAGTATTATGCAATTGCCAGAGCGAAAGCTTCACATCATAAAGGAAGCAGAATGACTAGTAACCTAATTGATAGAGGTGTAGAGTTTATTGAAATTAGATCGTTAGATCTTAACCCATTCTCCAGAATAGGAATTGACCGGGAGACGGTTCTATTTTTTGAGATTTTCATGATGCTTTGTTTGATTAAGAAAAACGATTATATTGATCACAGTTCAATGCAAGATATTAATCTTAATGACATTAAAGTAGCTAAATTTGGAAGAAAGACTGATACATTATTAACCAAGGGAGACTCTAAACTTTCAATCAAAGATTGGGGAAATCAGATACTTGAAGAAATGGATAAAATTATTAGTGAGACCGACTATTGCAAAGATGATTACAAACAAATGATCATAAGCATGAGATCTAGAATAAATAATCCTGAGGAAACCCTTTCATCACGAATTTTGGAATCATTGAAATCAAAAAAAATTAGTTATACTGAATTTGGTAATAATATTGCAAAAGAATATAAAAAATATTTTATGCAAAGAGATCAATCCACTAACCAGTCTTGGGAAATCTTTAAGGATGAGGCTAGAATTTCTCTAAATAAACAAGAAAGAATGGAGATAGATTTAAAAAAAGCCAATCAAACATTTGAGCAGTATAAGAAGGACCACCTCGATAATTAAGACTATAATTATCTCAAAATAAACTCAGTGTTAAATTGAATGTAATTAGAGTTGGGTTTATCATCACCACTTATGAATAAAACTATTAAATTAATATATATAGTTACAGCAATTTTCTCTTTTTCAAGCATTGCTCAATTGGATGACCTATCTATGCTTGGAAAATTAGGGGAAAGCTTAACTCAGTCAACTGGCAATGAATCAGAGGGAGCTGATGGAGAAAATAGTAATAGTCCAAAGAAACAAACTCTTATTCCAAAGCAAAGGGATTATTCAGATGAGGATTATGGTTATACCGGAAGACAGAGCTTTGGTAATGCCCCGATAAGTAAATTCCCAGATGAGCCAATGGAGTTCTTTGGCTATAGCTATTTTTCAAATCCTCAGATCCTTTCATCAATATCCAGAAATGCACCTGTTCCACCAGACTATCTTATTGGCCCTGATGATAATATAAAGATCATCCTGTATGGCAGTCAGAATAAAAAATATAACCTCAAGGTCAATAGAGATGGTGAAATATTTATTCAAGAATTGGGACCATTGAGTGTGGCAGGACTTACATTCAATCAAATGCAGAGCTTGATTGAAAAGACTGTCACTAATCAAATTATTGGATCAAGTGTAAGTACTACGATGGGCGCTCTTAGGAGTATTGATGTATTTATTCTTGGGGCAGCAAATAATCCAGGGATGTATAGCGTGAATGCTCTCTCAAGTGTCACTAATGCTATCTTCCAAGCTGGCGGGGTTGATATTTCGGGCTCTTTAAGAAACATAAAACTTAAAAGAAACGGTAAATTAATTACACAATTTGATTTGTATGAATTACTCATTGATGGTGATACGAGCAGTGATGGAAGACTTATGCAGGGAGACGTAATTCTAATTGAGCCAATAGGAAAAACTGCAGGTATTAGAGGAGAAGTAAATAGATCTAATATTTATGAACTTTTAGACGGTGAAAAATTGGGAGACCTTTTACGATTCGCTGGGAATTTGAGACCGAAGGCAAGTAAATCCTCATCAGAAATTATGAGAGTCAATACCTCACAAAATTCATTTGATCTAATTAGTATTGATATGAGTGAGAAAGATATTGGTTCTACTCCAATATTTAATGGAGATATAGTTTCTGTTTTTCCTGTTAATGACAAGATTAAGAATGCAATACTAATTAACGGACATGCCCCTCAACCTGGATTCTATTCATGGAAAGAGGGAATGAAAATAACCGATATATTTTCAAGCACCGATGATCTTTTAGCTATGACTGATTTGAATTATGTATTGGTAAAAAGAAAGAGCAATAAGTCTCAAGATTATACTTTTTTACAAATTGACCTTGAAGCAGTCTTTGATAACTCATCTTCAAGCGAAAATATTTTGCTGATGGATCAAGATGAGATCTTCTTGCTACCTTCTCTTCTATCTCCATCATCTATAACTACAAGGCTAATACAGGATAAATATCTTCTTGACGAAGATACTGAAAAATTAGTCCTTGAAGATGAGTGGGATACACTGACATTCTTAAGAAAATCGCTTATGGAAGAGAAACTTGAGGTTGAAGAAAAAAACTCAATTCTTATTACACAGGGTATTAATCAGTCCAATCTAGGTGAATTAGATATTAGGAGATATTACGAATATTCAATATATGACTATTGCACAATTCCTGAAGATTTAGCAATTTTAGTCATAGAGGAATCTGGTTTTAGGGCAAAGAAATCTGTGCCTTTGGAAGATTTAGAACAACTCAAATCACCAGCCGACTTTATTACACTTCAACAATCGCTTGAGAAAGAGAGAATTAGGAATCAAGACAAGAATGATGAGCAAGACCAGGAGCTTGCAATGACCATTACAAATATCTGTAGAAAACAATTACTAGATCCAATTTTGGATATTGTTAATAGAGATAACTTTAAAGAAAGATTAAGCATGGTCTCTGTTTTTGGAAGTGTTCATTTTCCAGGATCTTATCCGTATACTGAAAATATGAAGTTGTCTGATGCAATTCAAGCAGCTGGTGGTCCAAAAAATGGTACTTATAATTCTGAGATCGAACTAAGCAGTTTAACAAACTCAGGAAAGCAGTTTATAACTTCAAATAAGTTTTCATCAATTGATCAAGCTAATAGTGTAGTTTTGAGCAAGATGGATACCATAAATTTGAAACAGATTTCCACGAAAACGAAGAAAGTTACAATTACTGGTGAAGTCTTCTTTCCTGGAACTTACCCTATTTCTGAGAATCAAACACTTTCTGAACTAATAGAACGAGCAGGAGGAATCACCCAATTTGGATCAGCAGATGCAGCATATTTCCAGAGAGAAGCACTCAAAAAGGCCGAATCAGAAAGATTTAAAAATGCACAAGAGGAGCTTAAAAGAAAGATACTTTTATCAAGCCAAGCTGGCGGCTTAGGTCAGGCGTCATTAGATGGTAATGCAATCAGTCAGCTTACAGCTTTAATTGCAACTGATACTGAAGAGACAGATGCATTGGGGAGACTAGTGATAGACTTGGATGGGATATTAAGCGGTAAATCACAAGACATTATTTTAGAAGATGGAGATGTTATAAATATACCTCAAAACAAACAAAGTGTTTCTGTTATAGGAGAGGTATTTGTTTCTAACTCACATATCTTTAGAGAAGGGCTGGGCATCGATGATTACATTAATCTAAGTGGAGGATCAACACTGTTTGCAGATGAATCAAGTATCTACCTAATCAGATCAGATGGCAGTATTGTTTCCCCATCGCAAATGTCATCTGGCTTTTTTAGATCAAGATCTTCTCTACTTCAGCCTGGTGATACAATCGTAGTGCCTCTTCAGGTTCAACCATTCTCTGGAATCAAAGCCACAACAGAAATCACACAAATCATTTATCAGATGGCATTGGCTGCAGCAGCTGTAAACAGTTTCTAGTGAATACATATTTGATATGAACTAATTATGGAGTCTGAAAAAAGAAAATTATTCATAGATGAGAATGAGTTAGATATTGCTCAGTTTTTCTTACTCCTTTGGGACTATAAGAAGTTCATAGTTGCCTTCACAGGAATTGTTGCTCTCATATCAGTATTTTATGCTTTATCAATACCCAATACATATAGATCTCAGGCATTGTTATCTCCTGTTCAAACTCAAGGAGCCGGTGGCATTAGTTCTTCTCTAGGGGGGCTAGGCGGCTTGGCGAGTCTTGCTGGGATTAATTTGCCTTCAATGTCTGGAGATTCAAAAGATGAAGCTCTAGCTGTGCTGCGTTCTCATAGTTTTATTTCAAAATTTATTGAAAGCCGGGATCTTATGACATCACTTATGGCAACCACAGGTTGGGATGATGAAAGCAATAAACTCATAATCAATTCTGATCTTTACGATGTAGATAAGAAAGAATGGGTTAGCAAGCGTGGAATAAGCTCTAAACCAAGTCTGCAAAAAGCTGTGAAGAAATTTAGAACAATATCAGAAGTTGGAAACGATAAAAAAACAGGTTTTATTACAATTCATGTTGATTCTTTTTCACCACATGTTGCTAGGCAGTGGGTAGACTGGTTAGTGGAAGATATTAATGAATATATGATGACTCAAGAGGTTACAAGGGCAACGAAATCCCTAGAGTTTTTAAACGAACAGGTCAGCAAAACAACCATTTCGCAAATCAAAAGTGTCTTATCAGAGCTAATAAAATCTGAGACACAAATAATTATGATGTCTGAATCTACTCCAGAATATATGTTTAAGACCATTGACCCAGCGATAGCTCCTGAAATTAAACTTGGGCCAAAAAGATCAATTATTTGTATTGTTTCAACAATGATAGGGGGAATCATTTCAGTCTTACTAACCCTTCTCATTCATTATTTTAATCCACCCTGGGCACATAGACTTAAGTAATCATAAATGAAAATTCTAGTAACAGGGTCCGCTGGCTTTATCGGGTCAGCACTAACAATCAGACTCCTTGAGAGAGGTGACTGTGTCATAGGAATAGATAATCATAATGATTATTATGATCCTAAATTAAAAGAAGCAAGATTAGCCAGATTTTCAAACCATAAAAACTACACACATTTAAGGGTAGATATCGCAAATAGGACTGAGATTGAAGAATGTTTCAAAGATTTTAATCCTACTCATGTCGTCAATCTTGCTGCTCAGGCCGGGGTAAGGTATTCACTTGAAAATCCAATGGCATATATCGAGAGTAATATTATTGGGTTTACAAATATATTGGAGGGATGCAGACACTCTTCAGTTGAGCACTTAGTTTATGCCAGTAGCTCCAGTGTTTATGGGTCAAATACTAAATTACCTTTTTCAGTTCATGATAATGTTGATCACCCATTAAGCTTGTATGCAGCGACTAAAAAATCAAATGAATTGTTAGCGCACAGTTACAGTCATTTATACAAGTTACCAACGACTGGCCTGAGGTTTTTTACAGTCTATGGCCCTTGGGGGAGGCCAGATATGGCTTTATATAAATTTACAAAAGCGATTACTGAAAATAAAAAAATTCAGGTTTATAACAATGGAGAGCATCAAAGAGATTTTACATACATAGATGATATAGTTGAAGGTGTTATCAGAGTATTAGATAAGCCAGCAGAGCCAGATACAAACTGGAAGGGAGACAATCCAGATTCAGGATCAAGTTCTGATCCTTGGAGAGTTTACAATATTGGCAATAGCAATCCTGTAGAGCTCAATGATTATATTGATGCTATTGAGAATGAATTAGGTCAGAAAGCAGAAAAAGAGTTTTTACCCCTGCAAAAGGGAGATGTGCCCTCTACATCTGCAGATGTAAGTGATCTTATTGATCAGTTCCAATACAGACCCAACACAAAAGTAAAAGATGGTGTCGCTAGATTCATTGAATGGTACAGAGAATATTATGGTGTCTAGCAATGAACAAAGATACTAATGATTTAAATCTTGCAATTATTGGTCTTGGCTATGTCGGACTTCCTCTTGCATTAGAGTTTGCAAAAAAAAGAAAAGTAATTGGGTATGACCTCAATGAGCAAAGGGTTGCAGAGCTCAACAAATCTATAGACTCAACACTTGAATCATCATCTACAGAGCTTGAATCAGTATCTAAAAACACAACTTTCACAACTGAAATTAATCACATAAAAAGTTGTAATTGTTTTGTAATAACAGTGCCTACGCCTATAGATGAGCATAGAAAACCAGATCTGACGCCTTTAATCAAAGCAAGCGAGGCAGTGGGTAAAATTCTCAAGAAGGATGATATTGTTATTTATGAGTCGACAGTATTTCCTGGCGCTACAGAAGAGGTTTGTGTTCCAATTCTTGAGAAACATTCTGGACTTAAATTTAATCAAAACTTTTTTTGCGGCTATTCTCCAGAGAGGATTAATCCAGGAGATAAAGAGCATAGACTTCCAAACATCACAAAAATCACATCTGGTTCAAATCCTGATATTGCAGACCTGATTGATAATCTCTATAAAGAAATAATTATAGCTGGGACTCACAAGGCAGATAGCATCAAAATCGCTGAAGCTGCTAAAGTTATTGAAAATACTCAGAGAGATCTCAATATTGCATTGATAAATGAACTGGCATTGATCTTTAATAAGGCAAATATTGATACAGAGGCTGTATTAGAGGCTGCAGGAAGCAAATGGAATTTTTTGCCATTTAGGCCAGGATTAGTTGGTGGGCACTGCATAGGTGTAGATCCATACTATCTCACTCATAAGGCTGAAGAACTAGGTTATAGCCCAGAAGTAATCCTAGCAGGAAGAAGATTGAATGACGGGATGGGTGAATATGTTGCAGATCAGCTTATAGAAGAGTTGAATAAAAGAAATACAGGCTCAGAGAAAAGCAGCGTTTTGATAATGGGTCTAAGTTTTAAGGAAAATTGTCCTGATATTAGAAATACAAGAGTAGTTGATACTATAAGTAAATTGAAAGATGCAGGCATGGAGGTGGATATTTATGACCCTTGGGTAAACCCAAAAGAAGCTGAGTCTGAATATGGATTCAGGCCAATTGATTCATTAAAATACGATCGTTACAATGCTGTAATAATAACTGTAGCACACGATGAATTCAGAAAAATGGGTTCAGATAATATTAGAAAGCTTCTTAAGCATGACGGAGTCATTTTCGATTTGAAATATGTTTTACCAATAGAGGATAGTGATATTCGCTTGTAATATTCCAATGCTCAGTCCAATTAAAGATCTTTTTAACTATACAAAATTATTCCAGAAGTATTTGGGCCTCAGGATATATCTTATTTTCATTCTATCTTTGTTAGCAGCAATAGCAGAAGGATTTGGTATTTTGATGCTCTTTCCGTTGCTTGAAACCCTCGATGGAGTAGAGCAAATGAGTGAAAGTGAGGATGGCTTCAATAAATTTCTATTAGAAATTATAAAATTCCTAGGCTTGTCCGAATCAATCTCTGGGATTCTTATCTTGATTACTCTTGCCTTCGTTTTTAAAGGTTTAGTCACTTTTTGTGCACTGGGTTTTAATGCTTATTTGATTGGAGACCTGCTTAAGAAATTGAAAGGAAGTCTTTTCGATAAGTATAGTCAAATGAGCTATGGATACTATGCAAGCAAGGACACAGGTCATTTTACAAACTTAATCAATGAACAGCCCACAAAAGCGATTGACGCATTTAGACAGCTGACAACATTCAGTGGACAGTTAATCAATACTATCGTTCTTATGACTCTTGCTTTCTTTATGACATGGATCTTTGGCTTGATGGCACTATCAGTAGGTATCTTGCTTTTGATTTTATTTATGAGTCTTAATTCATATGTCAGAAAATTATCTAGGATTAATGCAAAAGAGAACGGAATCTTGACAAGATGGTTAATACAGATGTTACAGGCTTTTAAATATCTTACAGCAACAAATCAAACAGCACTTTTAAGAAAAAATATCATAAATTCGATTTCAAAGCTTACGGCTACTCAAGTCAAGGCTGGAGTTGCTGCTGCATTTACTCAATCTGTTAGAGAGCCAATTGCAGTTGTTTTCATAGTGATCATAGTTTTTATTCAGATTCTAATAATGCAAGAAAATTTAGAGCCAATTCTCGTATCCATTGTTCTTTTCTATAGGGCATTAAATGCAACATTAGCAGTTCAGAGTGGTTTCCAAGGAACATTCCAGCATATTGGAAGCATGGAGATGGTTGACAATGAATTTACAGAACAAGATAAAAATCAGTCTGTTGATGGAAATGTTTTAATCGAAGATTTTTTATACTCCATTGAATTTAATAATGTCTCCTTTAAATATGCAGGATCAGAATCAAACATAATTTCTGGTTTGACAATGAATTTTCCTGTGAAGAAATCTATTGCCATAGTAGGAGAATCTGGTGCTGGGAAGTCCACATTAGCTGATTTAATTACACTGATGCATATGCCTACAAGTGGAGAGATTACTATCGACGGCATACCCTGCAATGAAATTAAAAAATGTTCGTGGAGAGATCAAATAGGTTATGTTTCCCAAGAAACAGTGATATTTGATGACACGATAGCGAATAATATTTGTATGTGGAAAGGTGAATCAGAAAAAAATAATAATTTAATGGAAGAAATTAAATTGGCTGCCAAGAAGGCTAATATCCTCGATTTCATCGAATCTTTACCTGATGGCTTTCAAAGTTTAGTTGGAGATAGAGGTGTCCTATTATCTGGAGGTCAGAGGCAGAGATTATTTATTGCCAGAGAATTATTTCGTAACCCGGCTCTTTTAATAATGGATGAGGCAACAAGTGCATTAGACTCTGCGTCAGAAAAAGAAATACAAAAAAGTATCGAATCGCTCAAGGGTGAGGTGACACTGATTTTAATCGCTCATAGGCTGTCGACTATAAAAAATGTTGATCTCATACACGTTTTAGATGATGGAAGGATTTTGGAGAGCGGGACATACGAAGAACTGATGAAAAATGAAGACTCTACATTTAGAAAATTAGCTGTCTTGCAAACCCTATAAATTATAGTATAGCAAATATGAACAAGATAATTCCTTATGGAAAGCATTTTATTGATGATGATGATATCAAAGCAGTTATTGATGTCTTAAAGCATAAAAATTTAACCCAAGGAGCAGAAGTAGAAAGCTTTGAGCATGCAGTAGCAGATTTTGTAGGAGCCAAATATGCTGTTGCAATGTCAAGTTGGACAGCAGGACTTCATATGGCTTGCTTGGCAGCTGGAGTTTCCAAGGGTGATAAAGTAGTAACTAGCCCAATAACATTTGTCGCAAGTGCAAATGCTGCAATTTATTGCAATGCAAAACCTATTTTTGCCGATATTGAGTCTGAAACAATAAACATAGATCATCAAAGTTTAGAGAGTCTCATAGAAAGTACCCCAAATACTAAAGCAATAATTCCCGTTCACTATGCTGGCCTAGCTTGCAATATGAAGGAGATACGAGCAATAGCCAATAGAAGTAACTCAATTGTTATAGAGGATGCAGCACATGCTCTAGGTGCAAAGTATCAAGATGGCTCAATGGTAGGTAATTGTAAATATTCTGATATGACAGGATTTTCTTTTCACCCAGTAAAGTCTATAGCAGCTGGAGAAGGAGGTATGATTACTACCAACAATTATGAAATTTATAAAAGATTGTTAAGATTGAGAAGTCATGGCATAAACAAGTTAGATGACGCATTCAAGTCAGAGGAGTTAGCCTATACTCAAGGCATTCAAAATCCTTGGTATCACGAGATGCAGGAATTGGGATACAATTACAGGATAACTGATATTCAATGTGCTTTAGGCCAATCGCAATTGAAGAAACTGCCTTCATTTTTAGACAGGAGAAAGCAATTAGCAATACAATATGATCTAGCTTTTGAGCATTATGATGGCATAGAGCCAATTCATACTTCTCATAGAGATATCAGCTCACACCACCTTTATGTCTTGAGAATAAACTATGCTTCTTTCGGCACTTCCAGAGCAAGACTGATGAATGCACTAAAAGAGGAACAGATATTAACTCAGGTTCATTACTTACCTGTAACGTCCCAGCCTTTCTATAGTGAATTAGGATATGAAACTGACGAATTTCCAAATTCTCTTAAGTTCTATCAGGAAGCTTTATCTATTCCGCTTTATTTTTCCTTAAGTGATAATGATCAAGAGAAGGTTATAGAATTGATTAAGGAAAATTTAAGCAAAAATTGATATTTGAGTTGACTCTTAAATTAATGTTTGAAGATTCATATGGAAAAGAAACAGAGTAATACTTTGAAAGTTTTAGCTATTGTTCAAGCTAGAATGTCCTCAACAAGACTTCCTGGAAAGGTTTTAAAAAAAATCGGCGATACACCGCTTATTAGACTTTTGGTTAGCCGGCTAAGTAAATCTTTTTTGACTGATCAAATCATTGTTGCTTGTACAGATAACTCAAAAGATGATGCTTTAGTTGATTATTTAGAAAATGAGAAAATAGACTACTTCAGAGGCGATGAAAAAGATGTTTTAAAAAGATATTATGATTGTGCAAGCCAGCTTCAGCCTGAATATATAATTCGCATTACAGCCGACTGCCCATTTATTGATGCTTCAATTGTTGATTCCTGCGTTGAGGAAATTTTAGAGAATAATCACGATTATGTCTCAAATACGCAAATACGATCTTATCCTGACGGACTAGATGTGGCTGTTTTTAAGTTTTCAGTCCTTGAAGAGGCCCACAATAACTGCAAAGATCCTTTTGGACGTGAGCATGTAACACCATATATGAAAGAAAGTGATCATGTGCAAAAATTTAATATTCAGAATGATATAGACTTTTCTAGAATTAGGATCACTGTTGATGAAGCTGCAGATCTAGAGGTGATAA
>MDSW01000634.1_pt1 | contig 11626 bp, 10 predicted proteins | sample 811171 | NCBI WGS metagenome assembly MDSW01 (sample SAMN05326641, study PRJNA326480) | marine metagenome | isolation source: seawater | place: Atlantic Ocean: North West | collected 2012
CGGTGCGTTCTATACACTGGTTCCCGTACGACCGCGTCGGCGTGGTGAACGCCGATCCTTAAGGACTTTTCCCGGCGTGTCACTCCGCCCACCCCTCGCTTTCAATCCCCGTCCTCGGCGCCTTTCAACTTCAACTGACGCCTTTCAACTCCACCCCGACATTCGCTCGCATAGAGGGTGGCGAATAATTTGCCGCTGACGCGGTTGCTCCCGGCGGAGTACCGCGACGCGTTCGCGAGCCTGGAGGAGAAGGAGCGGCTCAAGGCGGAGAAAGCGGCGAGGGACGCGGAAGCGAGGGAGCGACGCGCGAAGCACAGGCCGAAGGAGCGGCAGCGAGAGACGCTGCACATGTCCGAGGAGAAAAGGCACCAGGTCGAGGGATTGCTGCGAGGCATCTCCGGCGACGGCGACGGAGCGCGCGACGACGACGGGGGAGAGACGACCGCCTTGGACGACGACGCCGCGACGGCGCTGACCGCGGCGCTCGCGACGTTAGGGTTCACCACCTCGGACGCGACCGCGGCGGTTCAGGTCGTGAGATCCGGAACGCGAAGAGACGCGAAGGACGCGGCGTTGGATTGGCTCGTGTTAAACGTCCCGGAGTCGCGGCTGCCGAGGACGTTCGCCCCGGACGCGAAGAGCGACGGCGTGGTGTTGATGGACACCGCCGCCGCGTTCGCGCCCGCGGGATCGAAGGCGGGGAGTGACGGCGGCGGTTTCGGCGGATCGAAACCGAAACCGAAGCGTCCAGAGCGTCGCGCGGCGGAGGCGAGGCCGTCGGACGCGGACGCCGCGTGGCTTTGGGACCGCGGGTACACCGCGGCGGAGGCGAGCGACGCGCTGGCGGCCGCGGACGGCGGCGGTCGCGACCGCGCGCTGGAGGCGCTGTTTCGCGAGACGCTCGTCCGCGCGACGGACGGGAGGGATTGGAGCGCGTGGCCGTCGACCGGCGGCGGCGGCGGCGAACGCGGCGGCGGCGGCGGCGGCGGCGGCGACGACGACGACGACGGCGGCGACGATCCGTGGGAAGACGAGCTCGTCGCCGTCGAGGCCATCTTCGGCGACGACGTCGTCTCGCGCCCGTCCCGCGACGTCGTGATCGTGACCGTGGACGTGGACGACGGCCGCGGTGGGAAAGGTAAGGTCGCGCTGGAGGTGCGGAGGCCCTCGGGGGGAGGCTACCCGACGGAGGAGCCGCCGACGATTTCGTTGGCGGCGGCTTCCGGCGACGGCGCGACGTCTCGAGGGGCGCTGCGCGCGGCGACGGCGTCGCTCGCCGCCGCCGCGGCCGCCGCCGCCGAGGACGGGATCCCGTGCGTGCACAGCCTCGCGGAGTTGCTCCCGGGGGCGTTGGCCGAGCGCGCGGACGCGCCGGCGCCGGGAGAAGGCGCGGGGGAAGAGGAGGAAGAGGAGGAGGAGGAGACCGACGCCGTGAAGGAAGAAAAGGAAGAAATCGTCGTCGGCGCGGCGAAGGCGTCGTCGTCTTCCATCCCGGCCCCGCGCGCGGGCGTCGCCGTCGTCGCCGCGCCGCCGCGCGCGTCCTCGACGCCCACGAAGTCGGCACCCAAAGTCGGCACCCGGGGGACCGACCGAGATCGAAACCGCCCCCGCGGCCGCGACGCCGCATTGTCCCCGTCGGAGGCGGCGGCGGAGAGCGCGCGTCTGAAAGCCGCGCAGGAGTCCTACTTCAGCGGAGGCGGCGGGAGCGGCGCAGCGTCCAAGATGGTCGCCACCAGGGCGAACCTCCCGGCGTCGGCGTCGCGCGAAGAGGTGGTCCGCGCGGTCGACGGCTCCCCCGTCGTCGTCTTATCCGGCGAGACGGGCTGCGGGAAATCCACGCAAGTGCCGCAGTTCATCTTGGAGAGCGCGATCGATAAGCGCGCTGGCGGGTCGTGCAACATCGTGTGCACGCAACCGCGGCGGATCAGCGCGATCGGGCTCGCGGAGCGCGTCGCGAGCGAGCGCGTGGAGAACTGCGGCGACGTCGTCGGGTGCGTTCTATACACTGGTCCCCATACGACCGCGTCGGCGTGGTGAACGCCGTTCCTTAAGGACTTTCTCTCCCGGCGTGTCTCTCCGCCCAGGGTCCCTCGGTTTCAATCCCCGTCCTCGACGCCTTTCAACTCCGCTTCTGACGCCTTTCAACTCCACCCCGATATCATCGCTCGTATAGGTACACCGTGCGGTTGGAGTCCAAGACGTCGCGTCGGACGCGGCTGCATTTTTGCACGATGGGCGTCCTGTTGCGACGGCTCCTCGGCGACCCGTCGCTCGCCGGCGTCACGCACGTCGTCCTAGACGAAGTCCACGAGCGGAGCGTCGAGAGCGATCTGTTGCTGCTGTTGCTCCGACGCGTGATATGCGGCGCGAGGAAAGATTTGAAGATCGTGCTCATGTCCGCCACCGCCGACGCGGATTTCTTCGCGGCGTATTTCTCAGGTGCGTTCTATACACTGGTCTCCATACGACCGCGTTGGCGTGGTGAACGCCGATCCTTAAGGACTTTTGCCGGCGCATCTCTCCGCCCACCCCTCGCTCGGTTTCAATCCCCGCCCTCGACGCCTTTCAACTCCACCTGACACCTTTCAACTCCACCCCGACGTCGCTTTGTATGGAACGACCCTCAGAGCCCAGCGCCGCGAGCGTCGCCGCCGGCGGCGTCGTCGCGACGCCGTCCTCGAAGGTGTTCATCGAAGGGTTCACGCACCCGGTGCGGGAGTACTTCTTGGAGGACGTCCTCGAGTTGACCGGGTACGCGATCGGTAAGGCGAGTAAATACGCGAAGAAGAAGGGAAGCGGCGGCGGCGGCGGCGGCGGCGGCGCGCTCTTGGCGGCGCCCGTCGAGATGCGCGCCGACGCCGACGCCGCCACCGACGCCGCCGACGCCGACGCCGTCGCCGACGCCGACGCCGCGGACGACGCCGCGTCGCCCGCGCCGCCCGTCGAGGAGGAGGACGTCCCGGAGACCTGGGAAGAGACCCCCGAGGACCGCGTTGCGCCGACCGCGACCGCGACGTCCGACGACGCCACGTCAGCGTCCGACACACTCTGGGACACCGACGCCGACGCGACGCGGGCGCGCGCGAGAGCGGCGAAGACGGGCGCCGCGCGCGCGGACGCCGCCGCGGACGACGCCGCGAGGGCGAAACGCGACGAACTCGCGTTCGCGTCGGCGAACCTCGCGAACGAAGCGTCGTACGGCGAAGCCACGCGACGATCGATCGCGAACGTGGACGAGTCGCTGTTAAACTACGAGCTCATCGAGCGGTTGATCGCGAAGATCATTCGCGTGGAGCTCAGCGAAGGCGAGCGCGCGCTCGTCGCGCCGTCCGCCGCGCCCGGGAGAGGAGGGAAACGATCGCCCGGGGAGAGCGACTCGAAGGGCGCGATTCTCGTCTTTCTTCCCGGGCAAGCGGAGATCAATCGGTTGATTCGCCAGCTCGAGCGTTCGCAGTTCCTGGAGCCGCACGACGTCGGCGAGCTGCTGTTCCTCCCGCTGTACGGCGCCCTGAGCGGCGCGGACCAGCGCAAAATCTTCGCGCCTCCCCCGCGCGGCGCGAGGAAGATCGTCGTCGCGACGAACATCGCCGAGACGTCGGTGACCATCGACGACGTGCGCTACGTCGTCGACGCCGGCCGTGCGAAAGAGATGAGGCGCGTTCTATTCCCACACTGGTTCTCATACGACCGCGTTCGCGTGGTGAACGCCGATCCTTAAGGACTTTCTCTCCCGGCGTTCGTTTCTCTCCACCCACTACAGTACCCCTCGCTTACAATCCCCGACAGACACACCGCGACGCCTTTCAACTCCGCATCTGACGCCTTTCGACTCCACCCCGACGTTTGTCGCTTCGCGCGGACCCTCGACCCTAAGCCACGATTCGACTCGCGGGATGAGCGTCCTCGCGGACGCGTGGGTGTCGAGAGCCGCGGCGAAGCAGCGACGCGGGCGCGCCGGGCGCGTCTCCCCCGGCGCTCGCTTCGCGCTCTTCTCGCGCGCGCAGTTCGCGCGCATGAGCGATCACCAGCCGCCGGAGATGCTTCGCACGCCGCTGCAGCAGCTGTGTTTGAACGTCAAGGCGATGGCGCCCGGGGTTGGGGTGGAGACGACGCTGTGCGCGGCGCCGACGCCGCCGCCGCGCGACGCCGTGCGCGCGGCGTTGGACGAGCTGATGGCGTTGCGAGCGCTGGACGTGCGCCGCGACAGTGCCACGTCGGCGTCGTCCGACGGCGCGGTATCGTCCGACGCGGAAAAACATCCAAACAATCCGGAAACGCTGACGCCGCTCGGAAAACACCTCGCGCACATGCCCGTGGACGCGCGCGTGGGCAAGATGCTCCTGTTCGGCGCGCTGCTCGGCTGTCTCGACCCTATCCTCACGATCGCGGCGGCGATGAGCGGACGCCAGCTGTTCGTGTCGCCGAAGGATAAGAAAGCCGAGGCGGACGCGATGAAGAAAAAAATTGCCGCGCCGGGAAAGAGCGACCATCTCACGATGGCGTCCGCCTACGCGGCGTGGTGGAAGTGCCCGGGCGCGGGCGCGCGACGCAAGCACGCGGACGAGCGGTTCTTATCGCACCAGGCGCTGGAGGGGATCATGGCGAGCCGGTTGGATTACGCCGGGGTGTTGGCGGACCTGGGGTTCATTCCTCGCGTGTACGTGCGCGCGATGCGACGCGACGGCGCCGGCGGCGGCGACGCCGACCGCAACGCTTCTGTCGCGCGCGTCGTGAAAGCCGCGCTCGTCGCGGGGTTCTACCCGCAAGTCGTCAGGGTCCAGCACCCGGAGACGAAGTTCGTGAACACCGCGGGGGGCGCGCGAGAGAAGGAGAGCGTCGACGGGAGAGGGGTAAAATATTTCTGCAAAGACGTCGGACGCGTCTTTCTTCACCCGAGCAGCGTCAACGTCGCCTCCGGGAAGTTCGACTCCCCGTGGCTCGTGTACAGCGAGCGCGTCGAGACCGCGAGGGTGTACGTCCGGGATAACACCATGGTCGGCGCGTACGCGCTGCTGCTGTTCGGCGGCGAGCTCGTCGTCGATCACGCGAGGGGGCGGCTGTCGATGGACGGATGGGCGGAATTCGACGCGCCCGCGCGCGTCGGCGTGCTCGTTCGCGAGATGCGCGCGGCGGTGGACGCGCTGTTAGAGAAACATATCGACCAACCGCGCGAGGAGGACGGGGACGGGGACGACGACTCGATGAAGCTCGCGAGCAGCCCGGTCGTGAAGGCGCTCCTGGAGCTTCTCGCGAGCGAGGGGCGCTAGTATCTACCTTCGTAGTAGTCTACATTTCGCGGCGGCGCCGAAAGTATTTTTTTGTGTTGACCACGTCACACGTCGTTCATCGCTCGTCGTTCACGCGCCTACGAAGGAAGGTACCTTCGTACGAAGGTAGGTACCTGCACGGTACAGTACAGTACAACTTACTCACCACGGCCCGCACGAGTTCATGGAGTTCGCGACCGCGCTCGGGACGACAGAGATCGCCGTCAAGAACGCGAAGACCGCGCCCGCGTCCATCTGCGCGCACCATCTGCCCCCGGCGTTGTCGCAGTAATTAATCCTGAGGGTCGTTTGATTGGCCGAGGGAAGACACGTGTCAGTTAATTGGACGCGCGATTGGTTGATGACGTTCTCACGTGTCGAAACGTGTGGCGGACAGCGCGCGAAAGAAGAACGCCTCGAGGAACGGCGCGCGACGCGCCGACGGGGTCGTACGGGGACCGGCGTGAGATATCTAGAACGCGCCCGAGTTCGCCGACGCCCGATCGCAACCCGGCGACGGCGCACGCGGACGCAAAGCACAGCACGCTCAGCGCGCAGTCGCCGACGAACGCGACGCGCGGGACGCCGTGACTCGCCGCCCACTCGAGGCCGCGGCTCCCCGGGCGGATCTCGCGTCCGAGGCCCATCTTGCCACCGCCGACGAGGTCTAAGGGTCGTTCCATACGAGCGAATGTCGGGGTGGAGTTCAAAGGCGTCAGTTGGCGTTGAAAGGCATCGCGGGCGGGGATTGAAACCGAGCGAGGGGTGGGCGGAGAGAGACGCCGGGAAAAGTCCTTAAGGAACGGCGTTCACCACGCCGACGCGGTCGTATGGGGACCAGTGTATAGAACGCGCCTACGAAGACGAAGAGGACGCCCCACGCCAACGACGCGGCGCAGACGACGACGAGGCACTCGAGCGACGTGAAGTCTTGGTAGTGACGCTTCGGGTCGTCGTTCCACCACGCGAATCGACGCGACGTTTGGGTGGAGTCGAAAGGCGTCAGAAGTGGAGTCGAAAGGCGTCGCGCAGGCGCGTCGGAAGCGAAACCGAGGAAACGCGCGGGAGAAGTCGCGAACGAAGGAACGCCGCGCGAACGGGGACGCGCCTCGGGGAACGCGACCGACGCGTCGCTGTTCATCGACGCGACGACCGCGATCGCGAGCGCGGCGAAGACGATCTGCACGAAGCGAAACGCGGGCGCGAGCCACCAGATCATGGACCCGCGGAAGGGCGTCACCCAGCGCGCGGGAACTTTGAAGCGCGCGTCCGGTCGGTCCTCCCTCGCCAACGCCTTCAGCCACTCCGGGGTCGGGTCGTCGCTCGACGATATCGACGTCTTCCTCCTCGTCCCGCCAGCAGACGCGGACGCGGACGCGGCGTTGCCGAGGCCGTCCTCGCGGCGCGGCGTCTCGAGCGAGACGTTCACGACCGCGTCCTCGTTCGCCCACGGGTTGGTAGTTCGCGCGGGGTTACCGCCGGCGTCTCGCGCGACGCCGCCGCCGCGACCGCCGTTCGCGTCGTCGACGGCGGAAACGCGGACGATGACGCGATCGGCGTCGCGGGGGGGAGCGGTCGAGGGCATGATCTGAGGGCAGTCGTGGGGACGCGCGCGCGCGGCGGCGTCGCGGGAGGGTGTGCGGCGACCGAGGACGTCGCGTCGGTTTTCTCTCGGAAGTCGTGTCGGTAATTCTCGACTGTTTTCTCTCGGATTATGATATCGGACGCATCCAAGTCTACGGTCTATGCTCGTCATCAGAACAGAGGAGGAAACCCCGGGGGCGGCCGAGGAAGGAACGCCTCGAGCGCGTCCGCGGCCCGCAGCGCGTCCTTCGCCGCCGCGACGTGCGGCTCGTCCGGCTCGACGTCCAAAATCCTCGCCGGCGCGCGCGTCGTCGTCGTCGACGTCGCGCGCCGCGATTCTTCACCCGCGATTCTCCCGAACGCCGCCGCCGCCGCGTCCGCGGCGGCCATCCCGCTCACGAGCGCCTTCTCCTGGCTCAACCCTCGCGCGCCGTGGCTCCCGGGGCCCTGCCACACGTGATCGCCCGCGACGTAGAACATCGCGCGCTCCAACCCCGCCGGCGTCGTCCGCGGAAGCGCCACCGCGGAGCCCGGCGCGAATTTCGTGACGCCGTCTTTAAACCGGAGGACGCTCGAGTCCACGACGACGGCGTCTTGAATCTCCGGCGCGACGTCGCGGACGCACGCGGTGAGGATATCGCGTAACGCCATCTCCACGAGCGTTTCGTCGTCGAGGTCGATCACGCTGCCGGCGTTGTACATGTCCACCTCGATGACCGACCGAACGTCGTCCGACGCGTCCGACGACGCTTTTTTCAAGTCGCGGTACTCGTCGTGTAACGCGCACAGATCGAAAAACGTCCCGGCGACGTCCTCCGTGCCGACCGTATCCGTAACGCCTTCCACGCCTCCGTTTTTCGATCCCCTCGACGCCCCGAGCGTGAACCCGCCCCAGACGTTCGACTTGCACGGCAGCGTCACGGCGACGTCCAGGAACAACCGAACCGCGATCACGCTCGTCGACGCGATCCCCGAAGAATCTGGATCATCAGAATCCGGATCCGGATCCGCGAGAAAGCCTCGCAATCCCGCCGCGTCTCTCAGATCCGGCGACGACGCGATGATCCCTCGCGCGGCGCCGACGCCCGTCGCCATGACGACCACGTCCGCCTCGTGCGTCTCCTCCTCGACGACGTCGCCGTCGCGCGTCGTCGCGACGACGCGCGATCTCCTTTTGTTGCTTTCTCCCGTCGCGAGCTCGACTCGCGCGACGCGGCGCCCCCCGAAGACTTCGCCCCCAACCTTCTCGATCTCTCGCTTCCACGGCGCGAAAATCTCCTCCGCGATCGTCCCCTTACACCAGCGCACGTCGAAGTCGTCTTGGTGCGCTAACACGTACCCGTACAGGACGTCGAGCGCCGCGGCGGCGCTGAGGGTCGAGGGTCCGTACGAAGCGAGCGACGTCGGGGCGGGGCGGCGTTCAGGGACGCGTCAGACGGAGTCGTGAGGCGGGCGGAGAGATGCGCTGGCGAAAGTCCTTAAGAAACGGCGTTCACCACGCGGACGGAGTCGTACGGGGACCAGTGTTTGCTGTATAGAACGCGCCTCAGTTCGCTCGGCGGCGCGAACATGAGCGCGCACAACACCGGGGATAAAAACGTGTCGTATAACGCCTCGCTGCAGCCGGCGCCGAGGGGCAAAACGGTCCCATCACGGCCGTTACACTTCCCCAAGAACACGTCCTTCGCGGTGCGCGCGTCGTACGACATATACGTCTTCTCGTCGAGATCATACGTCAGGAGATCCAACGCGAGCGGCGCCGCGCTCGCCCTGTCCTCGAAGGAGAGGTTAGAAAAATACGGCGACGTGTACAGCAGCGTCCCGAGCGGCGTCGGCAGCCGCGGCAGCGACCCGAGCACCGGCGCCTCCACCTCCTTACCGCGCGGGGAGTAGAACGCGCTGCTGGTGTACGGCGTGAACGGCGCGATGCCGAGCTCGTCGACGAGCGCGTCGATGTTGCGGTAGTGGCGCCAGAATCCTTTGCACCCAGCCTCGACCGCGCGGCCGCGAGTCGTGCGCCACCCTCCGGACAGCCCGCCCGGGTTCGGCGACGCGTCGAGGAGCGCGACGTCGAAGCCGTGCTTGAGGAGCTGCCACGTCGCGCCGAAGCCGGCCCAGCCGCCGCCGATGACGACCGCCTTAGGGGCGCGTTCGGAAGAAGATGAGGACGATGAGGACGATGAGGACGATGAGGACGATGATGACGACTCCGCCGTCACGGCGCGCGACGAGATCTGTATCTGCGGCGCTCGCCCCCTCGCGACGCGCGCTGCCGCGCGACGACGCGGCGCCGCGCGGCGGCGTCCGCGCGATGCCGCCGACGGCGCGACCTCGGCGGCGGCGAGCGCGCGCGAGGTCGACGCCATCCCGCGCGACGCGACGCGACTGACGCCGGACGACGCGACGCGCGGAATACTTATCCACTCGGGAGGTGCCGACTGCCGACGCGACGTCGCGTCGCGTCGTTGTCATTTCTCTCAGAGATGTCGCGCGCGGCGGTCGCGGCGAGCGCGCGGTCGTTCCCTCGCGCGCGCGCGTCCATGTCCGACGCGTCCGCCGCCGCCGCCTCCTCCTCCTCCTCCTCCTCCTCCTCCTCGTCGTCGAGATATGAACCGTCGCGGGAGTTGAATCGTCGCGACTTGCGGTACGAGAGCGCTGTGATCCTCGCGCCGCCGCCGTCGCGTTGGAAATCCATCCAGGAGATCCGCAGCGCGCGCGATAAGAGCTACCTGCGGTGGCCGCCGCACGTGAACCTTCTGTATCCGTTCGTCGTGGACGACGGCGACGACGGGAAGTTCGCGGCCGCGGCGGCGATGGCCGCGGACGCGCTGAGGGGCGCGACGCCGTTCGCGTGCGCGTTCGACGCGTTCGCGTTCTTCGAGCATAACGAGCACAGCGCGACAGTTTGGATGCATCCGTCGTCGCGACCGATGAGCGGTCGCGGCGGCGCGTCTTCCGACGAAGCGAAACAGCCCGGCACCCCGGAGGACCCGCCGGTGTGCGCGGACGTCGTGCGCGCGCAGCTTCTGCTCGAGACCGCGTTCCCGTTCGCGCACGACCAGAGCTCGAAAACCCCCGGGGCCCCGAAGCATTTCACGCCGCACATGAGCGTCGGCCAGTGGCCCGCCGCCGCCGCCGCCGCCGCCGCCGCCGCCGCGTTCGAGCGCGACTTTCGAGACGCTCCGCCGATCGAGTTCGACGTCGACGCGGTGTATTTCATATCGAGGAAAGGACCGGACGCGCCGTTCGAGTTCAGAGCGAGGGTGCCGCTGGGCGGCGGGGACATCGAGATGATTCGCGACGCGGACCGCCGAGACGCGTCGGACGACGACGACGACTACTTTTGGCGCCGGCCGTATCGACCCAAGCCGCCGCCCGAGGGAGCGCGGTGTTTGCAGCCGAAGCCGAAGCGACGACGGAACCGGAACCGGAACCGAAGCGGCGGGAGAGGGGGAGGGAGGGGCGGCGGGGATGGGGAGACGGGGACGGGGAGGGGCGGCGGGGATGGGGAGACGGGGACGGGGAGGAGCGGGGAGGGGTGAACCCGTCGTTCGTTCGTTCGTTCGCTCGCTCGCTCAAATCTTTTTTGATGACATCACATCCAGTCACGGGGTCGGGTCCTTGCACACGTCCAGGATCTGAAAGCAATCCCAGGTCTCCCCCGGTGGCAGCGTCACCGGCGTCCCGATCGCCGCGGCCTCGACGCACAGAAACCGCGTGTACTCCTCGTCCCCCAAGTCCCCAGTCGCGGCGCTCTTATCCACCCACGGATTCCACACGACGGCGTCCGGCAGATTGGACTTCATCACGCTCATCGTCTTCGCGCCGACGGCGTCGTCCACGATGAGCGTGTTCGGGGTGTTGAGGTAGATGCGATCGATTTCCTCCGGGAAGTGTAGGACGTCGGCTGCGAGATGGAAGCAGAAGAAGAAGAAGAAGAAGAGGAAGAGAGCGTCGTCAGTCGTCGCTCGGCGGAGAAACCAAAAACGTGTCTGTACGTCGTCCGCGGCGGCGACGCGACGACGCGGAACGGAACGGAGAGGAACGACGCACTCGTCTCCGTGAACTTCTGCCGCTGCCGCAAGCTGTCCAAGTACTCCACGTTCCGTAACCCGGTCACGGTCGCGCGCGTTATGTCCGTGACGCTGAAATACGTGTGCAGCGCGGCCGTGAACGTCATGGGTCGTCCCCCCAGTCGAATCCCGCCGCCGCCGGGGAGCGCGGGGTCGTTCTCGTCGTTCTCGAGGTCGATCTCGATGCCGTCGTTGGACACCGCCATCGACGTTCGGAGCGACTTGCCGTCCGCGAACACCTCGTACAGGACCGTGAACTTGTGCGGCCACAGCGCGAGCGTCTCTGGGGTGTCCGACAGCCGAAGGATGATCTTATCCGTCTCTCGCGAGTGTACCTGCGCGCCCGAGGAGGGTGGGTTGTTAGTTCGAAGGAACCGCAGTTCGAAGGGACCAGCAGGACGGGGCGAGACGTCGCGATCGATCGCGCGCACCTCCCAGGTGGCGTTGCGCGCGAACCCGTGCTGCCCGAGCGGCCCGAAATCGCTGAACTGGGGGAAGCATATCGGGATTCCGCCTCGTATCGCCTTGGGCGGCTTGAACACGGCCTGCGGAGAGGGGAGAGAGAGGCGTCGTCGTCGGCGTTCGATCGATCGAGGCGCGGCGGAAAGCGTGCGAGGCGAGAGGGATCGACCGATCGTTCGCGCGCGTCGAAGTCCTTAAGGAACGGCGTTCACCACGCGAACGCGGTCGTATGGGAACCAG
>MDSW01036549.1_pt1 | contig 11626 bp, 6 predicted proteins | sample 811171 | NCBI WGS metagenome assembly MDSW01 (sample SAMN05326641, study PRJNA326480) | marine metagenome | isolation source: seawater | place: Atlantic Ocean: North West | collected 2012
CTGGTCCTTTGATCAGGAGTCAATCTCAGACGCCGTATTATTTGCGATATTCATCACCTTTGATTATGATGAAAGTGACCCTGACCCCTTCTGTGATCAATTAGATGTGAGTTTATCAGGTGCCCCCATCATGTATGATAATCAGAATTCGACAAGTGTGGGCTCTGTGGATGACTGTAGTGAAATCTCTGTAGTTTTGTTCGTCGAACGTGGATTAGAGGGCTCTCAACTAGACGGTGCTCAGCTGATGCTAAACTCTGACGAAGCAGATTCAATGGAGGCTTATTTCAACGAACATGAGGGTGGGATTGGGACCTGGGAGTTTTCGATTTATATCGAGGATGTCGGTGCTGGTTTTGAGAATGGAGAAGAAGTCTCGATGACAATCGACCCTATGTTTGCATTCATGACGATTACCGAAGTTATTGGATAATTTCAGACGCCCGTAGGGCGTCAACTATCAAAAAGGGGCTGTGGTTCGTTACACTCCATGCGTCGCAACCTTGCTCCCTTCATCCTCATCGGATTGATGCTGACGTTGCCATGGGCTGGTGTGACCGAAACAGGCTCGGAATCTAGCGTTGAGGTGCCGCGGTGGACTGCTGCTGAAGCGGCTGAAAAATGGTTTGAATCTGAGGGTGCTCCCGGCAACAATGTCGAAATTTCTGTTGGGTCCGGTCTTCTTTGGGTCCAAACCGGTTCATTTGACCCATTGATAGAGACTGCAATCGTCCCCACTCACCTCGAAGCTGACGATGATCCATTCGCAACTGGCTACCTCATCATGCAACTCTATCTCAATGACGGTGTACTGGCCGAAACGGTTGCAAAGGAGGTTGGTGCAATCATCGTTGATACCCTTCCCGAAGATGCGTGGGTGCTTCGCCTCCCAAGTTCCACACAAGCACGCAGTGATGCCATCATCCAACTCGCCGATGACGAACGTGTTCGTTGGGTCGGTGCACAACAGCCCGCATGGAGACTGGATGTTGACTTGCATCAAACCATTGGCAAGGTGAATCTAGATTTGACCCTAGCAATGGATGTTGATACGGCAATGATGGAATCACATCTAAACAGAGTAGGCGCAGAATTCGTTCACTGTGATGTGTACCTGTGCCAAGTGATTGGATTGGATGCAGGTTGGTTGCCTGCTCTCTCTAGAGACCATCGACTCCTGTTTATCGAAGAGCATAATTCGATTGGCATCGCCAACAATTACGCTCGTAGCATTTCCACCATCGATGCGACATTGAACAACCACAATGGTGGCTTGGATGGAACCGGTGAAGTAGGGGCCTTGTCGGATTCAGGTCTTGACCAAGATCATGGTGATTTCAACAATCGAATCCGTGGAGTGTACCACAATTACGGTCCAGATAATTCCGCAGCTGATGCTAACTCCGGCCACGGAACCCACGTCGCAGGCACAATGTTTGGTGATGGTACCGGCGATTCTTCGACCCGAGGCGTCGCACCGAATGCCACCTTCCACTTCTACCAGTTGGAACACGATCCATCAGGTCAGTTGGCCCGATGGGGTTCATTGTACGACATGTTCCGAGATTCTCATCAAAAGAACGCACATGTGCAATCGAATTCTTGGGGCGCTCAATCATCATGGGGGCAGTATACCTCCGATTCACGTTCTGCGGATTCATTCCTGAATGATTACGATGATTTCCTTGTCCTATTTGCTGCTGGAAATGAAGGAAGCCAAGGTGCCCAATCAATTGCTCCACCCGCGACGGCAAAGAATGTCCTCACTGTCGGTGCGTCTACGACAGGTCGGCCCGGGACAGCCTCGACGGGTCAAGTGGCCTCGTTCTCCAGCATCGGCCCTACTGCCGACGGTCGAATCAAACCCGACCTCGTAGCACCGGGTGTACAGATTTGCAGCTCTCGCGCAGAAGAGGCGCAGAACCCTGCGGGCTGGTCTTGCTCAAGCGCAAGGCACTCCGGGACCACAATCCCCCTCTACATGTCTGCTGACGGGACCAGTTCCGCCACCCCAGTGGTGGGGGGTGCCGCTCTCTTAGCACGCCAGTTCTTGCGAACAGAATTATCCATTTCCAACCCTGATAGTGCGCTCATCAAGGCAGTTCTCATCAATGGTGCGAGAGACATGGGTACGGCGAATGTTCCCAATATGGACGAAGGTTGGGGCCAGTTAGATTTGGAAGAAAGTCTGTATCCACACGACGGGGTCATTGCGAAGAATATCTTCTACGACACCTCTCAGACCCTTTCACCAGGACTCTCTTATGCCTACAATTATGCCATTGACGGATCTTATGGAATCGACGTGACCTTGGTTTGGAATGATCGCGAGGGCTCATCTTCCGCATCACAATCTGCTTCTCGTTTGGTTAACGATTTGGATTTGACAGTCACCTCACCTGATGGGGCGACGTACAAGGGCAACGATTTCGCCAATGGTTTTTCGACGACTGGTGGTGCCAAGGATTCACTCAACAATGTTGAGCGCGTTCGTTTGGCGTCTGGTGCTACAGGTGATTGGACGATTACAGTCGCGCATTCAGGTGGTTCGCAGCAAGGATATGCATTGGTGATCTCTGCAGTTGGAAATGAAAATCCAATCAGTGATCTCGCTGTTTTCGATGGTTCAATTTGGGCCAGTCAATTGACACCGCTAGAGAATGATTACGTGTTGCTGAGAATGGCTTGGGTCAACCAAGCTCCAGCAACCACGACCAGTTACGAAGTCGTGGTTGAGGACATCACGGATGGTGTAGTTCTGTGGTCCGGTACACGTGACCCATTGGCTGGAGGTGCTTCAGACTCATTCTCATTCCAGCGTCAATTCACTTCAACTGGTATCCATACGATTCGTCTGACACTTGATTCAAACAACAATGTCACTGAGATGAATGATGAGATTGATGGAACAAATAACAACGTTCTCGAATTGGATTTGAACATCACAGCGATTGGTGTCCGTATCACACCACATATGCCTGATGGCTCGATGCCAGTTGATTCAGATGATATCGAAATCGCGAGGAAACAAGTCCTCGATCCATCGACGGGTGTTGAAGTCTCTTGGGACTTGACGCTTGCCAACGAAGGCACCAGTGATGAAGAAATTGTTCTGATTGTTACTCCTGTTCAATTGATGGAAGAAAACGGTGCGTTACAGCCAACAGAAGATGAATGGGAGAAGTCAGCTTCGGCAGAAGGTCCCTTTTCACTCACATCCCAAGGCGGCGTTGCTGACAGTACCGAAGTGACGGTTACGATGCGTGATTTGGACGCAGATTTGGACGCCTTCAATGGGGCAAGATATGCCCTGCCTGGGACCTATGTTGTCGATGTTATCGCATACTATCGAATGAACCCCACAGTCTCTCACACCATTCGCTTAGAGGTCGAAGTTCTACGCGTTGAGGGCCTAGAAACCATTCTCGCTGGAACCAATGGGCTGGGTGCTGTTCCGGGAGATTTTGCATCATTCTCACTTTCTGTTTTGAACACGGGGAACGGTGAGACTGCCTATCAGATTTCATGCGAAACACCCAATCGTTGGGCCGTTGAAGTCGGGTCAGGAAATTCCTCAACTATCACGTTAGATCCACTCGCGCGTCTACAGTTTTTACCAGTTCCAATCCGCGTCCGAGTTCCCTACATTGTTGATGGCTTACCCTCTGCAGGGACGATTGAAGACGTCACCTGCATCACAACAGCAATCAATCCAGGTACAGGCCAACCGAATCCTGACATTTCGACAACAGAGTCACCTGATGATGGCGTTGAGGTATGGATAAGCAGGGCCTTCAGTGCAGATTTGTACGATGGAAATGGTGATCCTCTTGGCCCCTCGGGTTTCATCGATGACATTTCTGTTGAGAATGAAGATGTCGTTGGCCACAGTTTGGTGATTGAAAATCGAGGTAATACTGCCATTGATTTCAGTGTCCGCGCGTCCCCGGCCATGCCAAATTGGGATTTGGAAATGGTCGCTGGTACGCTATCGGACGACCGTTTCTTGCAATTCACTCTTCAGCCTGGGACCACGCTGACAATCGATATCACAGTGCGAGTGCCGTACAATTCCAATGATGGTGATGTCAACCAAATTGAATTCAGGACAGAGCTTAGTGAAGGTGGTTTCCAAGAGAATCGAACTCGATTGATTGTTCAAGAAATCGCCGATCTCGAATTACAGTTGCCTGAATCTGGTGAAATCACCGCCGCGATTGGCGATTACGGCCTTGCTGAAATTGGGCTGCAAAACATCGGCAATGTCGATTTGAGACTCGAATGGTCCTTCGGAACTTTACCGGATGGATGGCAGGTTGGTTTTGCATCTACAACGCCCGGAGGCATTTCTCAAGGGTCATCAAATTCTGTCACAGTCTCTTTGCTAGTCGCTGCCGGCACTGCCCCGGGTCCGGGTGAAACACTGTCGATTATCATCGAAGCCGAAACCCTGGATGGAAGTAAACAGTTCCAGAAAGTCGCTGAGCTGGGTGTCGTGGTTTTACCTAGTTTGTGGGTCACTTTCGATACAGATTCTCGAATTGAAATTCCACAGGGTAGTACTTCCACTGGTAATCTATCAGTGACGAATTCCGGCAACATTGTCTGTGATGTTCAGTTGACGTTTACTGCACCGGATGGATTGGATGTAACTCTACAATCTGAATCAATGGAGATGATGGCAGTTGGTGAAACTCGAGTAGTTTCTTACACATTGAAGAGCGATAGTTTGCGAGGTGTTCAGGTTGTAACCTTTAGTGGCAATCCAGCCGCATTGAGTGGCGATTCAGCGGCTCAATCAAACGAATCCGCGACATTGGAGGTGTCTGTAACTGGTGATGGCCAGGCTGATGGAATTGCAGGAATCCTTGAATCACTAGGTCTGCCACAATGGACCATCGCAATCTTTGCTTTGCTTTTCGTTGCCCTACTCGGATTCGCAGTCCTTTCACTGCGCCGGGCAAACATGAATGATGGAGATACAATTCTTCCTTCATCTGGCGAAATTCTCGCTTCTCAAGAAGTTCGTAGAGAGGCAGCCCTGAACATCGGGCCAACGGACGATGATCAAATGTCGGGTGCGGTTAGTGCTGATGAATTGGCCGCCGCCTTGGCCCAGAGTCAACCTGAACTCGCACTTCCACCCTTGCCCGGTATGCAAGCCGCGACACCTGCAGGATTACCACCGGGATTGCCTCCTACGCCAGCTCCACTTCCAGATGGGCTTCCCCCTGAACTTCCATCCATGGGTCCCCCCCTACCTCCCGGAGGACTGCCCCCTGGTTGGACCATGGAGCAATGGCAACACTATGGTCGGGAGTACTTGGAGCGCACAGGTCAAGCATGAACGGGCCCGTAGGGCTCCGTTCAGTTCAAGAAGGCTCTACAACTCGCGGTATCATGGCATCCTCAATTGTGCTATTTGGTCCTCCAGGTGCTGGAAAGGGAACTCAGGCTGGAAACATTGTCTCAATGACGGGTAAACCCCAGGTTTCGACAGGAGATATGCTGCGTGCTGCAGTCTCTGCTGGGACAGCGTTAGGTGTGGAAGCAAAGGAGTACATGGATGCTGGAAAATTGGTCCCTGATGCGGTCATTATCGGACTGATTAAAGAGCGCTTAACTGAATCGGATGCTGAAAAAGGTGTTTTGTTCGATGGTTTTCCTCGAACCATTGCACAAGCAGAAGCCTTGTCTGAAATCGCAGAAGTGAGCCTCGTAATTGCGATTGAGGTACCTGATGCTCGAATCGTCGAACGCATTTGTGGCCGCTACACCTGCAGCGCTTGTGGTGCCGTCTATCACGACACATTCAATCCTTCAAGCAATCCAGATGTCTGCGATGAATGTGGAAGTACGGAAATGAAGCGGCGTGCCGACGATAACGAAGACACAGTTCGAAACCGATTGGAGGCCTACCATGCTCAAACCTCTCCACTTGCCGATTGGTACCGTGAGCGAGACCTGTTCATCGCCGTCAATGGCGATCAGGATATTGCAAAAGTCGGCGAAGAAATCGCTGCAATTCTGTGAAGGTGAATTCATGGCGCGACATAAAAGAGGCCGACCAAGGGGTGCGGCGCTAAGGCGCAAACGGGCAGCCAAGGCATCGGAGCGTCTCTCTGAAATTCTTGTTCAACCCTGGAACCATACATCCGAAACCGTAAATTCAGCAACTGCTCAGATGTGGAATATTGGTACTAGGCATCGTATTGGACTACACAACCAATCTCGCGTTTGGATTTGCAGACAGTGCAAAATCCTACTTCGTCCTGGCCTGACAGCACGTGTCCGCATACGGCAAGGTGTCCGAATCACCACATGTCTGCAATGCAATCACGTGACTCGACGAGGCCCGAATTTTGTACGTGGTGCCCAGAAATGAGGGATGTACCTGCCAATATTCGTCGCATGGCGCATGACCGGGAATTCCGTGTCACGCTACGTATCGGGCGCTCAGGGTTGACCAATGCGATGTACGATGAATTGGATGCCCAATTACGTAGTCGGAAAGTAGTCAAAATCAAGATGAACAAAGGACTCACAGATGAGCGCAATGAGCGCCGACAAATTTTCGAAGAAATTGCCGATCGAATGGGTGCAGTTTTGGTCGACGCTAGAGGAAACGTCGCCATTTATTGGCGCAAATAATGCTCATAGCCTCACGTGCGCGAGCGTAAGTGTTGAAGAATCGCCTCGGTTCGGATAGAGGCATGTCAGCCATCCCCCCCTCGTGGTTCCAGAGTATTTTGGGCGCACTCATCCTTGCTCTTCTTGTTGCGATTGCAATCCGATGGGTCAAACTCCCATACACAATTGCGTTGGTCATTGTTGGATTAACTGTGGGGTGGTTGGGTGAGTATTGGATGCCTGAGGACATTGAACTCACTGGACTGTTGACTGCAGAGACGATTTTCTTCATCCTTCTTCCTCCTCTTTTGTTTGAAGGTGCAAGTGCGATGCACATCAACAAGTTAAGGCAAAATTGGCGTCCGATTTCCTTGCTTGCAATCCCAGGCGTCCTCATCAATACCGCAGTAATAGGATTCATCTGCTGGAAATTGGTTTGGCCCGATACAGAACATGGCATGCTCTATGGTTTCCTGGTTGGCTCGATTCTTGCAGCCACTGATCCTGTCAGTGTGTTGGCATTGGTCAAGACATTGGGGGCTCCAAAACGGTTGTCGGTTCTTATCGAAGGTGAATCATTGTTTAATGACGGTACAGCTGTCGTTCTCTTCAATATCTTACTTGCAACCACCCTGGCCATTGCTTCGCCAGCAGGTATTGATGTCTCATTTATGGATGTAGTAACTGCCGGTTTGAGTGAATTTTTATTCGTCGTATTTGTTGGTGCAATTGCGGGTTTATTGTGCGGTTTACTCGCAAATTGGTTTTTGGGACAATCAGATGATCATTTGGTTCAAATCGCCATTACCTTGGCACTGGCTTTCGGCTCATTCTTACTCGCAGAAATGCTCCACGGTTCAGGTGTCATCAGCGTGGTTGTTGCCGGTCTGTTAGTGGGCAACCATGGTGTCAAGCAAGGGATGACACCCACTGCTCGTATTGGTATGCATCACTTTTGGGAAGTCCTCGCCTTCTTGGTCAACAGCGTGTTATTCTTACTTATTGGATACGAGTTACAATCGGTCTTTGCATGGGACATCCATGTATTGCGTCTGGCCTTGATTGGTATTGGGGCCGCACTCGTCGCGCGCTTGGCCGTATTCCCATTGACCACACTTGCCAATGTTCGCAATCCAAATCCGGTCTCAGGTCGATGGCAGATTGCCATGTGGTGGGGTGGATTACGTGGCAGCATCCCATTGGCACTCCTCCTTTTGATTTCACACACTGTCAGTCATCCACCAGAGTTTGAGTACATGGGAGAAACCGTCGTAGGGGGGCAAATTACTGCATACAATGACATGTTGATTCTCGCCTTTAGTGTGGTGTTATTCTCTCTTGTCGCACAGGGATTGACCATGCGACCATTGTTGCAACGATTGGGAATCAGTGGCGCACCTGCCGAAGCTGAATTACGTTACGAGGTCGCATTGGCTGAAGTGATTGGTAGTCGGGCTGCATTGAAGCGTCTCAGTTCCTTGTACACACAGGGTATGATTAGCGAAGAAGATCAAGCAACCCTAGCTGAACCATATCGCGAGCGCGTGCGCGAGAGTGAGGCACGAATACAGGAATTGTCTGAAGCGAACATAGTTCATTCAACACGTGTTGAATATGCGCGCAAGGAATTGATTTCGACACAGATTGAAGCCCTTCGCGATGCAGAAAGAACCGGCCGAATATCTACCGTGGTTGCCAGCGAGGTCTTGCATCGATTGGACAAAGCCCTTGGTGAAAGCAAATTCAAACAGGAGGAGATTTTGGAATCATCGCGTTCTGAGCATCCAGTCGAGGATGTTGTAGATGACGAAATATCTGAGTCCCTGATTCCTGAGTCGACCGAAACTGTTGTCGGCACGGCAAGTGATTCAAGTGAAGAATAGTCCCCATACTAGAGTTTAGTTGAAGGGCATGTTCAAGAGCCAATCAGAATTCGGCAATATATGAGTGCCATTAGCGACATGATTAGCGAACCGCGATTTTGGGTATTGTTAGTCTTCATTTCTGCTTTTGGTCTGATTCTGTCGGAGAAGATTCATCGCACCATTGCAGCATGGTTTGGATGCGTATGTGTCATGTTCCTTGGTATCACCATGGGTGTGAAGGACCATCAGGGCAGTAGTGGAGTATTCAACCTCTGCAAAGATGTAGGGAGCGGGGAGACAAAATTCGGTCACCTGATTGCAAGTTTCATGCCGGATTCTTCTGGCGTGGTTTGCAAGGATTCTTTGGAATCACTGATGTTGAGTTGGATTCATTTCGATGTCATCGGCCTCTTGCTGGGGATGATGATATTTGCAGCACTGCTGGAAATATCTGGATTCTTTGAATTCGTGGCCATCAAGGCTGCAAAGATGTCGAAAGGAGATCCTTGGAAATTATTGGTATTCTTAGGGACTCTAACGCCACTGCTTTCATTGGTGATTGACAATGTGACGGCCGTCATTATCATCGCCCCTGTGACTGTAAAATTATGTAATCGCTTGGAAATCAATCCGATCCCGTTACTCATCGCTGAAGCGATTCTTTCGAATACGGGTGGTGTTGCTTCGATGGTGGGCGATCCACCTAATGTAATGATTGCAGCCACTGCTGCGGGAATCCCAGAAATTGCGAGTCTCTTTGGATTCATTGGATTCCTTCTTCGATTGGGTTTCATCAGCTTCCTGGCTTGGGCTGCAACATTGGCTTACATGCGATGGTATTACAGAGATTGGACTGAATCAGTCCCGACCCATGTTGAGTCTTTAATGGAGCAAAATGAGTGGGATGCAATTGAAGACCTTCGCCTATTGAAGGTCACATCCGTGATTCTTACAATCACAATTTTGATGTTCACCTTGACTGAACTCCTTCATCTAGGTATACACATTCATGCGCTTGCACTTGCAGGTGCGGGAATCGCTCTGGTAGTTGTTCGACCAGAAGACACTGAATTGCGACATGGTTTGATGCACACCGTCAGTGAAAAAGTCGAATGGGCTGCGTTGATGTTCTTCGCTGCATTGTTTATTCTCGTTGGTGCGATGGACAATGTGGGTTACCTCAAGGATTTAGCTGAGTGGATTTTCAGTGAATTTGGTTCCAACCATGTCATGCTGGCCGTCGCAGTTATCTGGATATCAGCCATTGCCAGTGCAATTGTAGACAACATCCCATTTACAGCAGCAATGATTCCAGTGATCATTGCGATTGGTGAAGCCGATCCAACCATGGATATTGCACCTCTATTCTGGGCATTGGCCCTCGGCGCAGGGTTTGGTGGTAATGCGACCCCGATTGGATCTAGTGCCAATGTCGTAACCATTGCCATCAGTGAGCGGAGTCCACAACCGATTACGACAGGAGAATGGATGAGAATTGGTGTGCCGATTATGCTGATTACCTGTACTATGGCATCGATTTCGATGATTATCTTCCATGGCACGCTCTACAGTTCCATGTAGATTGACTGCACTTCACGTCGGTAGCATCAAATCAGTCCGCGTTCCCAACGAGGGTATGCAGGAGTGTGGTGTGTGCGGCTTGCTCTTCGGAGGGACCGATGAATGTCCTTCTTGTGGAAGCCGTGTATCGCATCTTGCAGAAAAGGAAATTGAGGGGGGAGATGTATCTGCTCCTTCTGGCCCACTGCCCGGGAAATCAGCGTTAGATGAAGCGAAAGCGGGAATGACAGGACTCGATTTAGGATTGGCGATTGAATTGCCAAAGTCTAGTGGTGCCTCTCTGCCTTTTCAAGTCGGCGGCGTCGGTGAAGTCGCCTCAAATCTTCCTTTTGGTGTCGGTGCTTCTGCAGGTGTAATCACAGATTCAGTTGAAGATGATTCGGTGGAACCTGCACCGGATGAACCCGAAGATGCCTCCGATACGATGATGCCTTTACCATCCAATGAACCAACTGTTGAGGATGATGACCCGTGGGCAGTATCCGAACCGACCTCTCTCGCCACCCTGGAGGTAAAATCTGAGGGCACAACCTCAGTAGAGGAAGAATCCCCTATGGTCGTGCTACAGGCGCGCCCCATCATTATCGAGGAAGAGCAGTTGTCTGAGTCCCCAGTGCTGGTTGAAAACGCTTTCCAGATACACGCTGAGGAACTTGACTCTGAGCATGTGTACGTAGTCGAAGATGATGTCATCGTGCATGACTTTGGGGACGAACTTCAGGTGTCTGAAGTGATTGTCAATTTTGATGAGTTGGTGGACCCAGCTGATCAAACCATTCGTTTTGACCATGAACTATTATCAGAGGGTGAACCTGAACTCATGCCAGCCAAAGCTCTACCCATCGACGATGGTGGGGATGCGCGAATCGCCGGCCATTCAATTGCTGCATTCGAAGCTTTGGCCGAAGGTCGATGGCAGGATGCCGCTGATGGATTTCGCATTGTGTGCAATGAATTGCCAGGCGACCCCGCAGCTCTGAATGACTTCGGCCTCGCACTTCGTCAGATGGCGATGCAAGTGCATGAGTCCAATCCAACGCAGACACCCGCTGAAGAACCACATTTCGAAGCGGCAGTTTTGGCACCACGCCAGGCCGCTCAACAAGACCGACACAACCCCACCATTCTGTACAATTTAGCGACCTGCTTGGCGACTTGTGGCCGTCACGGTGTTGCTACTCGAATATGGGATGCCAGCATCACACTCTCACCTCAAGATCCTGCGCCACTGAATGGTAAGGCAGTCTCATTGGTTGCACAGGGTGAATTTGATGCAGCCTCTGCCTTGTTGATGCGCGCGCGTGAAATCGCACCCAGTGAGCCGATTATCTTGCGTAATCTACGTAGATTAAGACCTACGGCCTGAGTACATCAATCAATATAATCTGCATTTCCTGCTATTTTTCCGCACTTTTGACGGAGCAGTCTGACGATTGAATCATCTTTGGGTCCCCGAACCCTTCATATATGGGAGGTCGGTCGGCGGGATGCTCAAAAGTGCACCCCGGTAGCCTTGACTATCGTGGGGAAGAGGTGGAGACCGTCCCGCC
>MDSW01036610.1_pt1 | contig 11626 bp, 9 predicted proteins | sample 811171 | NCBI WGS metagenome assembly MDSW01 (sample SAMN05326641, study PRJNA326480) | marine metagenome | isolation source: seawater | place: Atlantic Ocean: North West | collected 2012
TACCTCCAAATAATAATATTTAAGTTATTTTAATTTTTAAAATTAATATATCTAATGTTATTTAAAGTTTAAGTTATTTTCATTTTTTTAGTAAAATATTATTAATAAATTTAAAATAGAATAGATGTCTATGCTCAAAATCTCTGAAATTTCTTTATCATTTGGTGGAGTTCAAGCTCTTAAAAATATAAGTTTTGAAGCTTTGCAAGGCGGAATTACGGGAATTATTGGTCCTAATGGAGCTGGCAAAACAAGCTTGTTTAATATTATTTCAGGATTTTATGAGCCTCAAAAAGGAAAGATAATTTTCAATAACAAAGAAATTACTTCTATACATACAGATAAAAGGGCTGGTTTAGGTATAGCTCGAACTTTTCAAAATATTTCCCTTTTTAGGGGAATGACCGTTTTAGACAATATTAAACTTGGTGGACATTCAAGATTAAAGTCAAATGTTTTTCAGGCAGGTTTATATTTTGGAATTGCAAAAAAAGAAGAGTTAGAGCTTCGCAGAGAAATTGAGGAAGATGTAATTGATTTTCTTGAGATTGATCATATTAGAAAAGTTCCAGTTTCGGTTTTACCCTATGGTCTTCAAAAAAGAGTTGAGTTAGGTAGAGCTCTTGCTATGAGACCTAAATTACTATTGTTGGACGAACCTGTTGCGGGAATGAATCGTGATGAAACAGGTGATATAGCTAGGTTTATTTTGGATATTCAAGAGCAATGGGGAGTAACAATTCTATTGGTTGAACATGATATGGGTGTTGTCATGGATATATGTTCCAAAATTATTGTTTTGAATTTTGGTGAAAAGATTGCTGATGATAATCCAGCTAATGTAAGGGCTCACCCAAAAGTAATCGAAGCTTATCTTGGAGTTTAAATAAGGTAGATTTATAAAAAATGTTTTTTGCTCAATTTATCCAATTTTTTATTAATGGTCTTATGGGGGGAGCTATTTATGCTTTAATAGCTATAGGAATAGTTTCTATTTATAAAGCCACTAAAGTTGTCAATTTTGCTCATGGATATATTATTATGTTTGGGGCGTATTTTTATTACACATTTTCAGTAATAATTCCAGGGATTGAATGGATGCCAGATTGGTTATTGAGTTGGGAACCTATGTGGTTAGTTGAATGGAGTGATAACCTTCCTATGCTTTCACTATTATCTTCTGTAGCTGAGTGGGTTAAGAATTTACCTCGTATTATGCTTGGCATTATAGGGGCATTAATTTGTAATAGTATTCTTGGGCTTTTAATAGAGAGATTTTTAATGCGCCCATTAATGGGCCAATCTGCGTTTGCAATGATTATGGTAACAGTTGGCTTAATTTCTGTTTTAAGTGGTTTAGCAAATCTAATTTGGACAGCTGATGCTGATTTTGTTCCTTATATCGCTCCAAATGCACCTATTAGAATTTCAATCTTTGGTGCAACTATTTTTATTTTTGGCTCAGACTTAATAAATGTTTTAATTGCCTTAATTTTATTTGCATTTGTTGTTGGTTCATTAAAATATTTTCAATCTGGTATAGCCATTAGAGCAACCGCAGAGGATCAGTCTACAGCTTATTCAATGGGAATTTCTGTTCCAAAAGTTTTTGCTGGGGCTTGGTGGCTAGCAAGTATAACAGGTGCTATGGCAGGAGTTATTCTTGCAACTAGAAATGGAATTTCACCCACACTTGGTTTGTTTGGTTTTAGTGTTTTGGCGATAGTTTTAATGGCGGGTCTTGATTCATATATTGGAGTATTAATAGCGTCTCTTTCCGTAGGAGTCCTTGAAGCTATGGCTCAATGGAAATTGGGAGGTGATTGGGCAGAGGTTACTCCTTATATAGCTGTTTTGATAGTAATATTAATTAGACCATACGGTCTCATGGGTCAGGAAGAAGTTGAGCGAATATGATAACAGGTGAGCTTAAATCAAATTATGCGTCTGATGAATTTATTTGGGATAATATTTATAAAAAAGTATTTCTCATAATAAGTTTGATATTTTTAATTTTATTACCATTCTTTTCTAACGATTATGTAATCTTACTTGCATGTAGAATGTTAATTATTCTGACTGCTGTTGTAGGTGTAAACGTTGTGATGGGATATACAGGTCAGATGTCTTTAGGGCATGCTGCATTTATAGCTATAGGAGCATATGTTACTTGTATTTTCTATAATTTAACTGAAGGTTTAATTCCTTTAGGGATTATGCCATTTATTTCTATTCCTTTATCAATGTTCATAGCTGCTTTGGTTGGTTTGATAGTTGGGTTGCCATCATTGAGGGTGAAAGGAATTTATTTAGCAGTAGCGACTCTTTCAGCAAATTTTATTATCATTTTTATTATAGAACAACCATTTTTATCTCAATGGACTGGAGGTTTAGTAGGGATTGACTCACCAAATCCAAATTTATTTGGATGGGAAATGGATACAAAAAGAGAAAAATATTGGTTGGTCATGCCAATATCGGTATTTCTACTATTATTTGCTCAAAACCTTTTCCGAACAAGGATTGGAAGAGCATTTATTGCCATTAGGGATAGTGATTACAGCGCTGAAATTTTAGGAATTTCACTATATAATTTTAAACTTTTGAGTTTTGCCATATCTGCTGCTTATTGTGGAGCTGCAGGAGCATTATGGGCATATTTTTTCGCCCGTATATTACCAGAGCAATTTGAGCTTTTGTTATCTTTGCAATTGGTTGTTGCTTTAATTGTTGGAGGTATGGGAAGAACTATGGGGCCAGTCCTTGGTGTAATACTAGTTTTACTTGTTCCCGAACTGCTAAAAATGATTTTTGGGCTAATGCCAAGTGATGGATTTAGTGTTGAAAAATTAAGAGCCCCTCTTCAGGAGATTACCTTTGGTATTCTTATTATAGGCTTTATTTTATTTGAACCTTTAGGCTTGGTTGCTATAACTGATAGATTTTTTAGATTTTTGAATCGTTGGCCATTTGCTCAATAGTAGTCTATATATAATATAACAATGGAAAGAAATACTATATTTAGGAGGAATTTATGATTATCTCTCGTCGTAAAGTTTTAAAAGGATCAGGTGCAATTCTACTATCTTCTTTTGCGGCGCCACATATATTAAAAGCGCAAGCAAATGAATACGTTTTTGGAGCTTCTCTTCCAATGACAGGTCCATATGCCACAGCTGGGCAATTAGTAGCACCAGTTTTTAAAATGTTTGAAGTTTTGGTTAATCAATCAGGGGGAATTAAGGGTACACCTGTTAGAACTTTTGTGGAAGATTCAGGTTATGTTCCTCAAAATGCCTTGGCAAATTATCAAAGAGCTAAGGCAAATGAGAAAAATATGGTTCATTATTTCGGGGATTCTACTGGATTTATGAAGCTTGTCGCACCTGAACTTAAGGGTGAAAATGCTATTCTTATGGGTTCAACTTCATTTTCATCAGATTTAGCTGATCCTAATAACAATCCTTATCAATATCTTGCCGGACCAACTTATCAAGACCAATTTGATATTATTCTTCAAGCAATAAAAGCAGAGGGAGGAAAAACTGTTGCATTTATTTATGCTAACAATGAATTTGGGCGAGACCCATTAGAACATGGAAGGAAAAAAGCCAAGGAATTAGGCATTGAAGTTGTTCTAGAAGAGTCAACAAAAGCTCAAGGTGCTGATATACCTACTCATGTAACAAAATTAGCTCAATCAAATGCTGAATACTGCATTTTGCAAGGTTATGTGACAGGTGTTTGGCCCCAGTTAATTGGAGGAGCTAGGAAGTTTGGCCTACCAACAAAGTTTATGGGAACTTTTTGGGGGATGGAAAAACTTGTTGCTGATAAGGTAACAGCCCAAGCAGGGCCATTTTTAGATGGTTATTCAGGAGTTATGCACTATAAGTATTTTTATGACAGGAATAAAGACTCTCGATATGAAACTTATGCTGGATTTGCTAAAAAGGCTTTTGCAGGCACGCCTCTAGAAAACTATCTTCCAACCTGGGCCCTTGCTGGTTTATGCTCACTTGAAATGGCAAAACTAGCAATTGAAAAGACTATTGACGATGGTAAAGCTTTATCTCCAGATAATTTAGCCATAGCTTTGGGCAATATCAAAAATTGGGATTCAGGTGGATTTTTTGGTTCGAATGTTGATGTTGTAAATAATAAAATTGGTGTTGGTCGAATTTATACTTATAGCGCAGAAACTAAATTATTTACTCCTTCTTCAGACTGGTTAGCAGTTTAAGTTTGTTTTTGAAAAACAATGTTGGTAATTGAAAACATTGAAGTAACTTACCATCATACAGTTCAGGCACTTCGAGGGTTATCTCTTGAAGTGCCAAAAGGTAAAATTGTAGCTTTGCTTGGCTCCAATGGAGCAGGAAAGACAACAGCGCTTAAAGCAGTAAGTGGACTTTTGGGACTTGAAAATGGAGATATAGGCGAAGGAAAAATCTCCTTTGATAATAAAAACATTATAGGTATAGAACCTGATAAATTAGTCAGGCAAGGTTTGTTTCATGTTAGAGAAGGTCGAAGAATATTCTCTGAAATGACTGTTGAGGAAAATCTATGGGCGGCGGCATACGCTCTTCAAGGGAGATCCTTGAATCCAGACTTTGAAGTGATTTTTGATTTTTTCCCTTTGCTAAAAGAAAGAAATAGAATTCTAGCTGGTTATCTTTCGGGAGGGGAACAGCAAATGCTTGCTATTGCTAGAGCTATGATTGCAAAACCTAAGTTAATACTTTTAGATGAACCCTCTTTGGGACTTGCTCCAAAAATTGTAGATAACATCATTAATACAATAAAGAGATTAAATGAAGAACAAGGTGTTACCATTTTGATCGTAGAACAAAATGCAGTTAAAGCATTAAGCATTGCAGACTATGGTTATGTTATGGAAAATGGAGTGGTTGTTCTTGAAGGTGATGTCAAAACATTACAAGCTGATCGTGACATTCAATCTTTTTATCTTGGAGTTTCTGAAAGAGATGGAAAGCGTATTTCTTTTAGAGATATTAAACATTACAAGAGAAGAAAACGTTGGTTAAGTTAATGAATAATAGACCTTATAACGTTTCTATTTATCAAGAAAAGGGATATAGGAATATTATTCAAATTATCTTTGATCATGCCTTGTCAGATCCTAAACTAACTGCAATGAGACAAAAGAGATTTGGCATTTGGAAAGAAACGAGTTGGATCGAATTAGAAACTTTGACTCTTTCTCTAGCCTCTGCACTATCTTTTTTAGGGGTTATCAAAGGAATGCAAGTAGGTATTTTATCAGAAAATCGTCAGGAATGGGTCTTATCACAATTTGGAATTAATTGTCTTGGTGCATTAGTTGTAGGTATGTATCCAACTAGTCCAGCCAACGAAATTGAACACTTAGTTAATTCTTCTGAAACTTCTATTCTTTTTATTGAAGATCAAGAGCAATTAGACAAAATCATTAAAATTGAACCAAAAGTTAAAAAACTTAAAAAGCTAATTATTTTTGACCCTAAAGGGTGTGAAAAATATTCAATAATGAATCTAACTTCTTTTGAGTCTTTGATTGAAGAGGGCAAAAAACTATTACTTAAAGATGAAAATATAAGGAAAAATTTGAAGAAGGAGGTTCAGAATATTGATCAAAATGATACTGCAATGATGATGTTTACTTCTGGATCTACGGGATTACCTAAAGCTGCAGAAATAAGCTTTTATAATTTATGGTATGCAGGTTTTTTAGCTTCAAAGTCATTTATGAAATTTAAACCTGGATCAAACATATTATCATATTTGCCACTTTGCCATATTGCAGAACAAAATATGACCGTAATAAATTGTCTTACGGGACAACTAATAATGAATTTTGGTGAATCTTTGAGAACAATTCGACAAGATCTTAGAGAAGTGGCGCCAGAACTTTTTTTTGGCGTTCCAAGAATTTGGCAAAAGTTACAAGCTGAATTATTGGTGAACATGTATAACACTGGTAAATTCAGAAAGTGGTTCCTAATCAAAGCTTTTGATAATGCAACAAAAAGAGGATTAAAACGTAGAGATCGATGGAATGTATTTGATTTGATATGTTTTTATTTTTTCTATTTTACCGTTTATAAGAGTATTTTAAGTTATGCAGGATTATCAAAAAATAAGTTAGCAATTACTGCAGCTGCTCCCATTTCGCCAGATTTATTAGCATTTATGAGGGGAATAGGTGTTCACTTGATTGAAGTTTGGGGGATGACTGAAACAACAGGTGCTGCAACTATTCAGCCTGATGGTTGGTCAAGTGATGGACGGGTTGGATATTTTTTTCCTTCATTAGAATGGAAAATAGCTAAGGATGGCGAGCTTCTTGTAAAAGGAGGAAATGTTTTTAAAGGATATTTTAAAGATAAAAATTCTACAAATGAAACTATTAAAAATGGTTGGCTTCACACTGGAGATATAGCAGAAGAATCTTCAGATGGATCGATATCAATTATTGATCGTAAAAAGGATATTATGATAAACTCAGCGGGAAAAAATATCACACCCACATTAATTGAAAATGCGTTAAAATCGAGCCCATACATCAAGGAAAGCATAGTTATTGGAGATGGTTACAAATATGTTACTTCTTTGATACAAATTGATTTTGATACCGTTAGGTCTTGGGCAGAACAAAATGAAATCTCATATACTAACTTTAAGTCGCTTTCTCAAAACAAGGAAGTTTTTTCGATGATCAATGATGAAGTTTATTCTATAAATCAATCACTTTCCAGCGTTCAACAAATAAAAAAGATTTATTTGCTCCCTAAGGAACTTGATCATGATGATGGAGAAGTAACTGCAACGATGAAAATAAAAAGAAAATCTTTAGAAATTTTTTATAATAAAGAAATTAAAAGGATGTATGCATGATTATTTTATTATTGATATAGAATTTTTTATTGCAATTACATTTGATGTTATTAAAACAGAAATCACTATACCCCCACCAATTAAAGTTAAAAGGCCTGGATTTTCTCCTAAAACGTACCAAACCAATATAGGCGCTAAAATAGCTTCTAGAAGAACAAGTAATGAAACTTCTGCAGCTGATATATATCTTGGTCCAGTAACAATCAAAATTGTAGCGATTGGAACAAAAATTATTCCTAGTATCAAGAGATAAATCCAGTCAGATGAGCTTAAACTAAAAGGGGAAATAAAAAAACTAATACATAAACAGGTAAAAAATGAAGAAAAGGCCGTTGCAGGCACCATAGAAAAATTTGGAGTACTTCGGGCAATAGTTAGATGAATAGCTAAAGTAATAGCACATAGTAGTGCAGCCATATTGCCAAGCATAGAAAACTCTGAATGGTTTGAAGAGCCTATAGATATAATCGCTATACCAAACAATGCCCCAATTATAGTTAAAAAAATTCTTAAGCTAATAGTTTCTTTTAAAAATATTCTACTAATTATGGCAGCAAATACTGGGGAAGTACTCAAAATAAATAATGCACTTGCTACAGAGGTCATTTCAATGGCAGCAATAAAAAATATAGAACCTAATCCATGGCAAATTATAAATATTATTCCATTTATACCTGGGTTTTTTATAAAATCTTTAGCTTGATTCAAGTAAAATAACAAAACAACAATTGAAATAATTATTCCAGAGAAAAAACATCTCCAAAATGTTGTTGTCAAAATATCTGCTGAGATTAATCTTATCAATAAACTGTCAGGAATAACAAAAAGGACCCCAACAGTCGTTAATAATAATCCTTTGATTTGTTTATTATTAAAACTAAATAACATTTAACTCCTTTATTAAGGCAATTATCTTTTTAATTTAAATACTTATGACTAAAATATTTAAATCAAAACGTATTAATAAATTTTTTATGTAAATAAAAAATAATTAGAGTGTTAGGCGAACTGTAATCTTAAAGATTTTTTATCAATTTTCCCTACGCTAGTCTTTTTAATTTCATTAACATATTCTATTCGGTCAGGTTTAGCCCATTTATTTAATTTTCCTGCTTTGATTTTATCATCTAATGAGTTTTCAATATTTTTCTCAAGTTGATCAGTATTTATACCTTCATCACAAGAAACTATTATAATTGGCCTTTCACCCCACTTTTCATCTGGTATACCAATAACGGCGACTTCTTTTATTCCCTTACACTTCAAAATAATATCCTCTAATTCTAGTGAAGAAATCCATTCACCCCCAGATTTTATTACATCTTTCATTCTGTCAGTTATTTGAAGAGAGCCGTTTTTATCAATGTAACCTACATCGCCAGTATGTAAATAACCATTTCTCCATAGTTCGTCTGAAGCTTCAGAATTTTTAACATAACCCTGCGTAAGCCAAGGCGCTCGTACCACCACCTCTCCAGTAGATTTACCATCTTTTGCTATCTCATTCATTTCACTATCTACAACCTTTAACTCTACAAAAGGGGCAGCTTTCCCAGTTTTACATCTTAAATCAATGATTTCATCATCATTTAAATGATTGTTTTCAAATGGGATGTCTGCAACGGTTAAGAAAGGACAAGTTTCTGACAAACCATAAGCACTAAAAATATTAATTCCTCGTTCTGATGCTAATTTTGCTAAAGATTTTGGCATTGCAGATCCTCCAATGATCATCTTAAGATTAGATAAATCTATATTTTTTGAAAGAGGTGATTGTAAAAGCATATTTAAGATAGTGGGGACACAATGAGAGAAAGTTACTCCTTCTTTATTGATTAACTCTAGCAGAAGACCAGGTTCATATTTTCCTGGATATACTTGTTTTAGGCCTAATAATGTAGCAACATATGGAAAGCCCCAGCCATGAACATGGAACATAGGTGTGATAGGCATATAAACATCTTCTCTATGAAATCTACTTTCTGACTTAGAAGTACCTACACCCGCAATTACACCCATAGTATGTAAAACTATTTGTCTGTGGCTATAAGAAACTCCCTTTGGATTTCCAGTAGTGCCTGTTGTATAAAACCTAGTTGCAATTGTTTTTTCATCAAAATCTCTAAATTTAAAATTCAGATCTGAATGATTAATTAGAGTTTCATAATCAGAAATAATTTCAAAATGGTTGAATTTTTTTATCTCATGTTGTTCATCTGAGATTAAAATAAACTTAACTGGTTTTTCAATTTGGCTATAAACCTTTTCAATTACTGGAATAAAATCGAGATTAATCAGAATTACATCATCTTCAGCATTATTGATGGTGTACAAAATCTCTTGGTTTGACAACCGAATATTAACTGTATGAAGAACTGCTCCAATCATAGGAATAGCAAAAAAACATTCTAAATATCTGTGGCAATCCCAATCCATTACAGCAACTGTATCTCCAAATTTGACACCTAAATTTGTCAACCCTGATGCCAGACGAGTTATTCTATTTTTTAAATCTAAATAGTTAAATCTTTGTTTTTTCCCACTAATTATTTCCTGATTAGAATTAGTAGATATACCTGAAATTAGAATTTGCTTTATGAGTAAAGGATATTCATAAGCAAATTTTGAAGAATTTGGATCACTCATTTCTTTCTCAATGAAATAAAAGTTAATTTGTGATTATTAAACCAAAATGATATTGAATAAACAATTAAATTAAAGTTAATTATAATATTATAAATGCTCAAAAAAAATTATGAAATAATTAATTAAAAGTTTGATTTATATATCGATCACAAAACTAAGGGATTAAGCATGAAATTTGGGTTAAATGATGAGCAGCAAATGGTTGTTGATACAGTTAGATCATTTGTAGAGAAGGAAATTTATCCTCTGGAAAATGAAATAGATAAATCAGGAGTCGTGCCAAGAGAAATAGGAGAACAGATTAAAAGCAAGGTTTTGGAATTAGGTTTTTTTGCGCCAAACATGCCTGAAGATATTGGTGGTGGAGGATTAGATAATTTAAATTTTGCACTTTTAGAAAGGGAATTAGGCAGAGGAAGTCAAGGCTTGACAATTTTTTGGGGAAGGCCATCAAATATATTATTGGCCTGCGATGATTATCAAAGAAAAAAATATTTGATGCCAGCAGTTAAGGGGGAAAAATTTGATGCTTTAGCAATGACTGAACCTCAAGCAGGCTCAGATGTTCGAGGTATGAAGTGTTTTGCAAAAAAAGATGGAGATGATTTTATAATTAATGGTACAAAGCATTTTATTTCTCATGCAAATATTGCTGATTTTGTAATAGTATTTATAGCAACTGGAGAGGAAGAAACCCCGAGAGGAAAGAAGAAACTAATTTCTTGTTTTCTAGTGGATAGAGGTACTAAGGGTTTTGAAATTAAGGAGGGATACAATTCAGTATCACATCGAGGTTATCAAAATTGTATTTTAACGTTTGATGATTGCCGTCTTAATAAAAGTCAGGTTTTAGGCGAATTGCACAAGGGTTTTGAAGTTGCAAATGAATGGTTGTATGCAACACGAATAACTGTTGCAACCATGTGTGTTGGAAGAGCAAGAAGGGTTTTTGATTATGCGCTCGAGTGGGCTTCACAAAGAGAACAGTTTGGACAAAAAATTGCTAAATTTCAGGGCGTTTCTTTTAAATTGGCAGACATGATTACAAATATTGATGCAGCTGATTGGCTAACTTTATCTTCAGCTTGGAGGCTTGATCAAAACCTTCCTGCAAATAGAGAGATAGCTCAGGCAAAATTATTTGCATCAGAAATGTTGGCCAAAGTAACCGATGAAACCATTCAAATATATGGAGGAATGGGTTTGATGGATGAATTGCCATTGGAGAGGTTTTGGCGAGACTCAAGAGTGGAGAGGATTTATGATGGAACTAGCGAAATTCAAAGACATATCATCTCTCGTGACTTGCTTCGTCCTCTGGGAGCTTGAAGATTTATAGTTTAGAATTAAATTTTTAATATCTATAGATTGAAATTTTATCATTTGTAATCATATTTATTTGATTAATGGGAGTATAGAAAATGGATCAAAGTCCAATTGAAATTAATAAAAATGGATCAATTTTTGAATTAGTTTTGAACAGACCAAAAGCTAATGCAATTGATGCTAAAACCAGCCGTTTAATGGGTGAAGCTTTTGAAGAATTTAGAGATGATCCAGAATATCGGGTGGCAATTGTAACTGGAGCAGGTGAAAAGTTTTTTTGTGCTGGCTGGGATTTAAAAGCAGCAGCAGACGGTGAAGAGCCAGATGTCTATTATGGTGTAGGTGGATGGGCAGGTATCCAGGAATTACCAAATCTAAATAAACCAATAATTGCTGCAGTTAATGGAATCTGTTGTGGGGGTGGATTAGAGTGGGCATTGTCAGCAGATATTATTCTGGCCGCGGAAAACGCAACTTTTTCTTTGCCTGAAATTAAATCTGGAATAATTGCAGATGCAGCTACGATTAAACTTCCTAAACGAATACCTTATCACATTGCAATGGAACTCCTGTTTACAGGCAGGTGGATAGATGTGCATGAAGCTCATAAGTGGGGGCTAGTAAATGAAATCATTAAACCTAAATTGCTTATGGATAGAGCAAGAGAATTAGCACAACATTTGGCTAATGGTCCTCCTCTAGTTTTTGCAGCGATTAAAGAGATTTCTCGAGCAGCTGAAAATGCTTCATTTCA
>MDSW01075437.1_pt1 | contig 11626 bp, 13 predicted proteins | sample 811171 | NCBI WGS metagenome assembly MDSW01 (sample SAMN05326641, study PRJNA326480) | marine metagenome | isolation source: seawater | place: Atlantic Ocean: North West | collected 2012
CATTTTAAATACAGAAACAAGCTTTGAAATAAATAAATCCCCGCCACCCACTACTATGCCTGGTCTCAAGATAAATGAATTGTCAAAATTAGATTTAATTAAATTTTCAGATTGAGTAATCGCTTTTGAGCGAAAAGATTGTCTATCTTCATCCACTCCCAATCCTGAAAAATATAAGAATTGCTTTAATTTTTTTATGCTTTTTAAAATATCAACTAACTCTTCATTAAATTTATATATAGAATTGTGAAAACTGGTAACACTTGAGTCCCAAGTTGTTTTCAAATTAATACAAACATCAATTTTTTCCAAAATTGATCTAATTTTTTTGTCTTTTAAACTATTGTAATAAACGGGTACAATTTGACCTGTATAGCCCAAAAAACGAAGTTTTTCTTCTTTAGTTGATTGTTGATACGGTACAATGATCTTATATCCGTTTTTCGCTAATCTTCTTATAATGTGTTTACCAATAAAACCTGCTCCACCAAAAATTACTATAGATTTCATGACCTTTTAATGAATTGATGCTATAGCACTTATAAATACTAAATAAAAAGAGATAATTACTGTTTTATGAAGATTAAGCTGCATCAAGATGATTTGCCTTTAAATACAAATTTAGGAACTAGTCTAGCTATTGATACGGAAACAATGGGATTAAATCCTTTAAGGGATAAATTATGCTTAATTCAATTGTCAAATGGTAATAATATTTGTCATTTAGTTAAAATTAATAACACAAAAAATAAACCAACTAACTTAATTAAAATATTAAAAAATAATAAAATTTTAAAAATATTTCATTTTGCAAGATTTGATGTTGCAATTTTAAAACATACTTACAATATTTCTATAAAAAATGTTTATTGCACCAAAATAGCATCAAAACTTGCAAGAACTTATACAGATAAACATGGATATAAAGATTTGTGTAAAGAACTTCTTAATAAATCCATTTCAAAAAATGAACAGAGTTCTGATTGGGGTGCTGAGCTAAGCAAAAAACAGTTAGAATATGCTGCAACTGATGTTTTATATTTGCATAAAATCAAGAATAAATTAGATAAAATTTTAGATAGAGAAGGCAGAACAAAACTCGCAAAATCATGCTTTGATTTTATTGAAGAAAGAACTACATTGGATTTAAAAGGTTGGGCAGAACAAGATATATTCAAACATTAAAGATGAAAAAACAAATCATAAATAGTGCAAAAAAAACTCTTAAAACTGAAGTAAAAGGATTAAGAACTTTATCTAGTATATTTAATAATACTTTTTATAATGCAGTTAGATCAATTTATAATACAAAAGGTAGAGTTATTGTTACTGGTATTGGGAAAAGTGCTCATATAGGAAATAAAATTTCTGCTACATTATCCTCAACAGGAACTCCATCATTCTTTGTTCATGCCACGGAAGCAAGTCACGGAGATCTTGGAAGTATTAAAAAAAATGATTTAGTTATTGCAATTTCGAATTCAGGAGAAACCAATGAACTGAGTGACATAATTAACTATACAAAAAGATATAATATTCCTCTCATTAGCATTACTAGTAATTCGAAAAGTGCACTACATAAAAACTCAACCTATGGAATACTTTATAAAAAGCAAAAAGAAGCTTGCCCTTTAAACCTAGCGCCAACAACTTCTACAACAATGACCCTAGTGATTGGTGACTGCATAGCTATAAGCCTTTTAGAAATGAGAGGTTTTAAACAAAATCAATTTAAGAATTTTCATCCTGGAGGAAATATTGGGAAAGACTTAAAAAAAGTTTCAGAAATTATGCATTTAAAAAATAAACTACCATTAGCTAGAGAAAATGAAAAAATGTCTAAAGTTTTAATTCAGATGACAAAAAAAAGTTTCGGTTGCATTGGAGTAATTAATAATAATAATAATTTAATAGGCATTATAACTGATGGAGATTTGAGAAGAAATATGGATAGTAAGTTTTTAAATAAAAAAGCTTATGAAATAATGACAAAAAAACCAACTATAGCAAATAAAAATTTATTAGTTGGAGAGGCCATAAATATCATGAATGAGAATAAAATAACTGGTTTATTTGTTTGTGAAAAAAATAAACCTATAGGAATAATACACATTCATGATTTATTGAGATTAAGTAATTAAATTGAATAATTTACTTTTATTAAATAAAAACATTATTCTCTTGTTGATAATTATATTTTCATTTTTATTACTACTATATATTTATAAAGAAAATTATTTTTTAGAAAAAACAGTCAGCGAATCTAACAAAGATGTCTTATTATCTTTGTCGAGTTCTGATCTGGTTAAACCAAAATTCAGTATTAAAGGTAAAAAAGATAGTATTTCTGTATCTGCAAATCATGGGAACTTTATTACAAAAGACAAAATTTTATTAAAGAATAAAGTTAAGTTTGAAACAAAAAATTTTAAAATTATTTCCAATCAAGCAACTTTTAATAAAAAAAATCAAACAGCTTCAAGTAATACTTTTACTGAATTTGAGTCAAAAGGGGCCAAGATATCTAGTCAAGGCTTTAATATTACAAATTCAGGAAATGTTATTTATTTTAAAGGCAAAACAAAGATAATTCTTTCAAAATGAAAATTATATTTTTTTTTAATTTATTTATATTTATTAATTTTGCATATGTATTTGCTGAAACTTTAACAAATACTGAAATAACTACAGAGGATGGTGTTGAAGTTTTTCAAAATGAAAAATATTACTTATTAAAAAAAAATGTAATTATTAATTCTGATAATATAAAATTAAAATCAAACGAAATAAAAGTTTTTTTTGATAAAGATTTATATGATATAATTAAAGTTGAAGCAAAAACAGATGCAAACTTTAAATCAAAAAATAATAATGTTTTTGCAAGTGGGGAATTCTTATCTTACACAATTGCTGATAAATCATTATCAGTAAAAGGAAAAAATTCATTGGTAGAGATTGAATCAACAAAAATGAGTTCAAATAATTATATAGAAATAAATAATTCTCTTGGAAGTTTTCAACTATTAGGTAAAGATTCTAATTTATATAATAGCGATATTTCAATAATTGGTTCAAAAATCGTAGGGTCTTATAAAATTGTTAATAATATTACTGAAATTGAAAATTTAACTGTAGAAGATAAAGAACTTTCTCAAATTAAAACAAATAAGATAGAAATGTTTGCAAAAAAAGCAGTTTATAATAAAAAAAATAATGTAATAGAGCTTTTTGATAATGTTAAAATTGTAAGGGGAAAGGAAACTATCGTTGGTGATTATGGATTAATAAATCTATTTAATGATTCATATTCTGTTAAATCTAATAAAACAAACAAAGTAAAAATTTTTTTAAAAAATGAATAATAAATTTCAATTATTAAATGAGGGTTTAATTATAAACAAAGTTTCAAAATCATTTGGAAGTAAACAAGTTGTTAGAGAAATATCTTTAAATTTAAAGAGAGGAGAAATAGCTGGATTGCTAGGACCTAATGGAGCGGGCAAAACTACAACTTTTTATATAATTGTAGGATTAGTAAAAGCTGAGACTGGAAATATAATATTAGATAAAGAAGATATTACAAATAGCCCTATATATACAAGAGGTGAGAAAGGTATCAGCTATTTACCTCAAGAACCATCAATATTTAGAGGCATGACAGTAGAAGATAATTTACTTTCAATATTAGAAATCATTTATAAAAATAAAAATAAACAAATAATTAATCTTGAGAATCTGTTAAACGAGTTTGACTTAAATCATGTAAGAAAATCTAAATCTATAGTTTTATCTGGAGGCGAAAGAAGAAGGTTAGAAATTGCAAGAACATTGGCATCTAACCCTAAATATCTATTACTTGATGAACCGCTAACAGGCATTGATCCAGTATCTATTGAAGAAATTAAAGTTATTATACAAAAATTAAAACAGAGAAATATAGGGGTTCTAATTACTGATCACAATGTAAGAGAAACATTAAAAATTGTAGACAAAGTTTATATAGTAAATGAAGGAGCAATCTTCTTCGAAGGAAAGCCCGAAGACGCAGTTAAAAATGAAAAAATAAAAAAATTTTATTTAGGCTCTCAATTTAATTATTAACTTCAATGAAATCTCAAAAAATCAATAATGGTCTAGTTGGTATCGTCAAAATCCCTGGCGATAAATCTATTTCACATAGATCTATAATAATACCTGCGATTTCAAACGGCATAAGTGAAGTATCAAATATTTTAATATCTGAAGATGTTAACAACACGATTAAAGCATTTGAATTAATGAATGTTAAAATAAAAAAATTTAAAAAAAAGATAAAAATTTATGGCAAAGGATTAGACTCTCTAAAAAAACCAAAAAAAGATATTTATCTTGGAAACTCAGGAACAAGTGCAAGATTATTAATTGGTTTGCTTTCTGCTCAATCATTTGATTGTTTATTGACAGGTGACAAATCCTTATCAAAAAGACCAATGAAAAGGATAACAAATCCATTGCAATTGATGAATGCTCGATTCAAAACTAATAAAGGAAAGTTACCTATAAAAATATATGGAACTGTATTATTAAATAAAGATCACAAGATTAAAATACCATCGGCTCAAATTAAATCTGGTTTATTACTTGCTGCTTTAAACACGAAGGGGGAAACAGTTATTACTGAAGAAAATATCACTCGAGATCATACTGAAAAAATGTTAAAATCATTTGGAGCAAATATTAAAATTAAAAAAATAAATAAAAAAAATAAAATTTCTATAATTGGTAAAAAAGAATTAACAGCAAAAAACATATTTGTACCATCTGATTTATCTAGTAGTGCTTTTTTTATAATCGCAGCTTTAATTAATAAAAAATCGAAAATAAAATTAAATCAAATAAATTTAAATCCAACTAGAGATGGTATTTTAAGAGCGCTAAAAAAAATGGGCGGTAATATAAAAATTACAAATAAAAAAACAATAAATGATGAAGTGGTTGGCGATATAATTGTTCAAAGTTCAGAATTGGTTGGTTGTACATTAAATAAAAGTATGGCAAAATTAATGATTGATGAATATCCAATTTTATCAGTTGCTGCAGCTTTTGCTAAATCGCCTAGCATTTTTAAAGGCTTAGGTGAATTACGCGTTAAAGAAAGTGATAGATTGGAATTAATACGACTAAACCTAAATAGATGTGGTTTTTATTGTAAAATAACTAATGATGATCTTTATATTGACCCAAACAAAAAATCTAAAATACAAAATAATAAAATTAAAACTAATTTTGATCATAGAATTGCTATGGCTTTTGCTGTAATGGGTTCAAAAATTGGCAATCTAGTTATTGAGCAATCTGAATGCATTTCTACAAGCTTTCCTTCATTTGTTAATCAATTTAATAAAGTTGGAGGGAATATAATTGAGAAATAAATTAATAACAATTGATGGACCTGCTGGTTCTGGAAAAGCAAGAATATCAAAATATTTATCAAAAAAGCTAAAATTTTATCATCTTGACTCTGGTATACTATACAGAAGATTAGCTTTTTTATTATTACATAACAAAATAAATCTCTACAAAGAAATAGAAGTTAAAAAATTTATTTGTAAAATTAAAAATTTATCACCTAGAAATGATAATCAACTGAGGAAAGAAATAATAAGCAAAACATCTTCAATTATAGCAAAATATAAAAATGTTAGAAATTTCATTAATAAATGCCAAAAATCGATAATTAAAAAAAAATTAATTTATAGGGGATGCATTATTGATGGCAGAGATATAGGGTCAGTTGTTTTTAAAAATGCTGATATAAAACTATATATAGAGGCTAACCAAAAAATTAGGGCAGAAAGGAGATATAAACAGTTGATTGATATTGGTGAAAAGTCTATATACGCCAAAATTTTAAAGGATATTCAATTGAGAGACAGGAAAGACAAAACAAGAAAGAACTCGCCACTAAAAATGCCGATTGGGGCTTATATAATAGATAATTCTTATTCATTTAATCTGACAATAACCCAATTAAAAAAAATATTTAAAACATTATAATTTATGCAAGAGCAAGTTAAATCTAAAATGACCAATGAAGAATATGAAAATTTGATTGGTCAAACTCTAGATCAAAAAAGTTTTAAAGAAAAAACAATAGTAAAAGGTAAAGTTGTATCTATAGAAAACGAATCAATAATTATTGATGTTGGACTTAAAAGTGAAGGGAGAATTCCAAAATCTGAGTTTTCTCGACCAGGACAAAGTAGTGAAATAGAAATTGGTGAAAGCTATGAAGTGTTCATAGAGAATGTAGATAGTGCTAATGGAGAAACTAAACTTTCACGAGAAAAAGCAATAAAACAAAATGCTTGGAATAAACTTCAAGATAGTTTTGATAATAATAAAGTAGTAACTGGGATTCCCTTTAATAGAGTAAAGGGAGGATTAAGTGTCGATTTGGAAGGAGTAACTGCTTTTTTACCTGGAAGTCAAATAGATACTAGACAAATTATTAAAGATACAAAAGAATTACTTAATCAGCCTATTGAACTCTTAATTTTAAAAATGGATAAATTTAGAGGTAACATTGTAGTGTCAAGAAAAGCAATATCTGAGGCAGAACTAAAAGAACAAAGAGCTGAATTATTAAAAAATATATCGGAAGGATCAGTTATTGAAGGTAAGGTAAAAAATATAACTGATTATGGTGCTTTTATAGATCTTGGCGGAATAGATGGCCTTGTACATGTAACTGATATTTCGTGGACTAAAATACTTAATCCATCTGAGTTATTAGAAATTGGTCAAAAAATTAAAGTGAAGGTTTTAAAATTTGATGAAGAATTAAGTCGACTTAGCTTAGGCATTAAACAACTTTCAGATGACCCATGGGAAAACATTGATAAGAATTTAAAAACAGATGAAACCGTTAAGACAAAAGTCATTTCTGTTAGTGATCAAAACGTTAACCTAGTAATAAGAGATAGTTACGATGCTGTGATTACAATTAATGAATTATCATGGTTAAAAAAACCCCCGCATCCATCTAAAATTTTAAATATTAAACAAGAGCTTGAAGTTAAGATTATTGAAATTGATAAAGAAAAAAGAAAAATATATTGTAGTTTAAAACAATTAACAGAAAACCCTTGGTTAACTTTAACTGAAAAATTAAAAATAAATGACTCCTTTGATACTGAAGTAGTAAATATAGTTGATTTTGGTATTTTTGTTAAAGTTCACGATGAAATTGATGGAATGGTTCATATTTCAGACTTAAGTTGGCATGAAGAAGAATCCAACAAACTAATTAAAAATTATAAAAAAGGTGATAAAGTTAAAGTAAAAATACTAGATATAAATATCGAAAAAGAAAGAATCAGTTTAGGTATTAAGCAACTAAACAAAGATCCCGTTCAGGATTATTTAGATAAACACCCAATAGAATCCAAAGTTACAGGAAAAATAATTAATATTGAGGAAAAAGGAATTACAATTTCTCTTGCTGATAATGTTAATGGATATATTAAAAAAATGAATTTATCAAAAGAAAAGGATCAACAAAAAATAGATAGATTTGCAATTGATGAAAGTATTGACTCAATTATATTGTCTTTAGATAGCAAATCCAGAATATTAAATTTATCAGTAAAAAAACTTGAAATAGCTGATGAAAAAGAAGTTTTATCTAAATATGGTTCTACAGACTCAGGTGCTTCCCTTGGTGATATTTTAGGTACTGCGTTGGATAAAAAAAATACTAAATAATGTTGAAATCCGAACTTATTTGTGAACTTCAAAAAAAAAATAATACTTTAAGCGCAAATGATTGTGAAATAATTTGCGATCTTTTTTTCAAAAAAATAATTAATGAATTAAATAATAATAACAATATAGAGTTAAGAGGATTTGGAACATTTTCAAAAAAAATTAATAAAGCAAAAATGGTTAGAAATCCAAAAACCAACGATAAAATCTTTAAAGAAAAAAATTATAAAGTACATTTTAAATTAGGAAAAGTTTTACATAAAATCATAAATACTAATCATCAGGATAATGAATAAAAAGGTTATTGTTGCTATTGACAGTAACAATATTAAGGAATCTATATCTCTAGTCAAAAAATTAAAAAACGAAGCTTTTGCATTCAAGATAGGTTATGAATTTTTTTTAAATTTTGGAATTGATGGATATAAAGAAATAAAAAATGTTTGTCCAAAAATTTTTCTAGACTTAAAATTACATGACATTCCCAATACAGTTAAAAATGGGATTATAGCTTTAAATAAACTTCGACCAATTTTCACTACAATCCATATTTGTGGTGGTGATGAAATGCAAAAGGCATCTCTCATTAAAAGCAAAAACAATACAAAAATATTAGGTGTATCTGTTTTAACAAGTCTAAACTCATTACAAACAAAAAAATATTATAATGAAACTAATATAAATAAATTAGTAAAAAAATTTGTTAATTTTGCAAAAATAAATAAATTAGACGGAATAGTTTGCAGTCCATTAGAAATTAAGCCTATTAGAAAATTAGTGGGTAATGATTTTTTAGTTGTTGTTCCAGGAATTAGACCTAGCTCGTATAAAAAAAATGATGATCAAAAAAGATTTATTTCTCCTGAAAAAGCGATAAAATATGGTGCAAATTTTTTAGTTATAGGAAGGCCTATAACTAAATCAAAAAACCCTCTAAAAACAATTAAAGATATAAATAAATCGATAAAAGAAAGTGTTATTTAAAATTTGTGGCTTAAAAAATATTGACACTATAAAGTGTTGTGAAAAAAATAAAGTTAATTATTTTGGAATGATATTTTATAATAAAAGTCCAAGATACATTAGTTTTAATGAAGCGCTTAAGTTGGTTGAATATAGTAAAAGAATAAAAATTAAACCAGTAGGCGTTTTTGTTAATGAAGAAACTGAAATTGTAAATTCTTATGTAAAAAAACTTAATTTAAAAACTATTCAGTTACATGGTGACGAAAACAATGAATATATAAACAAAATCAAAAAAAATCATAAAATAACAATAATAAAAAGCATCTCAGTTAGAGATGTTAATGATTTAAAAAATCTTAAGAATTATGACTCAAATGATTATTTCTTATTAGATTATAAAGGGAATAAGGATGAATTACCTGGAGGTAATGCAAAAACATTTGATTGGTTGCTTCTATCAAAATTAAATATTAAAAAACCATGGTTTTTATCAGGAGGAATCAATATATCCAATATAAATAAAATTAAAAAGTATGCAAATCCTGATGGAATAGATTTGTCTTCAGGTGTAGAAGAATCGCCAGGAATAAAAAAAATAGATATGATAAATAGTTTATTTAATAAGTATTATGAAAAATAAAAATTCATATAAACAAAAACCTAATGAAAAAGGTTATTTTGGAGAATTTGGAGGAAGATATGTTTCAGAAACATTAATGCCTCTAATTTTGGAGGTTGAAAATGAATACTTAAAATTAAAAAATGAAAGTGGTTTTCAAAAAGAATTAAAACATTATCTAGAAACCTACGTTGGCCGTCCTAGTCCTTTGTATTATGCTAAAAGAATAACAGAAGATTTAAAAGGTCCAAAAATATATTTCAAAAGAGATGAACTCAATCATACTGGAGCTCATAAAATAAATAATTGTATGGGGCAAATTTTGTTAGCAAAAAAAATGGGCAAAACTAGAATAATTGCTGAAACAGGCGCAGGACAACATGGTGTAGCAACAGCTACGGTTTGTGCTCTTTTTGGATTACCTTGTATAATTTATATGGGTGAAAAAGATATTGAAAGACAATCTCCTAATGTATTTAGAATGAAATTACTAGGAGCGGAAGTTAGAAGTGTTTCTAACGGATCTAAATCATTAAAAGATGCAATGAATGAAGCTCTACGCGACTGGGTAACCAATGTTAAAAATACTTTTTACATTATAGGAACGGTAGCAGGTCCTCACCCTTACCCTTTAATGGTAAGAGATTTTCAATCTGTCATAGGTAAAGAGGTAAGAAAACAAATTTTTGAATATGAAAATAAATTACCTGATATGCTTTTAGCATGTATTGGTGGTGGTTCAAATGCAATGGGCTTATTTTATGAATTCTTAGATGATAATGATGTTGAAATGATTGCTGTTGAAGCAGCTGGCAAAGGATTGGATTCAGGAAAACATGCTGCAAGTTTATCTGGGGGTAAACCTGGGGTTCTTCATGGAAATAAAACTTATTTACTTCAATCAAATAGTGGTCAAATTGAAGAAGCCCATTCTATTTCTGCAGGTCTTGATTATCCTGGTATCGGGCCAGAACACTCATATCTTTTTGAAGAAAAAAGAGTTAAATATATGGCGGCAACAGATACTGAGGCAATTCAAGCTTTCCAATATTGTTGCAAACTGGAAGGCATAATACCTGCTTTAGAACCATCACATGCTTTGGCGATCTTAACAAAAATAGCAAAAAATTATAGTAAAGATAAGATTGTGGTTATGAATATGTGTGGCAGAGGAGATAAGGATATATTCACAATAGCTGATCAATTAAAAATTAAGTTATAATGTCAGATAGAATAAAAAAAATTTTTCAAAATAAAAATAAAAAATTAATTTCATTTACAACAGGGGGAGATCCCAACTTAGAAATGAGCATCAAAATTATTGAATGCATTATAAGTAACGAGATTGATATAGTCGAGATTGGTATGCCTTTTTCAGATCCAATGGCAGATGGGCCTACTATTCAATTATCCAGTGCAAGAGCAATAAAAAATGAAATTAATCTTAGTCAAATTTTTGAGATAGTTAAACATATAAGAACTAAGAATAAAAATATTCCAATAGTATTAATGGGATATTATAATGTAATTTTTCATTTTGGCATTAAGGAATTTGCTCAAGAATGTAAAAAAAGTGGAGTTGATGGATTAATAATTGTAGATCTACAACCAGAAGAAGATCAAAATCTTTACAATGAATTACTTTTAAATAATATTGATTTAATTAGATTAATAACTCCAACAACTAATAAAGAAAGACTAAAATCAATATTAGTTAATGCTAGTGGTTTTTTATATTATGTAACCATTACGGGAATAACAGGTCAACACTCAGCAAATATAAATGAATTAAAAAAATCAATTGAATTTGTTAGAAATTATACTTCCCTACCAATTGTTGCGGGTTTTGGAATTAAAAATTCTAAAGATGTAAAAGAAATATGTGATATAACTGACGGAGCAGTTGTAGGCTCTAGTATTGTAAAAATCATTGAAGAAAATAAAGAGGATAAAAGCAAAATGCTTAATTTAATTAATAAATTTACGATAGAGTTAAAGAAAGCTACGATACAATGAATTGGCTAACTAATTTTGTCAAACCTAAATTATCGGCTTTGGTTAAAAGAAAAGATGTGCCAGAAAATTTATGGCAAAATTGTCCATCTTGTGGAAATATGATTCACCATAAAGATTTAAAAGAAAATTTACATGTTTGCAGTTCTTGTGATTATCATTTTAGAATGTCAGCTGAAGATAGAATTAAACTCTTGTTTACAAAACAAGAGTACAAAGAAATTAACTTGGAAAATTTAGAGGATGATCCATTAAATTTTGCTGACAAGAAAAAATACAAAG
>MDSW01165240.1_pt1 | contig 11626 bp, 8 predicted proteins | sample 811171 | NCBI WGS metagenome assembly MDSW01 (sample SAMN05326641, study PRJNA326480) | marine metagenome | isolation source: seawater | place: Atlantic Ocean: North West | collected 2012
GGATACTACCAGTTTAAATTGGAAGTCGGTATAATCGGCGTTCAGTATGTGAACACTACAGCGTCCCGACTAGTAGTGGACATAAAAAGTGGGCTCTTGTTCGCCGAAACAAGAACCCACCGATTTTAGGCTGATAAAGTGCTGGCCTCCTGCCGTGCACGATAGACCCACAGCCACGAAATCAATATCGGGAAAACTTGTGTTCAGGCTTTAGCGTGCAAACGCACCTGAACCGAATAGAAACTGTTTTCACGTTTGTTTTATTTACGAAACTGAATGAAGTAATGACACAGATTGCAAAACTTGCCCTCGAAGATGGAACGGTATTCACTGGTGAAGCTTTTGGAGCATCCGGTGAAGTTGATGGTGAAGTCGTATTTAATACTTCCATGACCGGTTATCAGGAAATCCTGACCGACCCAAGTTATTGTGGCCAGATCGTCACGATGACTTATCCGGAGATTGGTAACTACGGAGTCAATCGATAAGATGTGGAAAGTGGTAAGCCACATCTTGCTGGGTTTATCGTCCGGGAAAACAGCCGAGTCGCCAGTAACTTTCGAAGCGAAGGTTCGCTGGAAGATTACCTGAAAGAAAACAATATTATTGCCATGGAAGGAATTGATACCCGGGCGTTAGTTCGTCGGATCCGGACTGTCGGTGCACTTAAAGGTGTTATTTCAACGGAAGATCTGGATGACTCCAGCCTGGTTGAGAAGGCTAGGAATTCCGAAGGGCTGGTTGGACGCGATCTGGTGAAGGAAGTTATTCCGGAAGATAGCTGCCAGTGGGAAGAGACACTGAGTGAGTGGGCGAAGCTTCCTGGCGAATCTCTGGCTGGTGGCGATCAAGCTTACCATATCGTTGCTTTGGACTTTGGCATGAAATGGAATATCGCTCGGCACCTAAAAGACCTGGGATGTCAGGTAACCATTCTTCCTGGGACTTCGACAGCCGACGAAGTGATGGCGTTGAATCCGGACGGAGTCTTTTTATCTAATGGTCCTGGTGACCCTGAACCTCTGGATTACGCGATCAGTACGATTGCTGCTTTGGTTCCTCAGGTTCCAGTATTTGGTATCTGTCTCGGACACCAGCTTTTGTCTCTTGCTTGTGGAGCCAAGACTTTCAAGTTGAAGTTCGGTCATCGAGGGGCAAATCAACCAGTTCAGAACCTGGATGCTGGAACAGTGGAGATTACCGCTCAGAACCATGGCTTCGCTGTGGAGGAAGAATCACTTCCGGATCATCTTGAGGTTACCCATCGAAACCTTAATGACGATACAATCGCAGGTGTTCGCCATAAAGAGCACAACGCTTTTGGTGTCCAATACCATCCGGAATCGTCATCCGGTCCACACGACAGCCGGTATCTCTTTCAGCAGTTTTACGATAGTATCGCTGCCTCGAAGAACAGCTAGATAAGGCTGTGTCAACTCGCTGAGTATTCCTTATGAGCAGCAAGTCCAACGGGAAACGTGGAAAGAAAAAACTGCGTCCGGGTAGTACGCGAGAGGCGTTTCAAAACAGAGTTCAGCCGAAGCAACGTGTAAAGTCGGATTCCGACGAAGAACGTGATCCCGGGTTGATGCTGGGGCCCGAAACCCGTGCGGCCGAGGCCGTTACAGTAATGTGGGTGCTTAGCACATTAGGTACGCTGGTATCGTTGCTGGGAGCATTGCTTTTTTCGATTGTCGATGCGGCTAGAGAAACGACAGAAGAAGCAGCAGTTGATATGCTCCATATGCTACCTCAGTGGTTCATTATGGTCGGAGCGATCACAGGGCTTTGCGGTCTGCTCGCCAATTTCTTGACCACGGCACTACGCAATCATCAGGCTCCGTTTGTCGTGAAGTTGATCTCGGGAATGCTATGTGGACTTGGCTTGGCCGTCGGACTGTTTGTCAAATAAGCCTTTTCGTCCCGATTGCTGCGATTTCTTATTCTGCGAAATCTTATTCGTAGAGTGAAAGTCCCGGAGGGGAATCTTTGCGGGTTTTGTGGCCCAACTCTCGGCGTTTCAGTCCTGTTCTCCAGTCTTCTGACTGGTTCTAGCGTTTTCAAAACCTGCCAGTCGGGTTATTGTTGATAGAACGGCATCCGAGTGGATGTACACCTTTGAAACTGTTCTATCAATCTACTGCAATCTACTGAATTTCGAATCATGGCTCACGAAACTGACATTCCTTCGGACGACGACGCTCAACTGCAACCTCCGCAGGATCAGAACGCGGCGGCGGATGCAGATGTTTCATCGGCGGATAGTATGCCTCTGGCCGATGATGTGCCTGATCACACCGAGCCGACTACAGAGCCAGTTGAATTTAAGGTAGATACTGCTCAACGTGTTAAGCGGCTTCCCCCTTACATGTTTGGCCGGATTAATAATTTGCTTTACCAAAAGCGTCGAGCCGGTGAAGACGTGATTGATATGGGGATGGGAAACCCCTCCGATCCACCTCAGCAATTAGTGGTAGATAAGCTAGCCGAAGCAGCTGCCAATCCCCGAGTTCACGGATATAGCAAATCAAACGGTATTCAGAATCTACGTCGTGAAGTCGCGACGAAGTATTCCCGCAAGTATGGTGTCACGCTTGATCCGGATGAAGAAGTAATCGTGTGCCTGGGAAGCAAAGAAGGCTTTAGTCATATGTGTCTGGCCTTGATGGGCCCCGGGGATACGGCCATCGTGCCAGCTCCTTATTTCCCGGTGCATACCTACGCCGTGGCACTGGCTGGGGGAAATGTGATTTCACTGGAAGTGAACGACAGCGAGAAATTTCTGCAGAATGTTGCTTACACGTGTCAGCATCTTTATCCCAAGCCGAAACTACTGATTATTAACTACCCACATAACCCCTCAACGGTCACTGTCGAGCAGGGATTCTATGATGAAGTCGTAAAACTCGCAAAACGTTACGGGTTTATGGTGATCAGCGATTTTGCCTATGCCGATGTGGCATTTGACGGATATCAACCTCCTAGTTTTCTCTCATCACCAGGCGCGTCGGACGTTGGTGTGGAATTCACCACCATGAGCAAAGGCTACAACATGGCTGGTTGGCGCATTGGGTTCTGCTCGGGCAATCGCGAAATGATCAAAGCGTTGGCAACGATCAAAGGCTATTACGACTACGGAATGTTTCAAGCGGTTCAGGTTGCGGCCATCATGGCATTGCGTGAAACCGAAGACGCAGTGTTGGCGCAATCGAGGATTTATGAGAGCCGTCGAAACGTACTGTGTGAAGGCCTCAGCCGGTTAGGTTGGGATTTCGAAGTGCCGAAGGCTGGGATGTTTGTCTGGGCGCGATTTCCTCAGGAGTGGCAGGATCAAATGTCCACCATGGACTTTGCCATGAAGCTACTGGAAGAAGGAAACGTGGCCGTCAGTCCGGGGACGGGATTTGGTACTACCGGAGAAGGCTACTTGCGTATGGCCTTGGTTGAAAACGAAAACCGTCTTCGTCAGGGCGTACGTCAAATAAAAGCCTGTTTGAAATAAGCTTATGGCAGGGGCTGGGAGGCTCGCAGATAGGCAAACAGGTCGCGGATTTCCTGAGGCTTGAGCGTCTTAAGGATACCTTCCGGCATGATGGAACGAGGAATCGCCTGCATCTCGTCAATGTCGTCACGATTAATCACGGTTCTCTGGCCGTCGTTACTACGCAAAACGACGACCCGGTTATCCTGGTCATCAATGAAGCCGGATAATGTACGACCGTCCAGGGTGAAGATGGCATAGTTTTCAAAGCCTTCACGAATCGCGAGGCTTGGATTCACTACATTCAGCAGCATCGTCTGTAAATCGTCTCGTTTGTAGGTGGTTAGGTTCGGGCCGATGTTACCACCATCGGTAAAGAGTTGATGGCATTTACCACAGTGTTTTAGATAGAGTTGCTTGCCGTCATATGGATTCCCTGAGGCTTCTCCAATCACTCCTACAAGATCGTTAATACGACGTTGAAGTTCTCCTGCAGATGCAGCTGTTACTTTTCCAAAGTGTTTTTCTGCTTTGGCCTGCAGCTCTTTGTTATCAAAGAGCACGATTTTCAGAACAGATTCCTGACTGATGGAATCGGCGTCAATGATTTCCATTTCGATCATGTCGAGCAACATTGCAAGCCAAGGTTCACGGCTAACCAATAAAGACTGGGCAGCTATCTGCGTCTCTTCGTTAAAGGTTGAATAGGCTTCCAGAACGGTAAGAGCAATCGTATTCGATTCAAACGACTGTAATGCCAGAAGCGAGGCTTGGACGACTTGATCTGAGTCGTCATGCTTGACGAGATTTAGAAGTGTGGGCACCGCAGCTTGGTGTTTGATTTGCCCAAAGACTCCGATGAGTGCCGCTCGGGCACTAGCATCCAGGTCGGCATTTGTAATCTCGGTGAGAGCCTGCGTAATCGCCTCCGGTTGTCCAAGGCGAACTCGTAATACCGGGGAGCCTCCACCAACGCGTCGGATGCTGGATAGTAATTCCTCAGGCAATGACCCGAGAGACCGTCCTTCGAAGGATTCCTCAAACCCCTTTAGCAAGAGGCTGCGGGAATCATCGTCCGGGGCCTGTTCAAACAGCCAGGTAAGCATGTCGTATTCTTGACGCTTACCAGACATGGCATATCGTTTAGCCAGTCGTTCGATGATGTAATCCTGAGTGAGTTCTTGATTCCAGATACTGGCATCTTCAAACAGGGATTTTAATGCGTCGTATTGATGGGCATTCGCTTCTACCGCCCACCACAGCATGAGTGGAACGTGTTTATCGTCCAGATCCTCACCGTGATAGAGTAAGGCTTTGGTTAGTTCTGCAAAGAGATGGCTCGGCACTCGGCGAGCTGTTGCGGCAAGTTGGCTTCGAACGTGAACGCTTGGTTCTGACGTGGCAGTGCGAACAAGTGCTGCTTGGTAGGGTTCGTCTAGTTCCAGGTGATCCGCGGCCAGACGAATGGACCAGCTACGGACGGTGTCATGCGGGCTTTTGAGAGCAGATAATGCCACTTTTAAGTTGTAATGACCGGTGACCTGATACGTCCAAAGTGCATTGAGTGCTACCAGAGCATTGTCTGAGTGGAACAGTTGGTGTAGTTGATGGAGATCGTCTTTGGAGAGTCGGCGGTTTTTCAATAGACGTATGGCGATCTGTCGATGTAACCGGATGTCGGATTTAAATAGCCCAAATAACTCCTGATTACTCCAACCCGTCACGTCGAAGCTCGAGGGTTTCCAACCTTCAGACGGTCGCAATCGGTAAATACGCCCGTTTGTTTTATCGACGCGTCCCTGGTAGTGCGAAGCGTGATCGATTCGTTGTTCGTAAAGATCTGCCACGTAGATTGCGCCATCCGGGCCTACTTGGATGTCGACCGGGCGAAACCAGGTGTCGGTTGTCTTTAACGGGAATCCTAAGTCTTCGGTCTTGAAGGTTGAACCTTCCCCCTGGACATCACTGTAAACAACTCGCCCTTGTAACGGCTCGATACCAAAGAGCTTGTTTTGATAACCTTTGGGAAGTGTGGGGTCTTCGTAAATCACAAAGGTGTGCGTAAAGCGTGGTACCTGACTATGCGTCATGGCAGGAAAGTAACCAAAGGCATAGGGGTTGGATAGTTGACCGTGCTTTGAAAATCCCTTTAGATAGTAGCCGCCCTGGATGTAATGGAAACCGCGGGTATTGCCGCCGTTGTAACCGGAATAGACTCGGCCATGGGAGTCGAATTCCACACCAAACGTATTGCCACCTCCTTCCGCGAAAACTTCATACTTTTTGAGTTGCGGATGATACCTCCAAATACACTGTCCCATCGAGCGGATCGGCTTCTCGTCAGTTCCATAGTGTTTGATGTTACCCGAGACGGTAGAGCCCTGAGCTGCATAAAGCCAGCCATCCGGTCCCCATCGCAGGTTATTGGCGCAGGAATGAGAATCTTCTATTCCAAAGCCTTCTAAGATTACTTTCGGATCGCCATCAGCTCGATCGTCTTTGTCTTTGTCTTCGTAGAACAGGAGGTATGGAGGGTTCATGACATAGACCCCACCATCCCCCATGGCAAATGAAGTCGCGATGCTAAGTCCGTCGACAAAAACTGAATGTTTGTCAAAAGCCCCATCCCCATTGGTATCTTCATGGATTGAAATCTGGTCCTGGCCTTTGTCACCATGGGGAGGAGGCAAGGGCATTTTGTCATAGACAGTCCTGAGGTATTTGTCACGACTGACGGCGGTAAGGCCTGCGGGATTGGGATACTGTTTGTATTCCATAACCCATAGGCGGCCTCGCTCGTCAAATTTAAATGACAGAGGTTGAGCAATATCAGGGTCGGTAAGGACAGCGTCGATGGTAAGTCCGTCCGTGGTTTCAAACTGAGCTAGTGCATCGGAGGGAGTTTGTGGTCCGCGATCGTTGGCAAGTTGTTTGAAGGATTCTAAGATCTGTTTCGCGTCAGCAAGTTGGTCATAGCGAAATGCTTCGCGGTCTTCAGTTTTCCATTGGGCATAGTCCTGATTGTCACCAATGATATGTTGCCATTTTCCCTTTGTGCTGATCGCCTTGTTTCCGTCCGTGAAAATTGGAGCGGCTACATTAAAGCCTCCGCGTGGGTATTTGCGATAGACTCGGATTGCTAACACATTCTCCTCGCCGGCAATAAAGTGTTTTGCAGACACGGTGTACTTTTCATCCTCTCCAAGTCCACTGCGGAATTTTGGTGGCATGGCACCCACGCTGGCGATTTTGACGCCGTTTAAATAGACTTCGCGAGCATCATCTACCGGTTCAACATAAAGTTCCAGGTTCTTTCCTGCCCATTGGGTTGGTGGCTTGATAACACATCGATACCAACGGAAGCCATTTTCACTCGCTCCGTTTCTAGGCCGAGTCCAGTCGGATGGAATGTCTACCTCGGTCCAGGAATTGGATGCTTCCTGAATGGGAGCTTGGCCTTTGGTCTGAGCGGTGGTCCAAGGCAGTAACGTGAGTACAGCAATCAGTAACAGGCGAATCATCGAAGGTCTCGAAGTGGCAATGGGGTTCAGGGAATGTTAATAGTCTAATCCTAACGATTCCCTATGCCTGATTCACGTTGGCGGAGTGTAAAAAGATGTGGAATTCTTTTAAATTGGTTTCGCAATGTGCTTCAGGGAAACCTATTGTTTTGGTGAGAGAGAAACTAATTCAAGTTCGCCTTTGAGAGAGGCGTGAGAAGTAAGATGTTGAACCGAAGTATGACTCGGTTCGCCCTGTGTTTGGCTGCATTCCTATTGGGTGCATTCGTGGCACTAGGTAGCGAACCTGAAATCCAGCAAGTTGATTTCCATTTCCTGGCTCCTAATGCGGAAATACGCCTACGAACGGAAACTCAAGTAATCGAATTGAAAATCATTGATCCCGAACAGGGCGCGGCTGTTGTACGGATTAGCCGCGATGGCAGTGAATTTGGTTCGCCTCGTTCGGTAATCCTGCTAGGGGCCACTCTGGGCCGGCAGCAGGGAGCGTTGTCCTTGATCGAAATGGGTGTAATTCGTAAGGGGCTAAAGCTTGAATTGGGTATTGGCGATCTGCGTTCTGAGAATCGAGTGCATACAAAAAAGCTGACGAGTATCGAGCTACTAAAGGTGTAGTGTACACATGTTCACTATCTAGCATTATCTAAAAAAACGTGACCAAAGATTGGGTCACGTTTTTTATTGAGTCGGGGCGGTGGGATTCGAACTCACGACCTTCTGGTCCCAAACCAGACGCGCTAACCAGGCTGCGCTACGCCCCGTAAATGTGAGATTTAATTTACCTAGCGGCTATCCGTTCGACAACCCCTGTAAGGCGATGATTTTTAGGCTGCTCGGTCTTTTTGTGCCGAGCTACCAGTTAGCAAACTGAGGAGTCTGGAAAACTCGTTTGAGCTACTGAAGTCGACAACGATTTTGCCCGTACCTTTTTCACGTTCGACGATTTTGACACGAGTTCCGAGTGATCGCTTGAGTTGCTTTTCGAGCATTTCAATCTGAGCATCACTGGTTTTATTTTTGGTATTTGTCTTTGATTTGGTACTCTGTCCACCTTGGTCATCCATTAGTTTGCGATGGACGTATTGTTCAATATTGCGAACGCTTAGTGACTCGCGAACGATCCGTTCACACAACTGAATTTGTTCGAGTGGTTCGAGCGGTAGCAGCGCTCGTGCATGACCGGCAGTAATGAGTTGATTGCGGAGTGAGTCCTGAACCTGTTCTGGTAACTCTAGTAGCCGGATTAAATTGGAAATCGTTGAGCGATCAACGTTGAGTCGTTTTGCAAGTTCAGCCTGAGTGCATTTGTGTTGTTTGAGATACTGCTTAAAGGAAGTCGCCTTTTCGAGTGGTCCCAGATCTTTACGTTGTAGGTTTTCGATGATTGCCAGCTCTGCGGCTTCACGATCGGTTGCCTGGCGAATCCTGGCGGGGATCGATTTCCAGCCTGCTTGGGTGGCTGCTTTAAGACGACGCTCACCAGAGATGAGTTGGTAGCGATTGCCAACCTGTCTCACCACGATGGGCTGAAGTAGGTCGTGCTGCTGGAGACTAGCAGCTAAAGCATTGAGTTCGGTAGGATCGAAATGCTGTCGAGGTTGGTACGGATTTTCGTCGATGCTATCGATTTCGATCGATGAAAATCCGGTAGCAGCTAGGCTCGATTTAGCGGGCTTAGGTGTTGCTTTGTTCGCCGGTTTTTTTGAGTCGGTTTTAGTGGGAGGTTGAGGTTGTCCCAACAGATCCGCCAGACCTTTTCCCAATCGTCGATTTTTACTCACGCTCTAATACCTCCATACACAATTCGGTGTATGCTCGTGCACCTCGGCTCCGAGGTGCATACTCAAGGATGGGTTTGTTATAACTAGGAGATTCCGCTAGCAGGGAATCCCGGGGGATGACCGTATCGAAGACAATGTCTCCAAAGAACTCACGGACCTCTTTGTCTATCTCTTTAGTCAGTTCTAGTTGAGGGTCATACATGGTAAGTACGATTCCCCCAAATTCCAATTGACTGTCTTCCTGATGCATCACATCCCGAATGACGTGAATCATCTGAGTGAGTCCTTCCATTGCAAAGTATTCGCATTGGATCGGCATGAAGACTTCGGTAGAGGCTCCTAAAGCTGCCTGGGTTAACGGTCCTACACTCGGAGGGCAATCGATGATTACATATTCATACGGTACTGTCCCGGTACGGATATGCTGTTGAAGTTTGTTGGTTTCAATGTATTCGCCATCCGCCAGCACAGAGACATCCTGAAAGCTGCGACTTCCCGGTAGTAAGTCAAGATTCTCATAGTGGGTAGACTGAATCGATTGACGCAGGGGGTGATCATTCACCAGAGGGTGTCGATCAGACGGTGGTTGGCCTAATCCCGTGGTGGCATTACATTGTGGATCGAGGTCAATCAACAGCGTGGCGCAACCTGCCTGCCCCAGCCCAGCGGCTAGATTAATAGAAGTCGTGGTTTTACCCACGCCTCCTTTCTGGTTGGCAACGCATAGTATGCGGGTCACCGGAAGGGTCCTTCTTTATAAGCAAGCTTTATAGTCGATCGAATGTATAGAGAAATTTTAATCCTATCAGTAGGTTTAAGAGAATAGCAGATTGACCCAGGGGTACGCGGGATCTCTGGTAAAGATAGTTGAATTAGTGTTTCACGTGGAACATGCTCCAGACCGCTCAGTTTGCTGGCGAGTTGATGGTGCAACTGGTATCAGGTTAAAGGTGTTTCACGTGAAACGCTGAGCAATCGTGGCTACGGGTGGATTTAAGGAGGATCAATGAAAGTCAATGAAAGTCAATGAATATCAAGGCAAGTTAGACAGTTAAACAATTAGACAATTGGCAAGCCTGACTTGCAGAGAGGTAAGGTCTTCCCGTTCCACTTTCGTCTTTCAGACTTCAGTGGGTAAAAACCGTCTTAAGGAAGAAGTAGAACGCAGTGCTTAACAGTAGAGGCATTGTCATGGATCCAATGAGCTTGTCCGTCGTAGTCCAGCGAAGGAGGACGAAGTCGGAGGATTTGATAATTAAGTAGATTGAGTCGTCTTGCCCACTTTCCGTAATTGATAGCATCTCTACAATGAAGGGCATGATAGCAAGTCAGGTACCGGCAAATCGTCCGGTCGAATTTATTAGTGATGTAACCAAGGAGTGCAGGACGTGTCTCAGGTAGAACGACTACCCTACAAAGTAAAAGACCTCTCATTGGCAGCGTGGGGCCGCCGCGAAATCATCATAGCTGAAAACGAAATGCCGGGATTAATGGCGTTACGTAAGAAGTACGGTGAATCTAAACCGTTGGCCGGTGCTCGGATCGCCGGTTGTCTGCATATGACAATTCAGACAGCCGTGCTGATTGAAACCTTGGTGGATTTAGGTGCGGACGTAACCTGGTCAAGCTGTAATATCTTCTCTACTCAGGATCATGCTGCGGCTGCGATTGCCGAGGCAGGAATTCCGGTTTATGCCTGGAAAGGAATGAGCGAAGAAGAATTCGATTGGTGTATCGAACAGACTCTCGTCTTTCCCGACGGTCAACCGCTCAACCTGATTCTGGACGATGGCGGAGATTTGACTGCGATGGTTCATGATCGCTTCCCGGAGTATCTGACGGACATTCGAGGTATCTCGGAAGAAACAACAACGGGAGTCCATCGTCTCTGTCAGATGTTCGCCAATGGTGAATTGAAAGTACCTTCGATCAACGTTAATGACTCCGTAACCAAAAGTAAATTTGACAACCTCTATGGATGTCGTGAGTCATTGGTTGATGGGATCAAGCGAGCGACTGACGTCATGGTTGCCGGCAAGACTGCGGTTGTTTGTGGCTACGGGGATGTTGGTAAAGGATGTGCTCATTCACTGCAGCGTTATGGGGCGCGAGTGATCGTGACAGAGATCGATCCGATCAATGCTCTGCAAGCGTGTATGGAAGGCTTCCAGGTAATGACGATGGAAGATGCCGCACCGATCGGGAATATCTTTGTAACTACGACTGGCAACAAAGATGTGATCCGTGGTGAGCATATGGAAGTCATGCCCAATGATGCAATCGTTTGTAATATTGGTCACTTCGATACCGAGATCGACGTTGCGTGGCTTAATGGCAATTCGTCATTGAGCAAAGAAGAAATCAAACCGCAGGTAGATCGATATACATTTGATGATGGACATTCGATAATCCTTCTTGCGGAAGGTCGATTGGTTAACCTAGGGTGTGCCACCGGTCATCCTTCGTTTGTAATGTCCAACTCGTTTTGTAATCAGGTGCTCGCCCAATTGGCATTGTGGACAGAATCGGAAAATTACGACATCGGTGTCCACTTCCTTCCTAAGGAACTGGATGAGGAAGTAGCAAGATTACATTTGGATCAGTTAGGTGCGAAGTTGACTGTGTTGACTCAGGAACAGGCTGACTACATCGGTGTACCTGTGGCAGGACCGTTCAAACCTGAACACTACCGATATTGATTGCTGTCGAGAAGACGGTGTTTCACGTGGAACATTTTCCACCGACCGCGTGTGAATTAGTTCGCGATATGATGAGTGATGTTTCACGTGAAACACCACGTTAGCCAGATGGTGACTGTAGTGTCAGTCCAATTAATGGGGAAC
>MDSW01001379.1_pt1 | contig 11625 bp, 2 predicted proteins | sample 811171 | NCBI WGS metagenome assembly MDSW01 (sample SAMN05326641, study PRJNA326480) | marine metagenome | isolation source: seawater | place: Atlantic Ocean: North West | collected 2012
CTGAGACTACAGGAGGATTTACACCAGGTCAATATGTATACGGTGTTACAAGCGGTGCTTATGGTGTTGTAGAAGGTTCTTCAACTGGATCATTCAGTAAGAATAAAGTTTTGATGGTAAAAACTTTATTTGGAACATTTAAGTCAGGTGAGATTATTAGAGATGAGAATAACAATTCAGTAAGAATTGCACAAGATAATACTATCTCACATTTCATTGTTACTTTCCAAGGTGTTGGATATGAATCAACTGGATGTTCTTTAAAAATTGATGGTGTTGATTATGATTCATCCAAGATTGAATTGGATATTTCTACTAGTAAAAAGGTTTTACGAGCAAACATCATTAGTAGAGAATTTGTAAATGTAGAGTATTCAAAACCACCTACTGTTTTAGTAAATCAAAAAGAAGGTAATGCAGCACCATCAAAGGCAGCAAAAATTACACCAGTTCTTGTTAGAAATGCTGTAACGACATTCACACCACAGAATGTAAAGTCATTCTATGCTGAATTTGGTTCAGGAAACAGTAACGTATTCACTTCTGATATTGAAATTAACAATGATCAATATGTAGAATCTATTCCTGTAACAAACTTTACATTTGGTGGAGAGAAGGGAAATAAATTCATTGAGTGTAATGGATTTGGTGGTGATAGTACACGTGTACTACAACAGGGAGATATTGTACAATTCTCTGACACTGATGAAAATATTGTTCGTTGTGTTGTTCAATATCCAACAAAACCATCTGGTGTATTGAAGTCAAGAATTTATTTTGACAGAGCACTCCCACAAAATGTCAGTAATACTAGTGTCGTTAGAATCCGTCCTAGCATTAAAAACTTTAACCAAGGAACTTTACTTTATAAGACAGGAACTAAACAAGTTTCTTCTATTGTAGCAACTAGTGAAGATTCTAAAATTACACATTATGTAAGAAGAGATTTTGTAAGCACTGGTAGTTCTAGTGGTGGTAGTATTACATTTACCGCTCAACTTCCTTTTGGTACACAGAGATTTGTCTCCTTCAGTGAAAGTAATTTCCTAGTTACTATTCTAGAAAAAGGTAGTGCAACATCTATTGAAAAGGGAGATATCATTTACTTGACATCAGATCAAGTTAGTATTTCTGCATCTACTGATGCTGCTAGTGGATTGACATCTGGTAGTGTTGTTTTAAGTCTTCCACAGACATTCTTTGGTGGAGATGCATCTAATTATACAGAGTTCCCTAAACTAAAATTAAGTGCCACACTTGAAGTATCAAAAGCAAAACCAAGACTTAAGACAGCAAAACTAAACACTAGAATTGTTATTGAATCTCCTGGTGATAGGGTTATTCCTTTCCGTGGAAAAAATTATGACACACAGAGTGTTGAAACATTTACATATGCTGATGCATTTAAGTTGAGATATGTATATGAAGGAACCACACAAGATCCACCAACTGTAGATGCAGGTGGTAATCTCGTCAGTGGAACTGATGTAACTAATAGATATACTTTTGACGATGGTCAAAGAGACACTGTATATGATGTTTCTAGAATTATCTTAAAGCCAGGCTTTGATGCACCTGTTGGTCAATTACTAATTGCATTTGATTATTTTGACCACACAACTGGTGATTTCTGTACTGTAGATTCTTATCTACATGAAGCAGGTGTTGGTGCTGATGAAATTCCATCATACAATTCACCTGCACTTGGTAAAGTATCTTTAGGTGATGTTTTAGACTTTAGACCTAAAGTAGATAATGATGCTATTATTTCTGGTTATCAAGATAGTTCTCTACTAGGTTCAGTTAATAGCAGATCATTTGCTGGTGGTGGCGGTATTGTTTCCAGCACCCCTGCACCTGATTCTAACCTAGAGTTTACATTCTCATTCTCTCAGACTCAATATCTTAGCAGAATTGATGGTCTTTTCTTAGATAAGAAAGGTAAGTTCTATGTTAAGGAAGGTAATTCTTCATTAAATCCAACTAGACCTGAATCTATTGAAGATTCAATTGCATTGTACTACATGTACATTCCTGCATTTACACAGAGTAGTAAAGATGTAAGGATTGTACCAGTAGATCATAAACGCTATACAATGCGTGATATTGGTAAACTAGAGAAGAGAATTGAAAGATTAGAGTATTATACAACACTCAGTATTCTAGAGCAGCAAGCCTTGAATATGCAAGTTATTGATGGTAATGGTAATAATAGATTCAAGAGTGGTTTCATTGTAGACAATTATGAGACACATAAGATTGGTAATCTAAAATCCATTGACTATAAGTGCTCTGTTGATACCCAACAGTCTGTAATGAGACCTCAGTCAAAAGAAGATTCTTTCATGTTGGAAGAGATCAACACAAGAAATGATCAAAGAACTTCTGCTGGTTATGTCAGAAATGGTGATCGTGTTACATTACCATTTACTGAATTGGAAATGGTTAAGAATGAGTTTGCTACCAAGACAATTAATCCTAACCCATTTGTAGTTCTACAATATGCTGGTGATTCATTTATTGGTCCTAATGTAGATTCTTGGTATGACACTAGTATTGAACCACTAGTTACAGATAATAACACCAATCTATATTCTATCTTTATTGCAAAAGATAATGTTAAAGATGCATTCTCAAGTCTTTACAATTCATATAAAGTAAATTGGTTAGGTGCAAATAGATCATTCTTTAACATTGAGTCTTTTGCTGATACAAATTCTGATCTATCAGGATCAAATGTTACTAGTGCTTCTGTTGCTAGTTCTTCTAACGTAAGTCCTGATAATAATGAGATTGGTAAGGGTATTTCAACTAAGGGTGTTGGTTCTAATGTTGTTGCAACATCACTATCATTCTTTGCCAGAAGCATTCCTCTTAAATTTGTAATCAATCGTCTAAAACCAAATACAACTGTATATCCTTTCATGGAAGGTCAGGATATTTCTCGTTGGGTCAATTCTGATTCTAAGTATACAGGTATTGCTGGCAATTCATTGTCATCTTTCAATACTCCTATTAAAACTGATGCAAATGGTAATGCTAGTGGAATTATTCTAGTTCCTGCTGGTCAACCACCAAGAGAAAACAGTGTTTGGGGTGGTAGTGCTGAGAATTTAGATTACGATACAGATTCAGTTGAAGTTAGATTTACAACTGGTGTAAAAACTATTAGATTTACTTCCAGTAAAACTGATGCTCCCAAAGATGATGTAGAGACATACGCAGAAGTTAAGTTCTATGCAACTGGTCTTCTTCCTGAGAATCCTGCATCTATCGTTTCCACTGCACCTGCTTTCTTCAAAGCAAATGAGGGAACACAGACAACTGATAGCAATACAGAAAATCCAATCAAACCAAATCCACTTGCTCAGACATTTACTGTTGATGGATTTGATGGTGGTATCTTTGCAACTAGTGTTGATCTATTCTTCTCAACTAAGAGTGAAAATATTCCAATTAGAGTATATCTAACAGATATTCAAAATGGTAAACCAGGTAAAAATATTCTACCTGGCACACAGAAAGTTCTTAATCCAGACACTTATCTAAGAGTCCTTGCCAGTGACACACTTGAAGTAACCAAGGGAGAAAAAGTTACTGGTCAATCATCAAATGCTTCTGGTCCTATTTCAAAAGTATTTGATAAGAATAATATTGAACTAACACCAACATCTACTGGTGTGTTCTCACTATCAAATGATCAGGTATTTACTTTAGTTCTTGATAATCATACTGGAACATCTTTTAAACAGGATGAAACATTAACAATTCCTTCTGTTATTGCTGCTAATAATTCAAACAATACATCTTTATCACTAAAGATTGTTAAAGATTCTGGTAGAGTTACAGGTTTAACTGTCAAAGACACAGGAACTTCATACAATTCTGCAATTATTACTTTGGAAAGTCCACAGTTACCTGGTGGCGGTGGTGCCACTGCTACTGTTAGAGTTTCTAATGGTAAAGTATATCATTCAGATATTGTCTTATCAGGTTCTGAGTATACAGAACCACCAGCAGTTATTATTAGAGGAACTGGAACAGGTAATTCTGGTGCTGTAATTGAGTCTTCAATTACTATTGATACACCAGCAGTTCGCATGGGTATTTCTATTGATCAAGATGGAACAACCAATTCTACAGTTCCAACTAACTTTAAATTTGATTACCCCGTCTATCTACAAAATGACACTGAGTATGCTCTCGTTCTTGAAACAGATTCTATTGATTATAAAGTATGGGCATCCAAACTAAGTGAAACAGATGTTGCAACGAGTAAAACTGTTGCTGCTCAACCTGCACTAGGTTCTCTATTTAAGTCTCAGAATACTAATTCTTGGACTGAAGATCTCTTTGAAGATCTTAAGTTTACATTACACCGTGCTAAGTTTGATGTTTCTAGAACAGCAGAACTTCTACTCACAAATGAAGATCTTGGTTATGAATTGTTAGATGTGAATCCCGTTGAGACTAATTCAAATTCTCAATCTGGTGCAACATCTAATCTATTTAAAAATAACAGATCTGTTATCAAGGTTAACCATTCCAACAATGGATTTAGTGCTGAGGGAGAATCTTATGTATTCTTTAAGGGCGGTATTGATGTTGGTGGTATTGTTAAGTCTGAACTAAATGACACTTTATATCAAGTTACTAATGTTGGTATTGATAGTTACAATATTATCTCTGTGAATAAAGCAACTAGCAGTGCATTTGGTGGTGGTTCTTCACTATTTGCTTCTTATAATAGAAAGTTTGAAAAATTACATGCTATTGTTCCTACATTAGAATTCGCTGATACAAAGATTGAAAGTTTTGTTAAGACAACTAACATCAAACCTATTGACGATACTGTAGGAACATTTGCTACATACAGTCAACCTGATTATGAGAAGACATTCTTGAATGAAGATTTCTTCTTTATTAATCAAAAAGTATTGGCATCTAGAGTTAATGAAAGTCTTAATAATGTTGATAGATCATTAACTTATAAGATTATGATTTCAAGTGAGCAGGATACTCTTTCTCCACTAGTTGATTTAAGTAGAGCATCACTAAAAACTATTACTAATAGAATTGAGAATGCTGAGGGTAAAGAATCTAGATATGGTCGCAGAGATCAAGTATTAGAATTCTTCCCTGTTTGGAGTTTTGTTGTTACTAATACTTCAGGAGTTGCTATTACTGAAAATCAAAGAGTTTCAGGTTTAACTACAAATGCTTCTGGAACAATTCTAAAAGTAGATGGTTCTACTTTAATTGTAAGAGTTGATACAGTCAATACTTTTGTACAAGGTGAAGGACTTAAATTTGCAAATTCTGCTTTAAATCCTGACACATCTGGTGCAAATGCAGGTATTCCAAAAGTAACAGTAACACCATCCCAAGGTAATGTAACTGAAATTGTCCCTGTCATTCCTAATGAGTCTTCTCCACAATCAACAGTGTTTGTTAGAGATGCATCTCAGTTGAGTGAAAATTATGATAATAAGATTAGTGGTACAGTTGTACTATGGAATCAGAATAATAAAATTCTAACCATTATCAATAACAAAAAACCACTTGATGATGACTATACATCTGCTAGTGGATCTGGACAGTTCTCTAGAGTTGCTGTTGGTGTATCACCAGCTCAAGAAAGTGATATTATTCGTGTTGGTGATATTATTGGTTGGACAAATCAAACTGCTGGTGAAGAAAACTATCTAATGGTTTCTAAGGTATCTTATACTGATGGCATTGATTTTGTTTCTGATATTCAATCTAAAGGAACTAGTAGTGCTGCTTCTTATGTTACCAAAGAAGTTTCTATCACAAATCCTGCAACAGGAATTGATGTTAGAATGACTGCTAACACTGTTGATATTGAAAATATTGAAGTTCTTTATAGGGTTAAAAAATCATCTTCTGAAGATAATTTTGAAGATCTTGAATGGGTATACTTCAACGAAACTGGTTTGCCAGATGTTGATCTAATTGCAACTGCTGAAAATTCAATCAGTGGTATCACTGAAAAACAAGAAGAATATCAAGAACTATCTTATAGTGTTGATAACTTACCTGAATTCTCATCATTTGCTGTCAAAGTTATTATGAAGACAAGCAATCCAGCGTTTGTACCAAAAGTACAAGATCTACGTGCGGTAGCATCATACTAATGAAACATATAAAAGTGAAGAATGAAAACCACCTGTATCGTGATAGTGATACAGGTGCAATCATAAATACCGATAGGTCTTCGTTTGAGAAGTATAAGAGATCTAAATTAAAGTTTCAAAGTATGGAACAAGAATTAGATCATCTTAAAAGTGAGATCAGCGAGATTAAATCACTATTAAGAGAGATAGTAAAGTCCAATGGTACTTAGAAATGTAGCTAAAACATTCTCATTTGAGGAGCAGAGGCAAGAAATCAATTCACTTGCTGTAGATGTTGATAACATCGCAACTAATGTTGCTGCCATGACCTTGGTTAATGAGAGTAATCCTCAGTTGGGTGCAAATCTAGATCTTAATGGTAATAGTATCACAGGTAATGGTGATATTAATCATAATGGACAATTATTTACTGGTAGTATCTTAAGTTCTGCATCTCTTAATAATAAAGGATCTGTTCAGTTTGGAACTGTAGATGCTTATAGTATTGGGCATATGCCTCTCAATAGTGACTTAGCATTCTCACAAACACATGGTGGTAGTTACTTATTCTATAGTGATGCTAGTACAATTCCACTTCAGATTGATCCAACATTAGTTGATGTCAATGTTGATCTAGATGTTAATGGAGACATATCTGTATCTGGAACTATATCTGCATTGGGTGGTAATTCTACTTACTGGAATAATGCACATAGTTGGGGAGATCATTCTTTAGCAGGATATTTAACATCAGAAACTCAATCTGATTGGAATGAATCTGATACTAACAATCCAGCACATATTTTAAATAAACCAACTCTTTTTGATGGTACTTGGGGATCGCTTTCTGGTAAACCAACATTTGCAACTGTTGCTACTAGTGGAGATTATAACGATCTAACCAATACACCTGCACAAGCTACTCAAGTTCAATCTAATTGGGGAGAAACAGATCTTAATAACGTTGCATTTATTAAGAACAAACCTACTATCCCAACTATCCCATCAAATGTTAGTGCCTTCATTAATGATGTAGGATACAAAACCACAGATAACAACACAACATATACTTTAGATGCTGGAACGCATGGTGCTTCTGATGCAAAGTTAACGTTGCTTGGAAGTAATTCTACTATTGATAATGTTATCTTAACTGCTGGAACTGGTATTGCTTTTAGCACAATTTCAGGTGGTGGGTTTACAATTTCAACTTCTTTAAGTATTGGAAATCTAACCGACGTTAATGTTTCTGGTGCTACCACAGGACAAGTATTGAAGTGGAGTGGAACTGAATGGGCTCCTGCTGATGACACTTCTGGAACTGGTGGAGGTAGTGGAACTATAACTGGAGTTACTGCTGGAACTGGTTTATCTGGTGGTGGAACAAGTGGTAATATAACTGTTGATTTAGCAAATACTTCTGTAAGTGCTGGTAGTTATTCTAATGCAAATATTACTGTTGATGCTCAGGGACGTATTACTTCTGCATCAGCAGGTGCTGGAGGTGGAGGATCATATAATGATGCTAGTGTAGATAATCATCTTAATAAAACTTCTGGAGTAAGTACTGGTAGAGTCTTATCTTGGTATCAACAATCCAATGGGACAACTGATTATGCATGGCTTCCGTTTGAAATAGAAGCGTTAATTGATGTTGCTTGGACTGGTTTAGATCCTAGTGGATTTGGTGCAAGTCCTGTTAATGGTGATGTTCTTTATTTTAATGGATCTAACTGGACAAATTACACATTAGATTTACCAGATAAGATTGAAGATTTAAGTGATGTATCTAATGCAGCACCTTCAGATGGTCAGGTCTTGATATGGGATGCTGGAAATAGTCTTTGGTTGCCAGGAAACGTTTCTGGTGGTGTAGCTTATTCAAATTCTAATGTAGACACACACCTTAATGTTAGTGGTGCTTCTTCAGGTCAAATCCTCAGTTGGAATGGTTCTGATTATGCTTGGGTAGCAGATCAAACTGGTGGTAGCGGTGGTGCCAGTGTAACTGTCTCTGATACAGCACCTGGATCTGGAACTGCTGGTGATCTTTGGTGGAACAGTGCTAGTGGTCGTTTAAAAATTTACTATCAAGATACTGACAGTACTCAGTGGGTTGATGCTTCACCACCACTAGCAGGTGGAAGTAGTCAAGTTCAATCTGATTGGGGAGAAACAGATTCTAATGATGATGCGTTTATTAAGAACAAACCTACTATTCCAGCAGCACAAGTAAATTCTGATTGGAATGCTACTAGTGGTGTTGAACAAATACTTAACAAGCCCACACTATTCTCTGGATCTTATAATGATTTAAGTAATAAACCTACTATTCCTGATCCAGGTATTGTTTCTGTAAAAGATTATGGTGCTGTAGGAGACGGTAGCACGGATGACACTGATGCTATTCAAGATGCTCTTAACTCCAATCATAAGGCTATTTACTTCCCTACTGGAGATTATGTTATTAGCAGTGCTCTAACTTCATCTTTAAATGGACGTAAAATCTATGGTGAAGGTACTATCACTACTACTGCTACTGTCCTTGCGAATAAAGGTGTAGTGAGTTTGGAGAAAGCTTTTGTATTTACGGACGCTGAATATGTTGATTTCTCTTTGGACTGTGACGGTAACAACTTAATTGAGATTTTTGCACAGTTTAATCAATGTTTAGATCCACACATTCACCATTGTAGAGTTAGAGATCTGGAATCACCTGCTTATCCGACAGGTGGTAAAGCTATTGCATTTGAATTGTTTAACCAAGGTGGTAATGCCGTTGACACTGGAGCAAAAATTACTGATAACTATATTACCAATCTAATTGCTCATAACGATTCTGGGGGAGTCGTGGGGCGTGGCATGGCAAGAGGAATTGCTTTTGATACTGATATAACACTCAATAAACCTATTTTAATTGCTGATAATGTTATTGACACTGTTGCAGGTAATGAGGGTGATGCAATCTCAATTATGAGTATTAGTGGTTCAAATTATTTGAATGCCAACGTATTCATCACTGGTAATCATATTAAAGATTTTAACCGTCGTGGATGTAAAATTAAGTTCAACTCCGCAGTAATTTCCAACAACACTTTCTATAATACCTGGACTTCATCTCCTGTTAATTCTGAAGGTGTATCTGTTGTTCAAGGTGTAGTTGATCTGGTCAATGGAGAAAAACATATTGTTAGTGGTAACAAATTCATTAACACTGAATATATGAGTCAGATTAAAATTGTAACGTCAGGTTCTGAAACAGTTAGTAACTGTGTTATTAAAGATAACGTTATTACTCAAATTAGTGGTGCAACTAGTTCTAGTTTAATGTATATTTCATCCTCCACTTCTACTAATGCTGCTGATCAAGGAACAAATTTAACTATTAAAGATAATTCTTTTGATGTTCCTGGATTTAACGATTATTGTATTAGAGTAGTTCGTACAAAAAATGTAATTATTGCAGACAACACTGGTATAATTAATAGTAGTGCAACTGGAGTTCATGTACCAGGATCTGCTGCTAATAACAATTTGACCAATGTCAATAACAATTTCTTAGTGGCCACTTAATAAATAATTAGAAAAATCCCATGGCAATCAATTTTCCCTCTACAGCAGGGCAACCAACTAATGGATCTTATACCTTCACGGTATCAGGAACAACATACTCATGGGATGGAGCAAGTTGGAATGCTCTCGGTGCTAATGTAACTAGTAATCTTGGTGAACTTACAGACGTAGATTTATCAACTGCACCTACAACAGGACAAGTTCTAAAATACGATGGAACCAATTGGTCTGCTGCGGCAGATGGTGGTGGAGGTGGTGGAGGTATCGCACTAACAGATCTTTCTGTTAATACTATCACTGCTGGTACTCCTACACTTACATACAATAATGTCAGTGGTGTGTTCACATATAGACCACCAGATCTGTCTGGATATTCTACATTCTCTGGATCTTATAATGATTTAACTGATAAACCTACCATATTCTCTGGATCTTATAATGATTTAACTGATACACCAACTATTCCTACACTCACAAGTCAGTTAACTAATGATTCTGGTTTTCTTACATCAGCACTTACTAGAGTAGATTTACCAGATGTATCTGGAACGGTAGCATCTGGGCAGGGATTTGTAGTTTTTGGAGCCAGTGATGATTTTTACCTCTATTATAGTGGAACGGATGATAGAGCTAAAATTACTTCGGACAAGAAATTAGATATTAGGGGAACGGAAATCTATCTCTGGGATGGAACAAACACACATTTACAGGCGACTTCAAATGGACTTACACTTAACCATACTGGTAACAGTGTAAGATTCAGCACAGATGCTGATGGAAGTATTCTTAGTGGAAATGTTACTGTTACTGGAAAGATAGAAATTGGTGCAACTAATAATCCCAATCCTATTATTGCTGGATTTGGTAATAGTTCAGTTCTAACCAATACTGCTTTTGGTGTATATGCGTTAAACGCTAATACTGCCAATGGAGATCAAAATACCTCCATTGGATATTATTCCATGATAGCTAATACCGATGGTAGTAATAACACCAGTGTGGGTGTATCTACTTTGGGATCAAACACTGTAGGAGATGCTAATACTACTCTTGGATATGCAGCGGCATATACAAACGTAGCTGGTAGTAGATTGACTGCAATCGGTGCTTTTTCCCAAAGATATGCTGATAGTACTACTACTGCAACAAACAAAACTAATTGTTCTGTTGGATACAATTCATTAAGAGGTAGTGCCACCGCAGCTGATAATACAGGAAATGCCAATACTGCTATTGGTACATATTGTTTAGAAGCAAATACTTCTGGTGATGGTGGTACAGCATTAGGAACAGGATGTTTAGCCAAAAATACCTCAGCTGATTATAATACCTCTATTGGATATTATTCCCTCTACAATGCAGAAGGTGGTGGAGGTAATGTAGCTGCTGGAAAACAATGTTTATTTAATCTTGATGATGGAATAAGAAACGTAGGTATTGGTTATGAAGCTGCTTCTTCAACCACTGAAGGAAATAAAAACATAGCGATTGGAGAGTCTCCTCTTCAAAACAATACATTGGGCAGTAACAATATTGCCATTGGAACACTAGCTTTACAATCTGCCGTCAACGTTGACAATAATGTTGCGATTGGCACTCAAGCATTACAAGATGTTACCGTTCGGTACAATGTTGCTGTTGGACCATTTGCTTTGCAAGAGTTGGTAGGAACTGGGGATGTCAATGTAGAAGATGGATTTAATACCGCCCTAGGTTATGGTGCTGGTGGATCCACTACGAATGTAGAAAAGAATACTCATATTGGTGCGTATGCTGGATATTTTGGTTGGGATCCAAATGGGAACACACAGACCGCTAATCCCAATTATAAAAATGTTACCTGCTTAGGGTACAACTCTAACGCTAGTGGAAATTTCCAAGTCAATCTTGGAGAAAACTTTTGTGTAACTTATGC
>MDSW01039758.1_pt1 | contig 11625 bp, 11 predicted proteins | sample 811171 | NCBI WGS metagenome assembly MDSW01 (sample SAMN05326641, study PRJNA326480) | marine metagenome | isolation source: seawater | place: Atlantic Ocean: North West | collected 2012
AGCCGGCTACCAGGCGGGCAGCTCACCGACGTATGGCTCGGCTTATATGCCAATGCCCGGAATCACTCTCTGCAAAACAGGCAGAACAAATAGCACAGCAAACACGAGATGCTATCGTCCAACTGCTTTCGTCTGCCTATCAACAAGTCACTTCACAGATTGGTTCGCCTATAAATTCAATCATCGCCGTCGGACAGGGGGACTTTCTTATCGCGGATTTCACCGATGACTTGCCGGTCCAACACCTTCGGGACCTACATCCTGACAGCAGTCAGAACCTCGCACGCATCGGCCCGGCATTCGCTGTCGCAGTCCTACTCGAACAACATCTGAATCAAGCATAGTTCGCATGGAAAACATCAGGATTATCAAAATCGGCGGCAGTCTCCTCTCTACAAATGACTATGTTTCGAATGTGCTTAGATATGTCAATCAACTCACAAACGACTTGAATATATTCATTTGCGGTGGTGGGCCTCCCGTCCAACGTATTCGTGAAGCTCAGCGACAATTCAATCTTTCGGAAGCTGAGTGTCATCACAACAGCCTTGTTGCGATGGATAGAAATACCCGCAACTTCTGTTGGCAGGCGGATATTCCCGTTATTAAATCCTGGCAATCAGTCGCCGGATATACCCAGAATCGCGGCGCCCCCATCTGCTCGATCGGTCTCGAAGTAACTAGCTTCGTCATGCAAGAAGAACATCAGTTTCCGCCACCGCACCTACCTGAAAACTGGGATACAACGAGTGATTCTATCGCCGCTAGGATTACCACTCTTCTTGATGCCAGTCTCGACCTACTTAAATCAACCCCTCCTGCCACGACTGACCTGCTCCATCTCTCTAACCAAGGATATATCGACCGTCATTTCCCAATCGCTGCAGCTAACATTAATTCGCTTAGGTTTGTCGATTTATCCGATTGAAACGGCACAAACTCAGCCAGCGAGGCGACAGCTTCGATCGTACTGGTGATTCGAGGATTTACTTCGATCAAGACATCTTTATCAGATTCTTCACCTAGTATCAGATCCAGGCCAATCCAGCCACGACTTTCCTCCAGAGGTAGTTTGGAAAATACCTTGTGAGCAAGCCTCCAGGTTCGCTCGATGTGCACTGGATCCTTCATGACGGCCCCATCCTGGAATTCAAACCCAAATTCACCACCTAACGATTGATAGCAAGGTGGTAACAATACGGGTCCCTCTGCCGTTACAATTGCGGCAACACTTACGGACTTCCCCGGGACCACATTTTCGACTAACCAGCTCCCAACATGAGGGAAATCGTCATCAAGCAACCGCACACCAACGCCGCCCGTACCCATAACGGGTTTGCAGATGGCATTCACCAAATCGACTCCCCCAGAAATTTCACCATCCACAAGTAGTCCCCATGCCGGCATTTCAACATGATGTTCTTCAGCCCAACGGTGCAGGGCAACCTTATTGATCCCCAACTTCCTTAGCTTCTTATCGGCTCCTAACATTTTTCCGCCAGCTATCAGACACTTACCAACGGCTATTTCCAACAAGTTGGCTAATTCGGGGGCTACCAGAATGGACCGATCTGCTCCACGGCAACACTCTTCAAAAACGGCCCACGGCGTTGTAGGATCAGCAAACAATACCATCGGCGAGGCGCCGGCTGAATTGGTGATCGCCTGCAAGTGTTCCCCAAACGATTTGAGACGGCTGTCTACCGATATCCAAACTTCGAAATCCGGTAGATTGAGAAAGAGACGAACGAGTTGCTCAAGCATCTGGGAACCATCAGCAATTAGATTTGGAACCTGATGAAAGTCGCCCAACTCAGCAAGGCAGGTATCTTCGTTGGTCACAGCGGCGGGTAGAAAAGCACCACCACCTGAGACCATTTCGTAAAGATAAACACGCATAGAAATTCAGTTCAAAATCAAAAGATTCCCAACTGGTCACGAGCGTCTTCTGTCATACAGTCCGGGGTCCAGGGCGGGGTCATGACGATTTTAACTTCTACTTCTGCTACTTCGTCAAGAACTGAAACAACCTGTTTACTGTTGGCAATCAATTGGGGTCCCGCAGGACACATAGGGCTCGTCATGGTCATATCAATCATGACGTTCTGCTTAGAGCCGTCGTCTTCATTAGCTTCAAATTCCACCTTGTAGATAAGCCCTAAGTCGACAATATTGACAAAAAGCTCAGGGTCGATAACTTTCTTCAGTTCTTCACGGACGTGATCTTCTGTTAATGCCATTTTGAATACTTCTCTCTGAGTCCCCGATCTGCGAGAACATTAATTATTGGATTTAATCGTCTTCGCATACCTTAACAAAGACGTCGCCATTTTCAACTTTTACTTCGTGACAGGCTGTCGGACGTGTTGCCGGTAAAGATTTCGCTTTACCGGTGCAAACATCAAATCGTGCTCCATGCCGTGGGCAAATCAAGTCATAGCCCTCCAATTCACCATCGGACAGAGGGCCATCATCGTGAGTACACACATCATCGATACAATAGAACAGTCCGTTGGCTTTGATCAACACCACGATGCGATCACTCACTTCAAGTATGGTTTTACCGGGATCTTCCAGATCATCGACATCAGCAACCTTGATGAATTCCGCCACTGTCGTTCTCCTTGCTTCAAATCCAGGTCAGTTTAAGCCGACTTGGCTTCAGCTAACGTTTATTCGTAATCCCGAACTCGCCGAGCAATCGCCAGCCCCAAGGCATCACGAACACTCTCAATCGTAATCCGATCGAAGATTTGCTGGAAGAATCCTGTCACAATTAAACGCATCGCTTCCTTTCGCGTGAAACCACGACACTGAGCATAGTAAATCATTTCTTCATCGACCTTACCTGTCGTGCTTCCATGAGTACAACGCACGTCATCTGCTTCGATCTCTAAACCAGGGATGGAGTCAGCCCGAGCATTATTGGATAGCAGGAGGTTGTCATTTCGCTGATAACCGTCGGTCTGCTGTGCGCCCTCATCAACTTTGATCATTCCTCGCCAAACGGTATGCGATTTATCCTGTAAGGCAGCCTTATAGAGAAAATCACTATAGCAATTAGGCTTTTTATGATATTGCTGCGTATGATACGAAAGGTGCTGTTTGTTCTCCGTGAACAACACACCATTCATCTGTGAATTGGCACCTTGACCATCCAGTACAACATGCTGGTTTACCTTGGAGAGCCGTGAGCCAATTGCGGCACTGGTCCACTGCAATTGAGCATCACGCCCAACAACGGCTTTCTGACGAGCAAAGTGCCAAACACGTTGGCCCCAGTTCTGAAGGTTCACGTAACGAAGATTTGCACGATCGCCAACAATGAGTTCAATCGCACCACAATGCAAGCTTTCCGCATTTTCCGAAGTACTTGCGGTTTCAGCCAACAACGTCGCGCTAGCCCCATCTTCCAAAATAACAATGGTGTGTCCAAGATCCACAGCACCATCTGACAATGACGAGAGAACATGGAATGGTTGCTCAACATGAACTCCTCGCGGTACATACAAAAACTGGCCACCCGTCCAACAGGCCGCATGCAATGCCGCAAACCGATCTTCGCGATCAAAGGCCTTTTCGAACAGGACACCTTCAAGAAGTTCACCGTGTTCAAGAATTAGCGCGTCTAGACTTCCAAAGATAACTCCTTGCTGTTTCAATTCTTTGTCCATCGTGTCAGTAACACAAATCCCGTTGTGAGAATGAACAGCACCGCTTAGCTCAACACCTTCTGAAAGCAGTGGTTCAATCGCTTCGAGGCCTTCCAAGTTCTTCTCGGATGGAATTAAGAATTTATCGAGCTTAAAAAGACGGATGTCTGTACGCATCCACTCTTCTTCTCGTCGGGTAGGCCACTGCTGCTCAGAAAACTGTTGCCAAGCGTCATTACGCTGGGCGGTAACCCATTGAGGTTCTTGTCTGGCTGCTTGAAATGCCTGAAAATCTTCGGGATTAAAACCTAATTGCGTCACGAAACTACTTTATCTATTTGATTCGAACCGCTTTCGCTCAAATTATAGCGATGGTTCTGTTTAAGTGATTAGTTATGCACCGTTTGCCGGGTACGAAAATGACTTTACCCGACAGACCCTTCCATTTGGAGCTGAATAAGTCGATTCAGTTCCACGGCGTATTCCATTGGCAACTCTTTGACAAGCGGTTCAATGAAACCATTAACGATCATGGCACTGGCTTCTGTTTCAGAAAGCCCTCGGCTGGTTAGATAAAAAAGCTGTTCTTCACCAATACGTGAAACACTTGCTTCATGGCCGATCGAAACGTCTTGCTCCATGATTTCAATATACGGATAAGTATCACTGCGACTTTCCGGATCAAGAATCAAAGCATCGCACACGACATTATTCTTAGCATGTGTAGCCCCCTCTTCGACTCGAACTAATCCGCGGTAACTACTGCGACCACCGTTCTTTGAAATCGACTTGGAAATGATCTGGCCTGTGGTGTGAGGAGCAACGTGAACGAGCTTGGCACCGGCATCCTGATGTTGTCCATTACCTGAAAAAGCGATCGAGAGGATTTCTCCGTGAGCGCCAGGTTCCATCATATAAACCGCCGGGTACTTCATCGTTAGCCGACTACCTAGATTTCCATCGACCCACTCCATGGTGGCATCCTGATAGCAAACAGCGCGTTTGGTCACCAAATTATAAATGTTGTTGGCCCAATTTTGGATAGTCGTGTACCGGCAGCGACCGTTTTTCTTCACGATCACTTCCACCACCGCTGAGTGAAGACTATCGCTACTATACATCGGAGCTGTACACCCTTCCACGTAATGGATCTCAGCACCTTCATCTACAATGATCAAAGTACGTTCGAATTGCCCCATATTCTGAGCATTAATGCGGAAGTACGCCTGCATCGGAAACTCAATTTTGACTCCCGGAGGAACATAAATAAATGAACCGCCGGACCAAACTGCCGAATTCAGTGCAGAAAACTTGTTGTCTTCAGATGGGATGATAGTTCCAAAATATTCCCGGAACAACTCGGGGTGTTCTTTCAACGCCGTATCAGTATCTGTGAAAATCACTCCCTGTTCCTCAAGATCCTCAGCAACGCTTCCGTACACAACCTCACTTTCGAACTGCGCTTTAACGCCGGCGAGAAACTTCCGTTCAGCTTCCGGAATCCCCAAGCGATCAAACGTTTCCTTGATTTCTTCAGGAACGTCATCCCAACTCTTTTCCTGACCGTCGGTAGGCTTCAAATAGTAGTAGATATCCTGAAAGTTGATATCAATGTCACCACCCCATTCGGGCATAGGCTTACTCTCAAAGATTTCTAAAGCCTTCAGGCGAAACTCAAGCATCCACTCAGGTTCGTCTTTCATATCAGAAATCTGTCGGACGATTTCTTCATTTAGGCCCTTCTGTGCCTTAAACACCGCTTCCGTTTCCGTACGGAAATCATACTTATTGATTTCCCCCAGAGATTCTGCTTCTGCATTTTTTTCAGGAGTAATATCGGTAGCCATTTTCTTAGCTTTCTGCCCTCAATGAGGAACGCTTTGGGTTTAGTCTAAAAGTTACCCGCAGTTTTGTTTTGTTCGCTGTTTATTCGCCAGTCATCGCCAGGTTTTCAGCTTCAGCCTCAGGGTAGGCCGCTCGAATCCGTTCATAGCCATCAGCGTGTAGCTCTTCCGCTAACTCAGATCCTCCGGTTTCAACCAGCCTGCCTCCGAGCATGACATGGGTAAATTCCGGTGGATTATGAACTAGTAATTTGTCGTGGTGAGTGATGATTAGCAGGCCCATCTTTTCGCGACCGATATCGGCAATACTTTCACTCGCTAAACGGACCGCATCGGCATCCAAACCACTATCCGTTTCATCCAAAATGGCGAATTTTGGCTGCAACATTGCCAACTGAAGAATTTCTGCTCGTTTCATTTCGCCACCAGAAAATCCATCGTTAACGTATCGGCGAGCAAACTCCATATCCATCTGCAGCTGCTGCATTTTGTCTTTTAATTCACGACGAAAATCTTTCATCGGAATCAGGTCTTCCCCTTCTTTACGTTCAGGATTACGAACATTGGTGGTAGAGTGACGAAGGAAATCAGCCATTTTCACGCCGGGAATAGCTACCGGGCGTTGGAAAGCCATAAACATTCCAGCCCGCGCTCTCTCGTCCGGCTCCATCTCTAGTAGATCTTTACCATCAAGGGTGATAGAACCACCTGTGACCTCATACTTAGGATGCCCCATAATGGCCTGCCCTAAAGTACTCTTGCCAGATCCATTAGGCCCCATTAGTGCATGAGTTTCACCATGCTTGATTTCTAAATCAACACCTCGCAGAATTGGCTTGCCTTCAACGGCTACTTGTAGATTCTCAATTTTAAGAACGTGTGTCATTCTCTCTCTTCTAATTCGAGTGTCCCACACTCATTCCGTTTCTTAAAAACGGCATATTGGTTAAGTTTGCATGGCTTATCATCTGCATTGCACAGGAGCAAGCTATTTAACTTTTTGATGATCAAATACTAAACTATTGTCGTCAGGAGCTGCCACAAAGCCCGTATGGTGCGGTACCGGCAATTCGTCTGCCACTTTAACCCCTTTAACACCAGTGCCTAAGCCTGTCCCTTGTTTCTTGGCGATACGACGACCACGAATCTTATCTTGAATTCGCATTAAGCCTTCCAACAGAGCTTCCGGACGAGGAGGGCAACCTGGTACATAAACATCAACCGGTACAACCAAATCAACACCTTTCACCACGTGGTAACCCCATTTGAAGTAGGGTCCACCGCCCACCGTGCAGGCCCCCATTGCAATCACAAACTTCGGATCCGGCATCATGTTATAAAGTCGACGAACACGACTGGCCATTTTGTAAGTCACTGTTCCGGCAACAATCATCAAGTCAGCCTGACGAGGTGTCGCTCGAAATGCTCCTGCTCCAAAACGATCCATATCATAACGACTGGCACCAGAGGCCATCATTTCAATTGCACAGCAAGCGAGACCAAAAGTCATTGGCCAAATACTCGATTCACGTGCCCAGTTAATGGCCTGCTCTACGCTTGTGACCATCACGTTCTCTTCAAATCTTCCTTCAATCCAAGATTGTGGCTGATTCATAATTCTTCCTGTTGTTTTAAGGAGTTGAGTAACACCTTGCCGACTTTCCTTCAATTCGACAACTCTGTCACCTGATTTATATGATTGGTAATTGGCTATCCGAAACCGTTGATGATGTAACTTCGAAAGTACAGTTACAAGCCCCGTCTAACCGACACTCTGCTAGCCGAACCGTTTCTCCCAAAATCTCGGAAAACAACATTTTCTCCATGCTGCAAACACTTCGATCGTAGTCAGCAATTTCCGGGTAAGGACAGGCCTCTACACTAAGAACCGGTAAGTCCCCGGTATGGTCTACCAAGATCGGCAAACGTCGATCGGCAAACAATTTAGTCAATGCATCGAGCCGTTCACCTATATCCTGCCCCTGAACCTGGTTAGCATACATGTCTGCCAAACGGCGAGAGATGCGTTGCATTAGTCCCTGTCGCACTTCAACATCTTCGATCAATCGGATTTCATCCCATAAAGCAATCGCCAAGTCGGCAAAGTTCTGACCACTTCGGCGACGGCCTTTACTCGTCAAAGCATATCGGTGAAAAGGACGCCCTCGTTCAGGCCGAACGGAAGTCCGTTCGATGTACCCTTCGGTCAGCAAACGACGAAGACGTTGCCGGACAGCAGTGCCAGTAACGCTCAAAACGTCGGACAATTGGGCAACCGTCAGCATGCCTTGCTTACGCAACACATCCAGAATAGTAACATCGGAATCCATGATTCCCGAACTCATTTAATCCACCTCAACCTTACAACCTTCACCTTAGCTACAAGAAACCGGTGAACTAGGCTGCACAACGTAGATTCTTTTCTTAATACGACGACTAAAGGGCTTATCGGGCAAAAAACCGCTAAAACCAATTAAATAATAAGCCTATATGCGATTTTTTACAATAATAGGTTTGAAAAAGATTTCCGCTTTTCCTGTCAACGTAAACTCTTTATTTCCAATAGGTTATAATCAACCAACTGTGACAATAGATTTAATTCAATTTCTGCCAATCGTTGAGTCGAGAATCTCCTTGGAATCTATTTATTTTTAAACAAAATCTATGGCCCTCAGGAAGACCTAAATCAAATATGAGACGTGATCGCAACCTAAAAAAACCTGTTTTTTGGACTCTATTACTTACCTTTGGGCTGTGGACTATTACTGCCCCGGGGCAAAGCGATTCAGAACTTCCACTCAATAGCACCGATACGACTGCGATATCGAGTGACGCCCCCGACGCATCTCCACAAAAAGCAACGATTACAGCTGACAAACAGGAAGAGAACAATCCTACTTTTATGGAAACCGTCGATCAGATGGCTGGCACGGCTGTTGAACATATTGCAAGCATACTGTTCCTGAGAGTTGGGTCGTCAGAACAGGAGTCCATTCAATATAAAGATGTCGACTATTTCTATCGCAACACAGAAGATAGCGGCACCGATTTCACCGCGTTGCAGGATAAAGAGCTGCAACTATCACAAAACGATATACAAGCTGGAATCAAAGCAGGCATTTACAACGAGAGAGCAATTGCAACTGGAACACTCCAATCTGAAGGGGCCGCCCCGCTGAGAGTTGAATTTGTTTCAAGAACCATTAAAGAAGCCACTTATATCAAAGATGCGAACGGTACATTCCGAGCTCAGGAGCCTATGCTTTCGAAATTATCCAAAGATGACACCCTTTCAGACGATGAAATCACAGCCGCTCTTGCTGAAAATTTTCTTGTCCTTAGCGACGAAGGAGAGCATGTTCATATTGGGAATGCCGGAGGTATGCCAATTGTCGTCCTTTGGCTTGCTTGCGGCGCTGTCTTCTTCACCATCTACATGCGTGGTGTTAATATTTGGGGCTTCAAACACGCCATTGAGGTCGTCCGCGGAAAATACGACAATCCCGAGGAGGAAGGAGAGGTCACCCACATGCAAGCCTTGGCCTCAGCTCTTTCTGCGACGGTCGGCCTCGGAAATATCGCAGGGGTGACCATTGCGATGACGATGGGGGGCCCGGGAGCATTCTTCTGGATGATGATGTGTGGTTTCTTTGGCATGACCAGCAAATTCGTAGAATGTACGCTGGGCCAGAAATACCGCCGGATCAAAGACGATGGTAGTGTCCTAGGCGGCCCTATGGCCTACTTACCAGCAGGACTGAGCGAATTAAGTGGCGGACCGCTAGGAGTTTTTGCTAAACCGCTAGGAGTTATTTTGGGAGTACTTTTTACTTTCATGTGCATCATGGGGAGCTTTGGTGGTGGGAACATGTTTCAGTCCAATCAGGCTGGGAGCCAATTACTGACCATCGTTCAGGAAGATGACCGGGTTGAGTTAGCCAGTCTCAGCGAACAAATTAAAGTCGCGAACGAAGCAAATGACAGTGAAAGGGTTCTCGAATTGGATGGTCAACGAGAAGCTCTGAAGAAAGAAATGACCGTGTTTGCTGACAAGTTCAGCATGGGTTTTGGTCTGGTGATGGCGGCACTCGTCGCTGTGGTTATTATCGGCGGGATTAAGAGCATCGGAAAAGTGGCGGAAAAGATTGTACCTGCCATGTGTCTCATTTATGTGCTGGCATGCCTCTATGTCATCCTGGCGCATGTCGGCGAAATTCCAAGCCTCATTGGAATGATTTTTACTGAGGCTTTTAACCCTCAGGCTTTTGGTGGCGGGCTGGTTGGTGTTCTCGTGATCGGCGTTCAGAGAGCAGCTTTCTCGAACGAAGCAGGGGTCGGTAGCGCAGCCATTGTGCATAGTGCAGCCAAGACCGAAGAGCCCATTCGAGAGGGCACTGTCGCTTTGTTAGAACCATTTATCGACACCATTGTTGTTTGTTCAATGACCGCACTCGTCATCTTGATCACGGGTGCCTGGAATAATGCGGACTGGATTGTCGAACAGGGGCTGGCTGGCACACAACTTACGAGTGAAGCTTTTGAATCCGTATTACCCTGGTTCCCTTATATTCTGACTTTGGCAGTCGTACTATTTGCCTTTTCAACAATGATCTCCTGGAGCTATTACGGAGAACGATGCTGGGAAAGCCTGTTTGGTGGTAGCTTTCTAAGCGTCTACACGTACAAAGCGATTTTTATAATGGCAGTCTTTGTTGGTGCGATCATCCCGTTGGGAGCTGTTCTCGACTTTTCCGATATGATGATTCTATGCATGGCATTCCCCAACGTTCTGGGGCTTATCTTCCTCTCACCTAAAGTCCGCCGGGACCTGCTGGACTATTGGCACCGGTACAAATCCGGCAAGTTCACAACCTACAAATAGTTCTCACTAGACACTTTGAAGAGCTGGCTCGTCGGCACCAGTCTGCTGTTCGGCATAGAAATCTGCCATCGTTGCACCCTTAAATGACGCCGAGGCGCGTGCGAACAACTGCTCAAGGTCACCAAAGATCGCATCCTGACTGGCACTTTCCCCCCCTATCATCAGGTCCGACGAATTTAGGACAACTTGTACATAGTTTTGTTCCGACGACTCTGACTCCTCCAATAACTGAAATAGCGTCAGCAGATTATTTCCATTAGGCCTCATCCAGGCCACACTGGGGAACAGCCTACGCGTCGCTCGGTGCACATAAGTCAAAGCCATACGTTGCAGCGAATACATCGATGCCGGAGCAAGTCGGTTTTTGTAGATAGGCCGAATTGTCACAGGCACTTCCAACAGTGAGGAACCACCTGGCATACGATAGTCCTTGGCATCGACAAAGTACTCTTTGTATGGAAAGGTCTGATAATTGCTACCACCTCGACCTCCCGGCACACCTGGCACTTTTCGCCAGGATACAAATGGAGTCACGGAGCAGTCGACTTTATATCCGCGTTCACGTAATAATCGAACGTACTGATCATTCAATGCCCAGCGACCACTGCGATGCGTCACGATGTCACATTCGAGTTCATGTTCCAACTTGGAGGTCAGCATGTGCAGTTTCTCTCGCATTGCCTGTTTTTCCCAGTCGGTAATATACGGCTGGTGAAAGTTATCATCACCAGTCAGCAACCGAAACGGCGGACAGGTCCAGCCATGTAGGTGAGCCCCCATCTCTCCAGCGTTACGTTGAATAACATCACGTCCAAATTCCACAAACCGCGGGCAAGATACCATTTCGTAACTAACCAGATAAGTAGGTACGAATCCAAATTCCTCACATAATGTCTGCAGCCGCGGTAAACATCGTGTGCTCTCTGTCGTTAACGAGAACGGCCGCTGACCAAGATGATCAGCTTCAACATTTACAGTAACTAGGAAACTGGGACGGGACATTATTTAGCACGTTTTTTTAGAAAAGGGATCTAGTCAGTCATCCCTCGGCAACTACTCCCTGCTTACTCCCCGAACAAGAGAATGTATTAAGCAGAGAATGCCGGACGGCCAACTACCAAAAGTATAGGAATTCTTGTGCTTTTTGAAAGAGCGCAGCCTACCATCGAGGATTTACAAGCGCCTACCTTGTTATTAAACCGTCTCCGTGGATTCCGGCTTATCCAGTGGGAAATGCTCCTCAACC
>MDSW01007877.1_pt1 | contig 11622 bp, 13 predicted proteins | sample 811171 | NCBI WGS metagenome assembly MDSW01 (sample SAMN05326641, study PRJNA326480) | marine metagenome | isolation source: seawater | place: Atlantic Ocean: North West | collected 2012
CCTTTGTCAACTTCTAAAATATTTAATTTTTTTCTTAATTTTTTTCTTTTTTTTGCATCAGTTATAATATTTCTAAGTACTTTATTGGGAATATCTTTTAGATTAATAAAATGCTTCATTTAATTTAATTCCCTGCAAACTTGATTAATAATCTTTAAAGCCAAATTAATTTCGGTTTTTTTTACATTTAATGGAGGTAGTATTCTAATAACGTTTTCAGATGCTCTAATTGTTAATAATTTATTCTTCATTAATTTATTAATAAAATTTGTTTGATCTTCAAATAATTGAATTCCTATTAGTAAACCAACACCTCTAATCTCTTTAATTATTTTAGGATATTTTTTTTTTAAATTATTCAAATTATTAATGAAATATTTTGACATTTTTCTTACATGATTAAGTAAATTTTTATTTATTTGATCTAAAACTGCATTACCAACAGCCATTGCAAGCGGGTTACCACCAAATGTGGATCCATGTGTTCCTGGAACCATAGCATTAGAAATTTTTTTAGTCATCAAAACAGCTCCAATTGGAAACCCGCCTCCAATACCTTTTGCAATTGGTACTATATCAGGTTTAACTTTTGCATATTCAAATGCAAAGAATTTTCCTGATCTTCCAATTCCACATTGCACTTCATCAAGAATTAATAGAATTCCCTTTTTATTACAAAGATCTCTTATCCCTTTAATACACCAATTAGGAATTACTTTAATTCCGCCTTCTCCCATAATTGTTTCAATCATAATTGCAGCTGTATTTTTATTGATTAATTTTTTCAATTGATTGTGGTTACCGAATTCAAAATGGTCAAAGCCTTGTACCTTTGGTCCAAATCCTTGGATCATTTTTTTTGATCCACTTGCATGTATTGCTGCAATGGTTCTTCCATGAAACGAATTCCTTATACAAATGATTCTAGTCTTGTGTTTTTTGCCAACTGAATAGAAGTATCTTCTTGCAACTTTAATCGCTGCCTCAGTAGCTTCAGCGCCACTATTTTGAAAAATCACTGAGTCTGCAAAAGATCTTTTTACTAATTTTTTTGCTAATTTTTCTCCCTCGGGTATCAAGAATGCATTTGATACATGCCATACTTTTTTTGATTGTTTATTTATTGCACTAACAAGTTTTTTATTTGTATGTCCAAGAGAATTTACAGCAATACCTTGAACAAAATCTAAATATTTTTTTCCGTCTGTTGTTATTAAGAAACTACCTTTACCTCTGACAAAAGACAGTTTTTTTCTTTTATAATTATTTGCTAGAGCGCTCATATTTATTTATAAATTTTTCTAAAATATTTCAAAGCCTAAAATTCAACCTCAAGTTATAAATAGTTTTTAAAAATTGTTGAAAATTTTTATTTTCTTCTTGTTTTACCAATAAAATATGCAACATGATGTTATTACATAAATATTTTATACAAAATGTAGTTATATGGGCTGGACAGAAGAAAAAGTTGCAAAACTCAAGGAATTGTGGGGCAAGGGCCAAACTGCTAGTCAGATTGCAGAAATAATAGGTGGGGTTACAAGAAACGCAGTTATTGGTAAAGCTCATAGATTAAACTTATCATCTAAAATAACTACTAGATCCGCAATTCAATCAAACAAAATTTCAACAAAAACTGATGAAAATAAAATTAAATTTAAGGGCAAAAGAGGAAAATTTAAATCACTAATATTAGATAAAAATTTTGAACCAGCTAGGAATTTAAATTTAGAGGAATTAACAGAAGATACATGCAAATACATGGAGGGTAATCCCGACGAGGAAGGTGCAAGCTTTTGTGGTAGAAAAAATGTGGAAAAATTTTCTTATTGTCCCTTGCATTTAATGATTGTCTTTCAACCAAAAGGTAAAAAAGATGAAAGTGTAGATAAAGAAGAAGAAGTGCCAAAATTTATACAAAAAAAAATAAAGTCAGCTTAGTTTAATAACTTTTCTTTTGCTTTAATATATTCTTCTTCTGTAAGTACACCTTCTTTCCTCAATTGATTTAATTTAATTATTTCTTCAGAGATTTTTACTTTGTCTGAGTTATTACTTTCTGAATGTTCAGCACTGTCAATTTCTATATCATCAGATTTTATTTCATCTGAAATATTTCTTCTTGCCTCTATTCCCATACTTATAGGCTTAACAGACACGTATATAACTGCCAAAAGTAAGAATATACAAATTCCAATTACTAAATAATTTATCATTTTACTTTAATTGTATTGTTAATTTTAGAATACTGTCCTCCTGATTTCCAGTTATAACTATACTTCACGATCTCATCGCTAAATTTTTTCTTAGCGTCTAAACCTAAATCAAAGTTATTTTTATATTTTCCAGATTTTATATTGTCGTATTTTAGCAATTTAAGCTGATCTTCGGTTAATAAAGGTTGTGGAAGTAACTGAAGTAATTTTGCAGATAACTTCGCTAATGGAGTAGGAAAAGGTACTAATATTCTTTTTTTTTCAATAGAATTAAGTAATATTTTTATTATTTCTTTAAACGATAAAGTTTCTGGTCCTATACATTCTAGTATTATATTTTTATTTTTACTTTCTACCATTTTATAAATAATATTCACAATATCACTAACATGTATTGGGGTAAACTTGGTGTTACCACTATAATAAAGCGGCATAATTGGTAGGATGCTCAGTAATTTCATGAAACGGGTCGTAAAATTATCATCAACAGAGTAAATAATTGAAGGTTTTAAAATAATTGAATTACTAAAATTTTTAATTATTTTTTTTTCACCTTCTATTTTACTTTTTGCATACTTGCTATCAAAAGCATCTTCAATTCCTAAAGCTGATATATGTATAAATTTATCTAAATTTATTTTATTTGCTGCCTGGGCTAATAAATTTGGCAAATCAGTGTGAATACTCTTGAAGTGATCTTTTTTTTTTTCAAATAATATGCCAATTAAATTGATACATATTGAGCATCTATTCATTAGTTCCTCAATTTTATCAATATTAAAATTTTTAATTTCTACTAATTCTAAATAACCAGGATTTGCTTGTGTCTTAATTATATATCCCGCACGATGTATATTTCTTGTAACCGCAATGATTTTATAGTTATTTTGTGTTAACTTTCTTATAAGATTTCTGCCTATCTGGCCGGATGCACCGAAAAGTAGAATTTCTTTTTGTTTCATATATATATTCAATCAAATGAAATTAGATATTAAATTACACAACGAAGATTTGCCAGAGCAATTAAAGCTAGGTGACAAAATAGCTATAGATTGCGAGTTTATGGGCCTTAATGTTGAAAGAGATGGTCTATGCCTTGTTCAAATTTCATCAGGTAAAAACGATGCACATATTATAAAATTAAACAGAAAAACTTATGAAGCGCCAAATTTAAAAAAAATACTAAATGACACAAATATTAATAAAATATTTCACTACGCTAGAGCTGATCTACTTTTCATAAGGAAATATCTCAAAACTGAAATTGAAAATATAGAATGTACCAAAATTATGAGTAAGTTAGCGAGAAGCTATAGTGACAAACACGGGCTTAAAGATTTAGTAAAAGAATTTATTGGCGTTGATATAAACAAAAATCTTCAATCATCAGATTTTGGAGGTGATTTGACTGAAAAACAATTGCAGTATTGTGCAAAAGATGTTGTATATCTTCATGAAATTTTTGATAATTTGAAGAAAATTCTTTTAAGAGAGAATAGATATCAATTATACAAAAATAGTATAAAATTTGTTAATAGTAGAGTAGATCTTGATTTAGCATCATTCACTTCAGATATTTGGTCTCATTAAAATGAAAAGTAAAAAAATTCAAAAAATTGCACGAGAAGTTATACAATTTGAGATTGATGCATTAAAAAATCTTAAATATTCTGTTAATAACTCTTTTTATAAAATAATAAAACTTCTTCTCACGTGCAAAAATGGAAAAGTTATAATTTCAGGCGTAGGGAAGAGTGGAATAATAGCAAGAAAGTGGGCAGCAACGTTCTCTTCAACTGGAACGCCATCATTTTTTTTAGATGCATCTAACGCAAGTCATGGTGATTTAGGCCAGATAACATCTAACGATATAGTTATATTAATTAGTAACAGTGGCAAAAGTGAAGAGTTAAAAAATATTATTCAATATACATCTAGAAATAAATTTATAAAATTAATAGGTATAACATCAAAAAAAGATTCATTATTATTTAAAAATTCTGACGAAGCGTATTTAATGCCATCTATAAAAGAAGCTGGATTAGAAAACATCGTTCCAACTTCCTCAACTACAACACAGCTAGCATTAGGCGATGCAATAGCTTTGGCATGTATGAAATGTAAAAATTTTACTAAGTTTGATTTTAAGAAAATTCATCCTAGTGGTAATTTATCAATCAAATTAAAAACTGTTGGAGATTTAATGTTAATTGGAAAAAAACTTCCACTTGTTAATGAAAATATTAAAATGGTAAAAGCATTAAAAATTATTAACGATAAAAAAATGGGTGTTGCGATAATTCAGAAAAAAAATAAAGATACTGTGGGAATAGTTACCGACGGTGATCTTAAAAGGATAGCACAGAAATATAAAAAATTTGATAATTTAGAAATAAAAAAAGTTATGAAGAAAAACCCTGTCAGTGTAAATAAAGACATGTTAGCAGCTTCAGCTTTATCAATTATGAATTCAAAAAAAATTACATCTTTATGTGTGCATACTGAGAAAAACCGTAAAAAAACTATTGGGTTAATACATATGCACGATATTTTAAAATCAAACATTAACTAATGTCGATTAAATCGTTGTTACAACTAATATTATTCATTTTAATAATTTTAGTTTTGGGAGGGGTTTATTTTTTGTATTTTTACGTAAATCCAAATGAAAATTTAGAAATAAAGTCAACTGTTAGTAAAAATTTAAATAATCAAGATAATTTAACTAATGAAGTGTCAGATAGAGAAAATTTGGAGGAAATAGTTTTAAACGAGGAAAATCAAATAAACAATGATTATAAAGATGATAGAAGTAAAAAAATTAAAATTAATAATGATCAACAAAATAAAAATAAAGCAGATAGAGAGAAAAACATAAATAAAGACGATGAATTGGATGAAATTAAAAATTTAACCAAGGAAATAGAATATGTAACATCTAATAATAATGGGGATATATTTAAAATTTCTGCTAAATATGGAAAAACTAATCTTAAAGATACAAGAGTATTAGATTTAGAACAAGTTGTGGGACTAATAACTTCACCCCAAAGGTCAGAAATTTATTTAACATCAGATAATGCAAAATATAATTATACAAATCAAAATTCGAAATTTTTTGATAATGTTAAAATAAAGTATGATGAAAAAATAATTTATTGTGATAATCTTGAATTAGAAATGAGTAAAAATATTGCTGTAGCATATGGTAATGTTTTGATAAAAGATAAAAAATCTTTAATGAAAGCACAAAAAATAACAATGGATATTGTAACAAAAGATATAAGTATAAATTCCTCAAAAGGGGTGGGAACATTGACAAATTAATGGCACTAATAAAAAAATTTAGAATAAAAAGCTACAAAGGTAACGAAAGTATTGTTGAACTAAAAAATATATCAGTATTTTTTAACAAAAGACAAATTTTAAATAATTTAAACCTGAAAATAAATAAACAAGAAATTTTAGGAATGTTGGGTCCAAATGGAGTTGGCAAATCAACAATATTTAATCTTGTAACTGGACTTAAAAATCCAAATTATGGAGAAGTTATTATAAATGGAATTAATGTCACAAAATTTCCGATAAATGAACGATTTACGAAGTTTAAACTTGGTCTAGTCCCTCAGCATGGTGGGCTAATTCATGATCTATCTTTATTGAATAATTTAAAATTAGTTGCTGAAATACATATAAAAGAAAAAGAGTTAAGAAATCAAAAAATAAATAGATTAATTACACAGTTTGAGTTTGAAGCTTTATTGAACGTTAAAGCAAAAAACTTATCTGGTGGGCAAAAAAAGAAACTTGTTATAGCTATGGCTTTAATAAATGATCCAAAAATTTTGCTATTAGATGAACCTTTTGCAGCTCTTGATATTTTAACAATTAAAATGTTACAGGAAATCATCCTTAATCTCCAGTCAACAGAGGAGATTTCAGTTGTAATTTGTGACCATCAAGCAAGAGACTTACTGAGTTGTGTGGACAGGGCAATAATATTATCAAACGGTCAAATAATAGCTGATGGAAGTCCTAATGAAGTAATCAGCGACAAGGCAGCAAAAACAGAGTATTTCGGAGATGAATTTAACATAAATTAATTCATTAATGAAAAATTACATAAATATCTCAAGTAAAATTAACTCGTTTAATAAATCTATTCAAGTAAGTGGCGATAAGAGTATATCAATAAGATGTGTTCTATTGGCCTCTCAAGCTATTGGAAAATCAAAATTATATAATTTGCTTGAGTCAGAGGATGTTATTAGTTCTCTAAATACAATAAGTCGTTTAGGTATTAAGTATAGAAAATTTAAAAATTATTATGAAATATATGGTTATGGTATAAGAGGATTTAAAACAAATAAAAAAATTACAATTAATGCTGGAAACTCCGGTACGCTTGCAAGATTAATAATTGGATTACTTGTTGATTCTGAAAATCAGGTTAAAATAATTGGTGATAAGAGTCTTTCAATAAGAGATTTTTCTAGAATTACTGAACCAATAAAAAAATTTGGGCCAAATATATTTTCTAAAAAAAATAATTTACCAGTTAAAATTACTGGTTCAAAATACTTAAGACCAATTAAGTACAATGAAAATTTAGGAAGTGCTCAATGTAAAAGTTCAGTAATGCTTGCCGCTTTAAAAACACCAGGCATAACAACTATTAAAGCAAAAAAATCGCGAAATCATACAGAGTTACTTTTTAGAAATCTCAATATACCTATTAAAATAAAAAAAACTTATAACTTTGATAATATAGAAATTAGAGGAGAACAAAATTTTAATGGCTTTAATTACCATATACCAGGTGATATTAGTTCCTGTTCATTTTTTATAGTTTTAACTTTATTAGCCCCTAATTCAAAATTAATTATTAAAAATGTTAATATCAATAATACTAGAACTGGAATTATAAAAATTTTAAATAAAATGAATGCTAATATTTTATTTAAAAATAAAAGAAAGTACAAAGGTGAATTGATCGCTGATATTTTAGTGAAAAGTAAATCTAAAATAAAATCGATTAAGTGTCCGCCAAGTCTCAATAGCTCAGCGATTGATGAATTCTTAGTAATTTTTCTTGTTGCTGCAAAGGCAAAAGGTATTTCTCATTTTAGTGATTTAAGTGAACTCAATAAAAAAGAAAGTCCAAGACTTGATATAGCTATAAATTTCTTAAGGAAAATTGGAATTAAAGTAATAAGGATAAAGAATAATATTAAAATTTATGGCAATCCAGATTTAAAATTAGAAGGAAAATATTCAATTAACAATTTTAGAAAAGATCACAGAGTATTTATGATGTCTTGTATAGCTGCTTTGGTTTTTGGTGGAAAATGGAAAATAAATGATAGTGATTGTACAAAAACATCTTTTCCAAAATTTTTCAGTATTATTAAACTTTTAGGTGGAAAAATAAATTGAAAAAGAGAAAAGATATAATAACAGTAGCCATAGACTCGCCTGCTGCTGCTGGCGCAGGTACTCAGGCAAAGTTAATTGCAAAAGAGTATAATTTACAATACTTAGATACAGGCAAACTATACAGATTAATAGGAAAACTAAAATTAGATTACAAAGAAAGATTCAACTATAAAATAATAAAAAAAAGAATAAAAAAATTAGAATTAAGTGATTTAAAAAAAAAACAATTATTGACAGATAAAGTTGCTAATTCAGCTTCAATTATCGCCAAAGATAAAAAAATTAGAACAATAATAAAAAAATTTCAATTAGATTTCGCTTATAATCCACCCAAAATTTTTTCTGGCTCTATTTTAGATGGGAGAGACATAACTTCAATTATTATGAAGGACGCAATGTTTAAATTTTACATTACAGCTAGCTTAAAAATAAGAGCTAAAAGAAGATATTTAGAATACATTAAATTGAATAAAAAAATTTCATATAAAAATGTTTTAAAAAGCTTAAAAACTAGGGATAAATTGGATAAATACCGGAAGCACAATCCATTAAAAAAAACCAAAGATTCAATCTTGATTAATAGTTCTAAATTAAGTAAGAAAGCGTGTTTTTTAAAAATAAAAAACATTATGGACAAAAAACTATATATTTAATGGAAATTTATAAAGATCTTAGTTCACCTGAAAATAAGCAATTTGAAAAATTATTAAATTCACAATTATCAAAAAATATTATTGAAGAAGGAAAAATAATAGACGGCAAAATAACTAAAATTACAGAAAAATATGTATTTATTTTTATTTCAGGTTTAAAAAGTGAGCCAGTTATCGATGTAAACGAACTTAAACTGATAGGGCTTAAAGATAAAATAAAAATAGGTGAAGTTGTTCCTGTATTACTTGAGAGAATTGAAGATAAGAACGGCGAGGTAGTAGTATCTGCAATTAAAGCACAAAAAATTAGGGGATGGTACAAACTTGAAAAAGCTTATGAGGAAAACCAATCTATAATAGGTAAAATTACTTCAAAGTGTAAAGGTGGTGTTATTGTTGAGCATACTGAAACTGGTTCATTGATGTTTTGCCCAGGATCACAAATAAGTGATAAACCTTTAAAAAACATTGATCATTTAATTGGTGTTGAGCAAAAATTTGCGATTATAAAATTAGATAAAGTTAGAGGAAATGCATGTGTTTCAAGAAGACAAATAGTTTCAACAAATAAAAGAGAAGATAAAGCTAAGATAATTGAGAAGTTTAAAGTTGGGGATATTATAAAAGATGCAGTCGTGAAAGGTTACTCTTCATTCGGATGTTTTTTTGAGGTGAATAATGAAATTGATGTTTTAGTTCATCTTCAAGAAATATCTTACTCAAGAGTAAATCATCCAGATGAAATTTTTAACATTGGTGAAAAACATGATCTAAAAGTTATATCTATAGATAAAGAAAAACTACAAATAGGGTGTTCCATAAAACAACTCTCACCTGATCCTTTCGAGCACATTTCTAATTATGAAATTGGTGGTAAATATAAAGTTAAAGTAGATAAAATTACTGATTACGGTTGTTTTTGCTCCTTAGAACCAGGATTAAGCACTCTTCTGCACAGTAGTGAAATGAGTTGGACAAAAAGGAATGTAGCCCCAAAAAAAATTTTTAAAGTTGGAGATATGATAGATTGTGTAATAACTGAAATTGATAAAGAAAAAAGAAGAATTGCAATATCACATAAATTAACTTTAGAAAATCCTTACGAAAGTTTTATAAAACAATTTCCAGAAGGTAGTGAGGTTGATGGCGTTATATCAAGCACTAATGAATATGCGCTTTATGTTAAGCTAGATAAATTTGATATTGATGGTTTTTTACATGCTAACGATTTAAGTTATCTAAATAATCCAGAAGAGGAGCTAAAAAAATTCAAAAAAGGAGATAAAATAAAAGTCAAAGTTTTAGAGATCAAAAAAGATGAACAAAAAATAAGAGTTGGGCTTAAACAATTAGAGAAAGATCCATTTGATTGGTTTAAAGGTAAAAACGTTAATGATATAATAACGGTACAAGTAATTTCTTCAGACAATAAAGGATTAATTGTAAAACCAGAAAATTGTGAACTAGAATTTACTATAAAAAAATCTAATATTGCAGTAAATTCATCGGACGCAAGACCTTCTAGATTTGTAGGAGGTGAAAGAATTGATGCTGCTATCTCTGAGCTAAATATGGACAAAAGAAAAGTAAGTTTAAGTATAAAACTTCTTGAAGAGCTTCAAAATAAAGAGGCAGTCTCAAAATTTTCAAGTCCATTAAGCGGAAAAAATTTACCGTTTTCAAGTCTTTCAGACAAATTAGATAAAAAAAAAATAAAGATAAAGAGTAATTATTTGCCTACAAATAAGTCTGATATTATAAAAAAAATATCCAATAACTATCCAAATTTTTTCCAAAAAGACTTAAGAAAATTTTTTGAAATTTTTATAGAGGAAATGAAAAGATCTCTTAAAAGACAAGAAAGAGTTGAGTTGAGAGATGTATTTTCAATAGAGCCAAAAATTTATAAATCTAGATATGCTAGAAATCCAAGAACTAACGAAAAAATCTATGTAAAAGAAAAATTTGCATTACTTTTTAAACCTTCAAAAATGTGGTTAAAAACAATAAATGAAAAGAAATAAGGTTTTTATAGCCTGCGATACTGTCAATTTAGATAAAGTAAAAAAAATTATAAAAGAAACACAAAAAACGAAGCTAAAAGTTGGTTACAAATTTGGTTTGGAATTTTTAAATTCAAAAAATGGAAGAAAGTTTGTAGCAAGTTTAAAAGATAAAATAACATTTGGTGATTATAAATTTTCAGATATACCAAATACTTGTTCCTCGGCAATTAGATCAGTCAAAGATTTAAATTTTAATTATATTACAATACATATAAGCTCTGGATTAAATGCTTTAAAAGCAACAAAAAAAGTTTCAGGAAAAACAAAATTAATAGGTGTTACGATATTAACATCATTAGATAACAAAGCATTAAGACAAATCGGATTTAGTAAAGATATAAAGAAAGTAATAGTCCATCAAGCAAAATTGGCCCATAAAGCAAAGCTAGATGCAATTGTATGTAGTGCTCAAGAAGTTAAAATAGTAAGAAAAGTGTTTAAAAAAGAAATTATAACTCCTGGTATAAGATTAAAATCAAAAAAAGACGATCAAAAAAGAGTTTTATCACCTTATGAAGCTTACAAAAATGGAGCTGACTGGCTTGTAATAGGTAGAGATATTACAAAAGGTAACATTAAAAATAATATTCAAAAATTAATTAATCACTTAGATAAATGATAAAAGATCTAAAAATTTGTGGGATTTCAGATCCTAAAATATTAAACTATATCTTAAACCATCCTAATCCACCAAAGTTTATTGGCTTTATAACAAATTATAGAAAAAGTAAAAGATTTGTTGAATATGAAAAACTAAAAGAACTACTCAATGTCAATAAAAGAGATATAAATTTCATTTCGGTCCTTGTAAATCCAACTGATGAAATTTTAGAAAAAATAAAGAATTTGAATTTCGATTATTATCAACTCTATGATGTAGAGCCTGAAAGAACGAAAAAAATCAAGTTTGAATATAAAATAAAAATAATTACTGCAATTACTGTATCAAGTAAAGACGATGTAATAAAATATAAAGATTATTCGAAAATTTCAGATATAATTTTATTTGACTCGAAAGGTTATCATAAATCTGAAAGTTTTGATCATAGTCTCCTAAATGAAGTACCTAAAGAAATGAAAAAAATGATTGCTGGAAATATACAGATAGATGATGTTCCTAATCTTAAAAATAGAGACTATATAATTGATCTTAGTGGAGCATTAGAAGACGAAAATGGAAAAAAAGATATAAGTAAAATTGATAAATTGTTAAACTTGTCTGCAAAAATATGAAACTTAAAAAAGGAATTC
>MDSW01101489.1_pt1 | contig 11622 bp, 9 predicted proteins | sample 811171 | NCBI WGS metagenome assembly MDSW01 (sample SAMN05326641, study PRJNA326480) | marine metagenome | isolation source: seawater | place: Atlantic Ocean: North West | collected 2012
CGTGCTCTTGAGAGCCTCACCAAAATGTTGTCCGGGCTCTAACCAATCCCGATTGATCGCACCGGCCACAATTAGGTAGGCAACTCTATTGCTGGAAATTGATTGGATAGGTGGGGTGAATTCGGATTTACCTCCGGCAAGAAGATGCAGGGCACAGCTTGCAACGCGAGCTCCCATGCTATAGCCTACTACGACAGTATCATTTTTAGACCGGCATTGATCAATCACATGGCCGAGATAGTAACCTTGTGGCTGGGAACGCATAGCCTGATCACGGAATTCTTTAACTAAACCGGTAACCTGCCGATCGGCGGGCCAGGACCAAATGACATAACGCATGCGTTTCTTAGACTCGGGAATGACCGTCTGAATATGTTGGTAAACGTCGAGGCAGACTTCGGATACAAGCGAGACCGTGGCGGGACTGCCATGAACGACTAACATCGTATCGAGATCTTCGGCGGAGTTGAATTCCGAGGCGGGCTTTTTTGTCCACACAGTTCCCTCCATCTTGTAATACCCGATGTTGGCAACCGCTTCCTCTAGTTTGTCATACAGGGGTAGATGGCGTGTTGTGACGTACCAGATCTCATGGCCTTCATGCCGTAACTCCGTCGAGTATTTTTGGATGACGGAGGGGTTCACAGCCAGGAGAGGAGTCGCACTGATTAGAGCGTAAAACAAAAAGGCGACGGAGGCTCGATTTTGCATGGTAAGGCCAGATATAAGGAGTCTTAATAAAAGTCGCACCCGTAAAATCAGGTACAGTATGAGGTATTTAACTCGATGTTAGCTTTTCAGATAAGCTTGGCAAGTGAATTCCGAATCCGTTTCGATTAATATTAAATCTGAAGTACGGTTTATAATGCACAGTTAAGTCGCATCAAAAAGTGTGTTTAGGGAAAGTGGGAAATATTGAACAGAGTATTTGAACTAAATCACGTAATCGTTAAACATTACTTGTCGATCCTGAGGGATAAGAACTCCGGCACCGCTCTTTTCCGTGACTCGTTAGACAAGTTGGGACTGTTCCTTGCAATGGAGTTGACCGCAGGACTTACCGTCAAGCCGGTTTCTATTCAGACGCCGTTGGTACAAACGGAGTCCACGATGATTAACGAAAAGGTAGCTGTCGTCCCCATTTTGCGAGCGGGCTTGGCACTCGTGCAGGCCTTTTGTGAATTGATTCCCGAGGTGGCCGTATTTCATCTCGGAATGTATCGGGATGAAGCAACCTCCTTGCCGGTTTCTTATTACAACAAACTGGAGGAGTGGCCGGAAGTAGAGTCTGCAATCGTTGTCGACCCGATGCTGGCGACCGGTGGTTCGGCGATTGCTGCAATTTCCGCATTGAAAGCCAGAGGAATTGAAAAGATTTCCTTTGGATGTATTATTGCTGCTCCGGAGGGGATCAGCAATTTGCAACAGATGTACCCCGACGTATCTGTTACCGCTTGTAGTATTGATGATGGTTTAAACGAGATTAATTATATTATTCCAGGCCTAGGTGACGCGGGTGACAGATATTTTGGGACCGTTTGAGGCAGCTTGCTGTTGCGGACGCAAATAACAAAGAGAGTGTAGTGGAAATATGGGTGACTCTGAAGCTGGTTTAAGGATAGTTAGCGCTATTGGCATTTTAGTCATGTTGTTACTAGCCTGGGCTATGGGAAAGAACCGATCTGTTCGCAACTACCGCGTGTTGCTTGGTGGATTGGGTCTGCAACTGGTGCTGGCCCTGCTGGTCATGCGAACCAACGAAGGAAACCTGATATTTTCCTTACTGGGTGAGATGTTCTCGGGAATGCTTGATTTCGTTGATGAGGGTTCGAAGGGTGTGTTTGGCGAGAATTATGGGGAATTCTTTTTTGCCTTCAAAGTCTTGCCGACGATCATCTTTTTTTCCTCTCTGATGGCGATCTTGTATTATTTACGTGTTATGCAGCCGATCGTTCAGGCGATGGCCTGGTTGATGCGGATCTCATTTAGAACCTCCGGGGCGGAAACATTGGCGGCGGCCGCGAATGTATTTGTTGGGCAGACAGAAGCGCCGTTGGTGGTCAAACCTTACATCGGTAAGATGACGAATTCGGAATTAATGTCGCTAATGGTTGGTGGATTTGCGACGATTTCCGGCGGCATTCTCGCTGCTTACATTGGAATGGGAATTGACGCGACTCACCTGGTAAGTGCCTCGGTTATTTCCGCGCCCGCGGCGCTAGTGATAGCGAAGTTATTGCAGCCCGAAGTGGAGGCCCCTGAGACTTTGGGGAGTGGTGTCACTATCCTGCCGGAGAAGGATGGCCCGGTAAATGTTGTCGACGCGGCCACCCAGGGTGCGAGTGTGGGGTTGAAATTGGCCCTCAATGTCGGGGCCATGTTGATTGCGTTTCTTGCTTTACTTGCGCTTGCAAAATGGTGCTTCTCATTTGCAGGTGAAACAGTGGAGTGGGCCATCAATTTAGTATCCGGAGAAGGGGCTGTGGACTTTGAGTGGAAGCTCGAAACGATGATGGGTTACTTGTTTGCACCACTCGCCTGGGTGATGGGTATCGACAGTGGCGAATGCTTAAAAGCTGGTGAGTTATTGAGTTACAAGCTTATCGCAAATGAGTTTATTGCGTATGACTTATTAGCCGATGTGCAGTCCAATCCCGATACGGCCTTAAGTGATAGGACGACCATGATTTTGACCTATGCCCTGTGTGGCTTTGCAAATTTCGGATCGATCGGTATCCAAATTGCTGGAATCGGTGGATTAGCCAAGCACCGTCGTGGAGATTTGGCAAAGTTAAGTCTGCGGGCTATGCTCGGCGGAACGTTAGCGGCCTTCATGACAGCCTGTTTCGCTGGCATGTTATATGGCAAACCTATCAGCCTTTTGGGGTTTTAACACGAGGTTTGTGTCGACATGGATGCTTTGCTAAACAATTCGGCCGTTGGATTGCGACAAATGATACGACGCCGAGAAATCTCCGCTCGTGAATTACTTAGTTGTCATCTTTCGCATATTGAAAAGGTTAACCCGTCAGTTAATGCCATAGTGACGTTAACGGCTGAAATGGCCGAAATGCGTGCGAGGGAGTTGGATGATCTGCAGGCGATGGGTAAAGACTTGGGGGTATTGCACGGTTTACCCATGGCTCACAAGGATCTGACCATGACCGAGGGAGTTCGCACCACCTTTGGTAGTCCGATTTATGCCGATCATGTTCCTTCCAACGACGAACTGTTGATCACCCGTCTTAAACACGCGGGGATCGTGAGCGTAGGGAAAACCAATACGCCTGAATTTGGAGCAGGCTCTCAAACGTTCAACGCGATATTTGGCGCCACATGCAATCCTTATAATCTGTCGAAAACATGTGGAGGAAGTAGTGGTGGTGCCGCGGTGGCGTTAGCTACACGGATGGTACCGATTGCCGACGGTAGTGATATGGGTGGTAGCCTGCGGAATCCGGCCAATTTCTGTAATGTGGTAGGTTTCCGCCCCTCAACAGGACGCGTTCCCAGTTGGCCTACTGATCACGCGTTCTTTTCTTTCGGCGTTCAAGGTCCTATGGCTCGCCACGTCGAAGATATCGCCCTGCAGTTGCAGGTGATGGCAGGCCCCGATGAACGAGCACCAATGAGTCTGCAGGAGCCGGCATCTATTTTTGCTGAAGAGTTAGTAGGTGAAATATCGGGAAGCCGTGTAGCCTTCGCAACAACGTTAGGTGGTCTTCCTGTCGAACCTGAAGTGCAGGAAATCGTAGAAAATCAAAGGAAGGTGTTTGAAGAGCTTGGGTGTATTGTAGAAGAGGCCTGTCCCGATTTCGACGGTGCGGACGACGTCTTCAAAGTACTACGGGCTTTCCGTTTTGAAATGAAGTTTGGGCCTTTAACGGCTCGACATGAATCTGAGATGAAGGATACGGTTCTTTGGAATATTGAGCAGGGACGGCAATTGACGGGGCCGGAATTGGGAAGGGCTCAGCAAAGACGAACCTCAATTTTTCATAAAACGCGACAGTTCTTTGAAAAATACGACTTTCTTATCGCCCCGGTGAGTCAGGTTGCCCCGTTTGATATAGGCGAGCCCTTTGTCCGTGAAATTTCCGGTACGGAAATGGAAACATATATCGACTGGATGAAGTCGTGTTATTTCGTGACGGTAACCGGCATGCCCGCGATTTCAGTCCCCGCAGACTTTACACGAACCGGCTTGCCCGTTGGTATCCAGATTGTGGGGGGATTCCGGCGTGACGTGGAGTTGCTTCAAATGGCCTATGCTTTTGAGCAGCGTACTTTAATGGGCAAGCGGCTTCCGGATTTGTTACTTTGATTTCTAGGGGACGGAGGTGAACGCATCCGGGAGTAACTCCTCGATGGTTAAGGTTCGCGTTGAATTGGGCTCAAGGTTTGCGAGATGCACACGGCAGTTTGGAGCTAGTTCAGCAATTAGTTGCCGGCAATTTCCGCATGGTGTGGCGCCAGAGGTTGTCACGATGGCGATGTCGGTGATTTCCCGGATACCTCTGGCGACAGCCTGGCTGAGCGCAGCAGCTTCCGCACAGATGGTGCTTCCGTAAGCTGCGTTCTCCACATTGCAACCGACCGCAAACTCTCCCTCGGGATCACAGACCGCGGCGCCGACTAGAAAACCCGAATATGGAGCATATGCGTTTAGACGGGCCTTGGCAGCATGTTGTATCAATTCGGTAGGTGTCATCGTAATTCCTTATCATCGTCCTGAGTAACCGTCCCCATAATCAGGGGGCGGGGATCAACGGGGGTGTTGGAGAGATGAAGCATGGTACGGAGTTCGTCGAGGTACGGCTGCGGAGTGGTGTGGGAAACAGCACCAATGACGTCTCCTTTTTCGATGAGATCCCCAACTTTTTTGGGGACGGCAATTGAAACCCGCGGATCAAGTGTGTCGTGGGGTAGTTGACGACCTCCGCCCATGCGTACTAGCAGAGCTCCGAGCCTTCCCGTATCCACGCGTTCCAGGTAACCACCTTGAGTGGCGACTAACGGTGTCCAGTTAGGGCTCACGAGTTGGCTTAACTTTCCGTGCTGCTTTTCCACCATGTCTTCAAAGTGATTTTGGGCGTAACCGTTGGTAAGGTTCTCAGCGACGTCGTTGTACGTGACCGTCTTTCCAGCCAAGTTTAGTAGTTCGTAGGCGAAAGTTGTGGCGAGATGGACCAGATCGGGCGGCCCGGAGCCGGAAAACGAAAGTAACGCTTCCCGTACCTCAGCGGCATTGCCAATAGCCGTCCCTAAAGGCTGGTCCATGTCGGTGATAACGGCTTTGGCATTAACATCGAATCGGCGACAGGTCTGAACGAGCATCGTAGCCAATGCACGCGCCTGCTCTAAACTGCGCATGGAAGTGCCTGTACCGCATTTGACGTCAAAGATAAGGGCATCGGGAGACTCAGCTAGTTTTTTTGAAAGGATGCTGGAGGTGATCAACGGGATAGAAGCCACCGTGCCTGTCACGTCCCGGAGGCCGTAGAGCATTCGGTCAGCGGGAGCGATTTCCGCGGTTGCCCCTGTTATCACACACCCTGTGGCTTTGACCGTATTTTGTAGATCCGTCAGCGAGAGAGCCGTGTTGAACCCAGGGATGCTTTCCAGTTTATCCAGTGTGCCCCCGGTAATACCAAGTCCGCGTCCGGAAATCATGGGAACTCGTACGCCAAAACTAGCAACTAGTGGGGCAATGAGTAAGGATGCCTTGTCGCCTACACCCCCGGTGGAATGCTTGTCCACAATGGCAGAGCCGGTTGGCCAGGTAAGACGTGAACCGCTATCCAGCATCGCCTTTGTAAGGTAATAGGTCTCGTCGGCGTTCATTCCCTGAATGCATGTTGCCATTGCAAAGGCAGCCATTTGAGAATCAAGCAGGGTTGCGTTCTGGAATTGAACGATTATCTGGGAGATTTGGGCTTCGGACAACGTATGTCCGTCTCGTTTTAGCCGGATGATTTCAACGGGCGGCGTACTGAAGGGTTTCATCGTCACGATCTTAGTAACCTTCTCCAATTCCACCATCAGCAATTGCCTGAGAGGCGCTGGTGCCTAGCCGAGCGACTCCCATATCAGACAATTCCTTTGCATAATCATAAGTACGGATTCCACCCGAAGCTTTAACTTGTACACTTCCCTCGATGTTATCGAGCATGAGTTGAATATGTTCGATCGTAGCTCCGGTGTAGTTGTAATCACCCGACTCTCGTTTTGTGAAACCAAAACCCGTTGAGGTTTTGACAAAATCTACCTGGAGTTCAGAGCATAGTTGGCACAGTTTAACAATGTGTGAAGCTTGCAGGTAATCTGTCTCAAAGATAACCTTCAGCAACGCCTTGTGGCTCTGGGCAATGATCTGTACGGCGGCTATATCAGCTTGGACATACTCCCAATCCTCCGCTAAGACACGCCCTACATTGATAACCATGTCAAGTTCCTCTGCACCATCGAGACAGGCTCGTTCCGCTTCTGCACTTTTGACAATGGTTGTGTTACTTCCGTGCGGAAATCCGATCACGGTACCAACTCCCACCGGGGAACCTTGAAGCAATTCAGCTGCGAGGCTCACCATGTAGGGCTTTACGCAAACGGTGGCAACCTTTAGTTGGTCAGCCAGCCTACAGCCCTCCTCGAGATCAGAGAGGTCGGCTGTAGGATGCAGTATCGCGTGATCGATTATTGAAACAATTGTCATAGTGATATTAGGTCTTCCAGTCCAATCCGGTGTAGAGGCTGTTTAAGTTGTTATTGCCTTGTTCTGTAAGAATGATCATGTCTTCAACACGGATTCCACCGAGTGCCCGGCAGTAAAGGCCAGGCTCAATAGTGAGGCAGTCTCCAAGTAGTAATTCCGGGCCACCAAAGTCGAGTAAGGGTGGTTCGTGAACCTCGAGACCGACGGCATGCCCCGTGCCATGAGTCATGCTGCAAAACGAATCAGGATCACTTTCAGTCGGCAATCCTGTCTGGAATCCATTTTCAAGGATGACCTGAATGGTTGCTCTATGTACGTCTTCGCCGGTTACGCCAGGCCGCGCCGCTGCACAGCCTGCAGCATTCGCCTCACAAACAGCCATATGCATCCGGACCAGAGGGTCCGAGATTTGGCCGTGTACGACGGTGCGAGTGCAGTCGCCATAATAGAGTGTCTTTCGATTTTGCGGAAAGATGTCGACAATGACAGGTTGTTCGGTATAGAGCGGACCGGATCCATAGTCATGACAGTCGGCGCCAGTCGTGCCGCAAGCAACAATACTCTTAGGATTGAAGTAATCGCGTTCCAGTAGAAAGATGTCAATAGCCGAACGGACACGTTCGGAGGTGAGGACCTTCCCCTCGTGGACTAATTGCCGCTGGTCATTTACGTCGGCGTTGGCAATTAGTTCACATGCCAGACGCATAGCCTCTTCCGTGGTCGATTGCGATTGCTGCAGCCATGCCGATTCCTCTGCGTCCTTTTGCCGACGCTCTAATACCCCTAAATTCGCATCGTATTGAATTTGTAGCCCGCGAAGCAGAAGATGATGAGCAAAAATATAGGGAAGAGTACGATCGGTTTTAATTGTCGTCACTTTTTGGTTAATAAGGTATTCTGCCGTGGCCTGGGCAGTAGCAGTTTCGCGGTCACCGGAAAGACCTGATTCAGGTGTGTGATCCGCCGGGCATGAGATTCGGTCTGCCCTAGCGTCCCGTCGAGCTCTCTGCATTTCTATATCTCTGACGATAAACATCGAATGGTCGTCGGTACCCCCATGTATCGCCACGAACGCAGTTGGGTCACCGACGAGAAAGCGAACCTTGTGGTAAAGCGAGTAGTTGGATTTGGGGATTCCGGCGATAAGGGTTGCTGTGATTGTCATGGATTTGTTTGGAATAGGTTGTGAATACTGTTTTGGAGCTGGCATAAAAAGCTAGCAGGGTTACCTAAGGACAGTCAATAAACTGTTTGCAAATGATACACCAGTGTGAGATTTTGATACAGCGAGGATGCATTGTAGATAATCCCGAGCCACTAATAACTACAGATTTCACTTTCTATAGCGGGAATTGCGAAAAAAACCCTAATTGGCACGTAGCTTGCAATACCAATTAGTCATCTAAATGGAAATTCGCGGCTTTCTCAAAGGTGGCCTTTCAAAATGGTAAAAACTAGAAATATCGTGCATGACGACGGAAGACTGGAGATTCGGCGCGTGATTTCAGCTGATAATCTTGTAGATTGGGAGCAGGATAATCCGCTGGCTTTCGAGCGTAGCATTGTTTGGATCCGCCCTGTATTGGATTTACCATATGTGCGAACGGCTTTCGTTAAAAATGCCAGAAGTCGGCGCGGTCCGCTTCTAACCGCGAGTGCAGATCAAACGGTGGTCGGATACTCGAAATTGACGGCAGATGCCCCTATGCAGGGACTTGATTACCTCTATTATCAACGACGCGTGTTTTATTTAACAAGCCAGGATATCGAGGGGGTCGCGGATGTGAACGCAAGTGTTAATTGCATCCAGCCATCAACGATTCTGCCGACGGTCTGGGGCGCGAGAAAACCATTTGCCGATCCTTCTCCAGGAAAATCGGGCAATGACCGGCGGGCCGCTTCGAGTTCAAAAGCGAGTGGGAAATTGCGAGACATTCGCGAAGACAGTGGAATTGAAGAATTCGCATTCTAACGTTGGCGTTTAAGGACGAGATCGTCTGCGGGAGGATTCCCATCGCGAGAACGCCCCTGATCGTCCTGGCGATTTATACCGAAGCTATACAGTAAGTAACCATTGGTTGTCTTTTTGTAGGTAAGGCCTTTTTCGTTGAATCGATCTTCAGGTATTTCTTTTAGACTCTGTCCGGTCAAATCGCTTAGTTTTGAGGGATAGGATTCGTTTTTCAGGTAGTGTAGTTCTAAAGCCATTCCCAACTGGCTGATCTCATTTTCCATTAAGTACCGATTTTCGGCGTCGTCGATTTTGCTAAATGCAGGGAGCAGTAGCGAAATCAAGATGTTAGCCACTTGATCGCTAGTGATTTCGGGAAGTGACTTGCCGCTTAGAAGGATTTCTTTTGCCAGACTTATTGGGTCGCTGGATTGTTTTCGAATCGCTTCGAGCCGTTTTGCGAGTTCAGTGTGTTCTTTGGTTCGTTCGGTAATGTCTTCAATAGTTCCGACCCGATAGATTTCGTCGTACCAATAATTACCTTTGGTCAGAACATGATCCCAATCAACGATCTTTGAGGAGATTGTATTCCGAAGGTTTTTAGTGAAAGAGTTGGATGTGTTTCCGGTGGAAAGATCTAGTGTAGAAGCCCCATTCTTAGCAACATGAATCGTTGCGTCGAGAAACATATAACGCTCGGCTAAATTGACTTTCTCTATCATGGGTGGCATTGAGGGTAGGGAACGCAACTGAGTCAGATGAGTCTTAAGTTGTTTTTCATTAAGACGATCGGTGGCGAGGATGTGTCGATCTATCGAAGACGCGATACTACCGATGGCTATCCCAACGAGTCCTTCGATGACGGTACCACCCCGCGCAGTAAGTCTCCCTAAGCGATGCGTGGCAATGCTGCTGCGCATGGCCGCGTCGATATCCCCCTGCCCAAGATGGTAATGGGCGTCAATCGATAACGTGCGCGCCGCCTCACGAGCTTGCAGGGCACCGGGGAGAAGGACGGAGATTAAAACAGGAGGAGCATGGTCCCTGTCTCCGTCACCAGTGTCAAGAGGTACTAAATAGGGATGGTAATATTGGTCGTGGGTCGTTGTAAGCTGTACTAGCATGTCGACGTGAGTTTGGTTTTGTACCCGCCACTCGAAAACGGTTGGGTGACTTTTTTGGGACCAAGGATTTTGCATTACGAAACTATAATCATCTTGTTGCTGGGTTGACTTCGCTGAATATTCCTCCGGAGTGAGTTTGGAGGAGTCAAAAGTGCCGAGTTGCTGCCTTTGGTAAGTGGGCAAGTCAATCAGGTAGTTGCCTTCCTGAGGAAGTTCGTCGATTCCTAATGCTTTAAAGAACATTGGACGCAGTTCCGGTGAAATACCAGCAGGACCAACTATTCTGCAGATTCCTAAAACCAGATTGTTCTGGGGAGTAGATTTACCGCGAAACTCGGTGTTAAGTGCCGCCAAATAATCGGGGTATCCGTCGGGCGTGACAGGACTCGCGATTTTCGTTGTTGTTTCTCCGATGGTTACTAGCAGGTCTTCGCCAGTACTATGAGCTCCAAAACTGAAGTAAAGCAGATAGAAAACAATAATTACCCTGATCATCATGCTGATCCCTCGTTCTAGTCCTAAAGCCAACTTAGTCCGCAATTTGTTGCCTATTACGACTATAAGCAGCGCCGATTGGATTTCCATAAGTTTGCTTGTGAAATCATGGCCCTTTTATGTAAGTTAAAAACCAACGATAGCCTTGGCGTTTTATAGGTTGATGTTTCGTCATCCTTGGGAATTGCAGTTTGGAGAGGTATTTGTGCTGCCCGTAGCAATACGAACAGTACAAATTGACTTCGCTTCGCTGCGACAATTAGTACTGTTCGTATTGCTACGGGCAGCATTGGCATAGCCATAGCAGGGAGTCGTTTTAGGGTTGGTCCGGGTGTTGATTCGGACCAACCCATTTTTTTGGTATTAGCGGATTTAAGGTTATGAATAGTTCGAATATGTTGTTTGCGGTCGGCGCGGGGGCAGCATTTTGCTTTTGCGTTTTGTTCCTCGTCTTAGCTTTTATCATGGTCGTTCGATTCTTGAATCGTCATGTGGCAGTTGTTAATTCGGAAGATATTGACCGTCTTCAAGGTAGAAAACGTTTGACTCGAGTTCAAAAAGGATTGTTAGCAGAGCGAAAACGAGAGTTGGGGTCGGAAATTTACGGTCCGGTCTCGGGTATTTCTCGTATATACAACCTAGTCCCCGAATTAGAGGGCTTAGGTTCTGACTGGGAGCCTCGTTATGAGGTGGCCCGTATACCAAAACGTTCAGGCGGATTTAGAGAACTTCAAATTCCTGATCCACAAACGAAGAAGATACAGCACGCTCTTTATCACAAATTGTTCGCGAATTATGAAACACATCCATCGGTGTGTGGTTTTGTTAAAGGAAGGTCGATTCTTGATAATGCCAGACCCCACGTGGGTCACGAAGTTGTTATCAAGCTCGACATCAAAGAATTCTTTCCAAACACATACAGGATCAGGGTGAATAGGTATTTTTCTGAGACCGGCTGGGATCCGGCAGGAGCTGATTTGCTGACGAAGCTGGTCTGTTATGGGATGGGGTTACCACAGGGCGCCCCCACCAGTCCTGTCATTAGTAATATTGTGAATAAGGCGATGGATGTTCGTCTACTCGCTCTGGCCGAAAAGTTTAATGCGAATTACACGCGTTATGCAGATGATATAACTTTTTCTTTAAGGACCTATGATCGGAATGTTGTGCATCGGCTATTACAACATACCGGTGTCATTTTAAGGGATTATAAGTACACGCTAAACGGGAAGAAGAAGCGAATCATTCGTTATCACAGACGCCAACAGGTTACAGGGCTTGTTGTGAATGATAAGGTTAGTCTTCCACGCAGTCGGAGGCGTTGGTTGCGTGCCGTTCAG
>MDSW01013493.1_pt1 | contig 11621 bp, 6 predicted proteins | sample 811171 | NCBI WGS metagenome assembly MDSW01 (sample SAMN05326641, study PRJNA326480) | marine metagenome | isolation source: seawater | place: Atlantic Ocean: North West | collected 2012
AACAAAAGTTGCTCCCAATCTTGAAGGTAAATTAAGATCCACCTGTAAAGTTCCGCACTGCCAATCTCTTCCTATCGCATCTCTCAAAACAAATTCAATTTTTGGACCATAGAAAGCTCCTTCGCCTTTATTTACCGTGTATTCAAGTTTAGATGATTTAATCGCAGACAGCAAAGCGGCTTCTGACTTATCCCAAATACTATCGTCTCCAACCCTTTTATCTGGTCTGTCTGAATACTTTAATATCACATTTTCAAATCCTAAATCTTTATAAATATCCAAAATTAAATTTGTTACACTTAATGTTTCCTGTGTAATTTGATCTTGAGTACAAAAAATATGAGCATCATCTTGTGTAAAAGCTCTTACTCTTAGCAAACCGTGTAGTGCACCTGATGGTTCGTATCTATGAACCTTGCCAAACTCTGATAGTTTTAATGGTAAATCTCTGTAGCTCTTTAAGCCTTGATTAAAAACTTGAATACATCCAGGACAGTTCATTGGTTTGACAGCAAAAACTTTCTCATCAGGTGTTTCTGATGTATACATGTGCTCACCGAATTTTTCCCAGTGTCCAGATTTTTCCCATAAAGTTTTATCTAAAAGTTCAGGGGTATTAATTTCCTTATAGCCTGCAAGTCTTTGCTTCATTCTCATATATTCAACAAGTTTTTGAAATAAGTTCCATCCTTTTTCATGCCAAAAAACAGCTCCTGGGCTTTCTTCTCTAAAATGAAAAAGGTTCATTTCTTTACCAAGTTTTCTGTGATCTCTTTTTTCAGCTTCTTCTAATCTAGCCAAATATTCATTTAATTCTTTTTTATTTCTCCAACATGTTCCATAAATTCTTTGAAGCATTTCATTATTTGAATCTCCTCTCCAGTAAGCTCCTGATACTTTTGTTAGTTTGAATGCTTTTCCAATTTTTCCAGTAGATGCTAAATGGGGACCTCTACAAAGATCGTGCCATTCACCATGATAGTAAACTGAAATTTCTTCACCTTTTGGAATGCTTTTTATTATTTCAGCTTTATATTTTTCTCCAATTTTTTTAAAATGATCAATTGCTTCTTCTCTTTTCCAAACTTCTCGCTTGGTTTTTATATTACGATCAATTATTTCGTTCATCTTTTTTTCAATCTCTTTTAAGTCATCACTAGTAAAAGGCTTTTTTCTGGAGAAGTCATAGTAAAATCCATTATCAATAACTGGACCAATAGTTACTTGTGTTCCTGGAAACAGTTCTTGAACAGACATGGCTAAAATATGGGCTGTATCATGTCTTAAGACCTCCAGGCCTTCTTTATCCTTGGATGTAATAATTCTAACTTTTGAGTTTTTTTTAATCTTAAAGCTAAGATCTTTTAATTCCCCATCTACTTCCATTATCAATGATTCTTTCTCAAGCGATTTGCTAATTTTTTTTGCTAACTCAAATCCATCAATTGAGTTTTCAAACGAAACTTTCTTTCCATCTAAAAGGTGAATATTAGGCATTAAGATTTAAAAAGTTTTTTGTATTCGGTAAAAGTTGTTTGACACATTTTTTCAACATCAAATTTTTTGCTCACATTTCTTCTACCTTCCTTCCCTATTGAATACAATGCTTCTTCGTCTAATTCCATAACCTTGTTTAAAACTTTTGCTAGTTCTCTTGGATCGGTTGATTTATATAAAAATCCTGATTTTCCATTAAGTATTGTTTCTTTTGAACCACCAATATCGCTTGCCACCACAGGTTTTTCCATAGCTTGCGACTCGACCGACACTCTACCAAATGCCTCGGGTCTGATTGAGCTTGAAACCACAATATCAGACAAAGAGTAAGCAACTGGCATTTCCTTGCATTGTCTTATGAATTTAATTTTTTGATTCAATTGATACCTTTGAACTAAACCAAAAAGTTTTTTAGCATAAACACTTCTCCCTTGATCAGAGCCAAGGATAATTGCTTGAAAATTGCTTCTGTTATAGTCCTCTAGAAGAATATTTAAAGCCTCAATAAACAATATTTGTCCTTTCCATTCAGTTAAACGTCCAGGTAATAAAATGGTTTTTTTATCAATATCAATTTTCCACGTGGAAATTAATTTGTTTTTTTTATCCTCAGAAATATTTTTTTTATTAAAATATTCTAAATTAATTCCTCTAAATATAACTAATAATTTGTTTTTTGATTTTAAGAATTCTTGATAATTTTCATTTATATGTTTAAAAATAAAATTAGAACCTGCTATAGCTAACTTAGATCTTACCATTATACTATTATAGAATTTTTTTATTGGACCTGAAAATGCATAGGTACCATGAAAAGTTGTCACAAATTTTCTTCTAGTAATAAAACATGAAAATAAGCATGACCACGCTGGGGCTCTACTCCTGGCATGAACTATATCAACATTATAAATTAGAATTATAATAGAAAGTATCAATGAATTGATTAATATTAACAAGGGATTCTTTGAATGAACAGGAAGGCGTATAATTTTAACTTTTTCTTTTTTTACAAATTTTAGTAGTTCTCCGCCGCTTGTAACAATTATAGATTTACAATCTTTTTCATATAAAAAATGTGCTAAATCATAACAACCTGTTTCTGCTCCGCCATAACCAAGTCTTGGTATAACTTGTAACACTCTCATTTTATTATTTTTTCCCATTCTAAAGCGGATCTCAATATATAACTTAGATCATTATGTTTAGGAGACCAATTAAATTTTTCTTTAAATTTTTTGTTGTCAGCAACAGAATAAGGAATGTCATTTTTTCTTCTTGGGCCTATTTCTTTTTTTAATTCTTGCTTTGTAATCTTTTCCATTTCCCTGACAACTTCTCCAACTGAATAACCTGATCCATATCCACAATTATAAATGTCTGTCTGTCCATTTAAAGTTATATTTTCAGCGACCATTGCATGCATATCAGCTAAATCTGAAACATGAATAAAATCTCTAACTGGCGTTCCGTCTTCTGTTTTGTAGTCATTTCCATTAATAATAATTTTTTCTCTTTTTTTTGTAGCGGCTTCACAAACTGCTTTTATTAAATTATTAGAATTTTTTATAATCAAACCAGTTCTTTTTTTCTGATCCGCGCCAGCAACATTAAAATACCTAAGAATTATACATTGAATTTTTTTTTCTCTAGAAAGCCTTAATAAGTGTTGTTCTAATTTATGTTTGCTAAAAGCATACGGATTAGATGGTTGCAGTTTGTCTTCTTCTTTAATTTTTTTAAATTCTTTAGTCTTTCCATAAACTCCGGCAGTTGAAGAAAAAATTATTTTTTTTAAATCAAATTTTAAACAAAAACTAAAAAAATTTTTTGCTTTTTCAAAGTTATAAAGGTTGTACTTTTCTGGATCCTTTATAGATTCTTCTACTTTTACTAATCCAGCAAAATGCATAACAACATCAAACTTGTTGTCTTTTAACAAAGAACAAATTTTATTTTCATCAGAAATGTCAGAATTAAAAAAATTTACTTTTTTTGGAATAAGGCTAGAGTTTCCTGTAACTAAATTATCAATGACTGTTACTGAATGGCCTTTCTCAACGAGTGCCATAGAAGTGTGGCTTCCAATATATCCTGCTCCTCCTGTTAATAAAATATTCATTCAAAATTTATTCCTAATTATGTTTTAATTTTATCATAGTTATATATTATCAATTTGGCTCAATAAACTTTTTATGAAAAAATTTAAATATTTAAAAATATCAAAAACTAGAAAAATTAGATATTTAGACAATTATTATAAAAAAAACCTATATATAATTTTTCTTCCAGGGTTTCAGTCAGACATTGTTGGAGAAAAGCCTCAAACATTCTTCAAATATGCAGTTAAAAAAAAACTTGGTTTCTTAGCAGTAGAATATTCGGGACACGGCAAGTCATCAGGAAAATTTACAAAAGGAAATATAACTAAATGGAGCAACGAAGTAAAATTTTCAATTAGAAAAATAATTAAAAAAAATAATTTTATTTTGATTGGCTCTAGTATGGGCGCATGGTTATCTTTGCTTCAATTTAAATACTTCAAGAAACAAATTAAAGCTTTTATTGGCATCGGATCAGCTCCTGAATTTTTAACTAGGTTAATGTGGAAAAAATTTACAAAAAAAATTAAAAAAGAAATTATAAAAAAAGGAATAAGTATTATTAAACATGGAGGCTACACTTACCCAATAACTTTACAATTAATAAAAGATGGAAAAAAAAACAAAGTTTTTTCTAAAAAAATTACAACAAATATAAATGTTGTTATGTTTCATGGAGGAAAAGATGAAGTTGTTCCAATTTCATTTTCTAGAAAAGTTTTGAAAATTTTTACAAAAGCAAAAAAAAAACTTTTAATTATTAAAAATGGAAACCATAGTTTGTCAGCGAGAAAAAATTTAAAAAAAATAACAAAAGAACTAGACAGATTAACGGTTGATTAAGCTAATTCTGATTTTGCATTCTTGAATGTTATTGGATTTTCCAATTTATCTAACATCTCAATTGGGCAAATTTGTTTAAAATTTTTAATTTCATTTGAGAAATTTTCTAATATTTTCCCTGAAACGTTAGAATTTGTTTCTGAATGATACTCTCGTAATATTTCTAATAAATGATTTTTCCAATATTCTGTTTCTGGTTTTTGCCATGTTACAGAATCAGAATTTACATAATTTTCAAAAACATTTTTCTGATCATATACAAAAGATATGCCGCCAGTCATGCCGGCCGCAAAATTGTCTCCTATATCTCCCAAAATGCAAACAGTTCCACCGGTCATATATTCACATCCGTTAGAACCACAGCCCTCAACAACTGCAATTGCTCCTGAGTTTCTAACTGCAAACCTTTCCCCGGCTTTTCCAGAGGCAAAAAGTTTTCCAGATGTTGCCCCATACAAGACTGTGTTACCGATAATGACGTTTTCGTGAGATATTAAATTGCTTCTTTCTGAGGGCTTGACTACAATAGTTCCACCCGAAAGACCTTTTCCGACATAATCATTTGAATCCCCATTAACAATAATTTTTATGCCATGAGTTAAAAAAGCACCCAAAGACTGCCCCGCAGAGCCATTCAATTTAATTGTTATTAATTCTTTTTTTAGTCCATTATTTCCAAATTTTTTATAAATATAATGAGATAGCCTTGTTCCTATCGCTCTCAATGTATTTTTGATGTCGTATTCAAAAACTGAAGTGTTTTTTCCATCAATTTTATTTTTAATGTCGCTCCAAATTTTTTCATCTATTGTATCAGGAACAGAATTAACAATTCTATTTTCGCAATATCTTGGATTTTCGCCTGGGTCTGTTTGAACTAAAAGAGGATTTAAATCCAAGTCATCTAAATTAGGCGAACCCCTACTAACTTGAGTCAATAAATCAGTTCTTCCAATAATTTCATTTAAATTTTTAAAACCTAAAGAAGCTAAAATCTCTCTTACCTCCTGAGCCACAAACCTAAAAAAATTAACTACTTTTTCTGGTGTTCCAGTAAATTTTTTTCTGAGCTCTTCATCTTGAGTACAGACTCCAACTGGGCAAGTATTAGAATGACATTGTCTAACCATTATACAACCCATGGCTACTAAAGAAGAAGTTCCCATACCAAACTCTTCGGCTCCCATCATGGCTGCTATAACTACATCTCTCCCAGTTTTTATTCCTCCATCAGTTTTTAAGGTAACTTTGTGTCTTAAGTTGTTTAAAGTTAAAATTTGATGAGCTTCTGTTAAACCCATTTCCCAAGGAATTCCTGCATATTTAACACTGGTTTGTGGGCTAGCACCAGTTCCTCCAGAATGACCTGATATTAAAATTACATCTGCTTTTGCTTTTGCAACTCCAGCAGCTATGGTTCCTATACCCGTTGATGCTACTAACTTAACGCCTACTCTTGCCTTAGGATTAATCTGCTTTAGATCATAAATTAATTGTGCAAGATCTTCTATTGAATAAATATCATGATGAGGAGGTGGAGAAATCAGAGTTACTCCTGGAGTAGAATGTCTTAATCTAGCTATATCTTTTGTAACTTTAAAGCCTGGTAGCTGGCCACCTTCTCCTGGTTTAGCCCCTTGAGCAATTTTTATTTCTATTTCATCGCAGTTATTAAGGTAGTCTATAGTAACTCCAAATCTCGCTGATGCAACTTGTTTAACTTTAGAATTTGCCGAATCACCGTTGCTAAGTTCTTTAAATCTTTTTGAATCTTCTCCTCCTTCTCCGCTACAAGAAGCACCTTTTACTCTATTCATTCCAACTGCTAATGTTTCGTGAGCTTCTTCTGACAACGCCCCGTGGGACATGCTACCGCTACCAAATCTTTTTGTAAGTTCCTCAATAGACTCCACTTTATCTAGTGCAGTAGGTCTTCTATTCTCTTTAAAATCAAGAAGATCTCTTAAATTTATTGGAGGCAATTTATGAATTCCGTCGGAATATTTTTTGTAAACCTCGTAGGATCCTGTTCCGACCGCATGTTGAAGAGTGTGAATTAATTTGCCCTGAAACTGATGATCTTCTCCAGATTTTCTGTACTTATAAATTCCTCCAATCGGAAGAACTTGAACATCTTTTTGATAGGCATTTTTATGTAAAGATTTGATTTTACTTTCTATTCCTGTAATACCAATTCCAGAAATCCTAGATACAGTTCCTGGAAAGTAGTCTGAAACCAAGGCTCTACTCAACCCTACTGTCTCAAAATTACAACCTCCTCTATAAGCGCTAACTACTGAAATACCCATTTTAGACATTATTTTCAGAAGTCCATTTTCTACTGATTTTTTAAACCTTCCTACACAAGTACTAAAATCAATTTTTCCAAATAGTTTTTTTTCGTATCTTTGGTAAATACTGTCCAGAACTAAATAAGGATTAATTGTAGTCGCGCCAGCGCCAATTAAAACTGCAAATGAATGCGTATCTAATGTTTCAGAAGTCTCTGTATTAATAGAGCAATAACCTCTTAAACCTAGTTTAACCAAATGAGAATTAACAGCGCCTACAGATAAAATCATGGGTATATTCGCTCTTTTTTCAGAAATATTTTTATCACTTAAAATTAAAGTTGAGCTTCCTTCTCTTACTGAAGTTTCTGCTTCAGTTTGAATTCTATCAAGATTATCCTTTAAAGATTCTTCAATATTAAAAGTGCAGTCAATAATTTTTATTTTTTTAGAAAAAAATTTTTTAAATTTTTTAATTTGTGAATTAGTCAGAATAGGGCTATCCAAAACATAAATGGTGTCTTCGGTTAAATTGTTAAAATCTAAAATATTACCCAAATTTCCAAATCTAGTCTTTAAACTCATTATTTTGTTTTCTCTTAAAGAGTCTATTGGAGGATTTGTGACTTGGCTAAAGTTTTGTCTAAAATAATGTGAAAGAGGTCTAAAGTGACTTGATAATACTGCAACCGGTGTATCATCTCCCATCGATCCAGTTGCTTCCTTGCCATCCTCTACCATGGGATGAAGTATTAATTCTAGATCTTCTATGCTGAAGCCTGAAAGATATTGTCTTTTTCTAAGTTCGTTACCTACAAAATTAACATCTTCTTTGTTTACAAAAAGTTTTTTATCTAAATCGACTATCTGATTGCTAAATTTTTTATAATCTTTTGAAACATAGTCTTTGATTTCTTTGTCTTGAAATAATCTTCCTTTTTTAAGTTCAATAGCAATTAACTCACCTGGTCCTAGTCTCCCTTTTTTTATAATTTTCTCCTCGGGAATTTTAATCATGCCTGTTTCTGATCCGGCAAATAGTAAGTTGTCTGAGGTGATAGAGTACCTGAGTGGTCTTAATCCATTTCTATCAACTGCAGCCAGTACCCATTTTGAATCTGTAGCGCATATGGCTGCTGGACCATCCCAAGGTTCAATAGTGCTGTTTAAAAAATTAAAAAGTTGTTGATGGCTCTTTGGAACTGTTTTACTTCTTTTGGACCAAGCATCAGGTATCATCATCAGCTTAATTAATGGTGCCAATTTTCCAGAATGAGTTAATAGTTCAAAAACATTGTCTAACGATGCAGAATCTGAGTTGCCAGGTATAATAACAGGCTTTAAATCATTTATATTTTTAAATAATCTATTAGACATATCTTGTTCATGAATCTTCATCCAATTAACGTTTCCTTTAAGCGTATTGATCTCTCCGTTGTGCGCCAATGTCCTAAAAGGTTGTGCTAAATCCCAACTTGGAAAAGTGTTTGTTGAATATCTTTGATGAAAAATAGCAAAACGAGATTTAAAACTTTTGTTTTTTAAGTCTGGATAAAAATCAGCTAATGCCTCTGCCAAAAACATTCCTTTATAAACAATTGATCTAGAGCTTAATGAGCAAATATAGAAGTCTTTTAGTTGTAGCTCCCTTGCTAATTTTTCTATTTTTTTTCTTCCAACATATAAATCTCTTTCTAAATCGTCTGTTTCCATTTTTCTATTTTTTCTAAATAAAACTTGAGCTATTTCAGGTCTGCTTTCTTCAGCTGTACGTCCTAAAACTTTCGGATTAACAGGCACTTGTCTCCAGCCATAAATGTAATAATTTTCTTTGAGCAAAACTGTCTCTATAATAGACCTACACTTTTCTTGATTTGAATAATCATTTCTTGGCATAAAAATCATTCCAACACATATTCTTTTGTCTGAATCGTGAGAATGGCCAGTTGATATTATTTTTTCTTTGAAAAAATCTGGTGATATTTCAAGCTTTATACCTGCTCCATCTCCTGATTTTCCATCTGCATCTACTGCGCCTCTGTGCCAAACAGCCTTTAATGCCTCAATACCATACTCAACAATTTCTCTAGATTTTTTACCATCAGTAGATGCAACCAAACCTACACCACAAGCTTCATGTTCCAATGAAGGATAATAAACATGGTTTTTTTGTAAAAATTTTTTATTTTTTTTAAAATTTTTCATTATGCGGCAAAATTTTTTTTTATTTTTTTGTTTTTTTCTGAAATATATTTATTAATTTGAGTAGCTGCATCTCTACCGTCTCTAATTGCCCAAACAACAAGAGATGCTCCTCTAACTATATCTCCTGCTGCAAATACACCATCAATATTAGTTTGCATACTTTGTAAATTAACTTTAATGGTTCCCCATTTTGAAATTGAAAGTTCTTTAGCATCAAACAATTTTGGAATGTTTTCTGGATCGAATCCTAAAGATTTTATAACTAAATCTGCAGAAATTTTTAATTCGTCCCCACTTTGTATAATTGGTGTGCGTCTTCCAGAAGAATCTGGTTCACCAAGTTTTATTTTGCTTACTTCAACTAGTTCAACCTTTTCTTTTCCAATAAATTGTTTAGGGTTGCTTAACCAAATAAACTCTACTCCTTCTTCTTCAGCGTTAAATACTTCTCTGGCTGATCCTGGCATGTTATCTTTATCTCTTCTATATAAACATTTAACAGATTTAGACTTTTGTCTTACAGCTGTCCTTACACAGTCCATAGCAGTATCACCGCCTCCGATAACAACAACATTTTTACCCTCAGCATTAAGTGTGCCATCGTCAAATTTTTCAACTTTGTCTCCCAGTCCTTTTCTGTTTGATGCTATTAAAAAATCCATGGCTGGAAATATATTTTTTAGATTAACACCAGGGATATCAATTTCTTTGGCCTTATAAACGCCAGTTGCAATTAGAATTGCATCGTGCTTATCTCTGAGTTCGTGTAAAGATTTGTCTTTACCAACCTCAAAGTTTTGGAGAAATTTTATACCACCTTCCTTTAAAAGTTTGGTCCTTCTTTCAACTACAAATTTTTCTAACTTAAAATTTGGTATGCCGTATATTAGTAATCCACCAGCTCTATCGTATCGATCATAAATAGTAACTTGGTAACCAAATTTTCTTAGTTCTTCAGCACAAGCTAATCCTGCAGGACCTGCTCCTATAATTCCAATTGATTCTTTGAGTTCTTTTTTAATTTTTAAAGGTTTAATCCAGCCTTTTTCCCAAGCTGTGTCAGTGATATATTTTTCGACCGAACCTATTGTAACTGTTCCATGACCTGATTGCTCTATAACACAATTCCCTTCACATAATTTGTCTTGTGGGCAAATCCTTCCACAAACTTCGGGCATATTATTTGTGCTTTGTGCGATTTCATAAGCCTCTTGTATTCTGCCCTCGGCAGTGAGTTTGAGCCAATCAGGAATATTATTGTGAAGAGGACAGTGAATTTGACAAAATGGTACGCCGCATTGAGAACATCTGCTAGATTGCTCTTTTGCTTTTTCATTTATAAATTCCCCATAAATTTCTTGAAAGTCCTTTTTTCTTTCAATTGTACTCCTTTTAATAGGGTTCTCTTGATTAACATTTATAAATTTAAGCATTTTTTTTAACATAATTTCAGATACTGTTTTTAGGCTAAAATTAACAAAGATTAAACGAAATTTAAGTAAATGACACTTACCTAAATTAACAAAAACATAGCATTTATAATACTTTTTTTTGCATAGCTGATATGCGTTTAAATAATAGCTTTGGAAAACAATAAAAAGTTTAATACAGATTGTCTATGCTAGAATTAATTATTCTGTCTTTGGTACAAGGTGTTACAGAATTTTTGCCAATTAGTTCTTCCTCACACTTAATTATTGTTTCTAAATTTTTAGATTTTACCAAGGAGAGCCTTTTAATGAATGTGAGTTTACACATAGGCTCATTTTTAGCCGTATTGCTATTTTTTAAAAATGAAATTTTAAATTTTATTAAATATAAAAAGATCTTTCTATTTGTTTTAATTGCATCAGCTCCTGTAATAATTCTTGGTTATTTTTTAGTGAAATTTGAGATAATTAACAGTTTAAGAGGAATAAAAATAATAGGATGGACAACAATTATATTTGGAATCCTTCTGTATATTAGTGATAAGTCTAATAGCCACAAAAAATTAGATTATGATTTTAATTTTAAATCTTCAATAATAATTGGAATATTTCATGCTATTTCTTTAATTCCAGGGGTAAGCAGGTCAGGGGTAGCTATAACACTAGCAAGATTTTTAGGGTTTAATAAAATTGATGCGGCAAAAATTTCATTCTTACTATCTATTCCAACATTATCAGCAGTAAGCTTTTATGGTCTCTACAGCTTATATGAAACAAACGATTTGATATTAAAACAGATTAATTTAACATCTGTAACTTTATCTTTTATATTTTCTTACATTACAATTATTTTTTTCTTAAAGTTTTTGAAAAAATTTAGTTTATCAATATTTGCATTGTACAGAATTATTCTAGGTTTTGTATTATTATATTTAGCCTATTTATAAAATAAGTGTAAGTATTAACAAAATTATAAATATTATAACAAAAAATAATATTACCGCTTTTTGTAAAGATAAATTCATTTTATTTTTTTTATTTAACAAAATTTTTTCAAGAAAACAACGAATTAAAGTGGATATATACTTTGATTTAAGTTCTTTGATATTAAATTTTGCTTTGCCTTTTTTTCTGTTATACCAATTAATTGGTACTACTTCATAACTATAATCTCTATTTATAACTTTAAGTGGAATTTCTAAAAAAATGTTAAAACTTTCAGAAAAAAAAGGAGTTAGGTTTTTTAAAACATCAGA
>MDSW01028961.1_pt1 | contig 11619 bp, 7 predicted proteins | sample 811171 | NCBI WGS metagenome assembly MDSW01 (sample SAMN05326641, study PRJNA326480) | marine metagenome | isolation source: seawater | place: Atlantic Ocean: North West | collected 2012
AAATAAATATTTTTTAAGCAATTCATTAAATTCATCCGATTTCTTAAAACGCAGAACCATTTCAGTAATTTTAAATTCCGAGAAGAGATTTAATATTGGAAATACTATTAAGGAAATTTCTATCGGCGGACAAATTTCCAGCAATTATGCCGAAGAAAATCTTTTAACAAAAGAAAAAATTTACTATCAAAATTTTGGATTGAATACTTCATTAGTTCCAACTTTTAATGAAAATTTTGCGCTCAATATTTCTTATATAGATACAAGAAGAATTCCTACATTTAACGAAAGATATTATTCTTCTCTCTTTGATAACACAAAACTTAGAAATGAAAAGTATAAATCCCTTGATATTGGATTAGGTTATTTTACAAAGAATTTGGAAGCGAAGGTTAACCTTTATAAAATATGGGGAAACGATAGAATAATCTGGGTGCCGACAAGATTAGCATTGCAAACTCCCAAAAATATTGGAAAAGTAGAAACATCCGGAATTGAATTTTCATACAAACAAAACTTTTTTGATAATCTAATAAGCTTAAATACGATTTACACATATACGGAAGCATTGAATAAATCAGATTCTCCAAACAGTAATACATTTAACAAACAGATAATTTATATACCTAAACATAAATTCAGAAGCGGATTGGAATTATCTTTTTACCGTTTTAATCTTAGAACCGATTTTACTTTTACCGGAGAATCTTTTTTTACCTCGGATAACAGCCCTTTCAATAAGCTTGAACCTTACTTTTTAATAGATCAATCGGTAACATATAATTTATCGTTATTCGGATATAAATCGATTCTTTCATTTACAGTTTATAATCTTTTTAATGAAGAATACTTGATTGTGCAGTCTTATCCTATGCCATTAAGAAGCTTTAATTTTGGATTCCAAATAAATTTTAATTAACAACTAATGACTTTTTAATTCGTCTAAAATTCATCATAAAACAAAATGCTAATTGATATGAAAAAAATTCTACTACTTTTAATACTGACTTCAATATTAACTGCACAAGAAAAAGTTTTAACTCTTAAAAAGATTGATCAAGAAATTAAAATCGACGGAATAATTGATGATGTTTGGTCGGAAGCAGATTCAGTTTCCGATTTTGTTCAATATCAGCCTTATCACAATAATCTTCCTTCCAGAAAAACAACAGCAAAAGTGTTAACAACAGAAGGTTCTATTTATGCTTTGATGATTTGTTACAGCCAAAGAGATGAGATGGATATTAAAACCGGGAAACTTGATGATTTTGCCGGTGATATTGTCTCTTTTATGATTGATACTTTTAATGATAAAAAAACCGGGTACAAATTTGCTGTTTCTGCTTCGGGAGTTCGTGCCGATTCAAGAATGCTTGATGATGGAAGAAACAGAGATTATAACTGGGATGGCATTTGGTTTGCCGATACCAAAATTCATGATTGGGGTTTTGTTGTTGAAATGGAAATTCCGTATAAATCTATTCAATATGATGAAGATTTATCTTCATGGGGATTAGATTTTGATAGATGGATTCCTCATTTAAGTGAAGATATTTACTGGATGCCCTATGAAGAAAGTGAAGGACAGAGGATTTCAAAATTTGGCAAGTTAGTTTTTTCAGAATTTAAACCTTCTGTAAAAGGGCTTAATTTGGAAATTTATCCTGTTGGACTTTCAAAATTTAATTACGAAGGAAACGGTGATTATAAAATTACTGCAAATGCCGGATTGGACTTGTTTTATAATCCTTCTCCTAAATTGACATTGCAGTTTACTGCAAATCCGGATTTTGCTCAGATTGAAGCCGATCCTTTTTCATTCAATATTTCGCGTTATGAAAGTTACTTCTCTGAAAGAAGACCCTTTTTTACTGAAGGAAATGAAATATTTACTCCTGCCGGAAGAGATAGAAATTCCGGTTTTTATAGACCAATAGAACTTTTCTATTCAAGAAGAATTGGAAAACTTTTACCGGACGGAAATGAAGTCCCTTTAATTTTAGGAGCTAAGGTTTTTGGAAGATTGGATTCTTGGGAGTATGGCAGTTTCATTTCTCAAACCGGTGAAAAAGAATATGACCTTAACGGAAATAAGAATATAGAACATTCAGCAACATTCGGTTCTGTTCGATTAAAGAAACAGATTTGGGGAAACTCTACATTAGGAATGCTTTATGTAGGAAAGTTCAGTAATGGAAATCATAGCGGTGTTTTAGATGTTGACGGTGCAATAAGAGAATCAAATTGGCAGTTTGCTTATCAGTTAGCAGGTTCATTTAATAATGATCAAAAGGGTTTTGCTACATCTATGGGTTTTAACAGATTTGATGATAACTATGTTATTATGACAAGACTTAGACATATTGGTAAAGGTTTTAATGCAGATGAAGTTGGATTTGTCCCTTGGAAAGGAACAACAGAATCTACTCTTTTAACAGGACCAAGATGGTATTTTGATGACGGATACATAAAGCAGATACTTATTTATTTTGGACCAAGTTTTTATAATGAATTAGAAGATAATTATACAGATGTGAGCGGAGTTTTTGGTTACAATATGCACTTTAGAGATAATTGGGGATATGAAGTAAATTTCTTTTACGGAAAATCTAAGGACAACGGAATTTATTATGATGGTTTTGGAGTTAATTTTAGTAGTTGGTTCAATATCAGTAAAACTTGGGATGGTAATCTTTACGGCGGGTATGAAAAATCATATAATTTTTCCAGAAATTATTTAGGATTTTATTCATGGCTGGGTGCTTCATTCGATTATCAATTATTTGAAACTGTGAAAACCGGAACTAGTTATGATATGTACTTTGAAATTGATCCCGCAAAAAATATTGAAGATATAACTTATAATGCCAGACCGTTTCTTTCGGTAACTCCAATTAATGATTTGAATATGAGAGTTTATGTTGATAATGTATTTGTAAGATCAACAGATAGAATGGAGAGAATTATTTTAGGATTCTTGTTCTCATATAATTTTCTTCCCAAAAGCTGGATTTACTTTGCTTACAACGAATTGCAAGATAGAAGCAATGAATATGATGCAAACGGAAATCTGTTAAAAAATAGAATGCATCTAGTTAACCGAGCCGGAGTTTTTAAGATAAAATACTTGTACTATTTCTAGAATAATTTTCTAAAGCATTTCCAGCTTTACTTTATTTATTCTTTCTTGTACAAGATTAATATCTTTTTCATCTATTGAGTTTTCTTTGATATTATTTAGTTCAGTTAAGGCTTCTTCAAAAAGCTTTAACTGAATTAATATATCTGCAAAATATAATCTTTCATCAATTAGTTTTTTAGTAGAAGGATAATTTCTGTAAGTCTCTTTTGCTGCAATTACAGCCGATTTACTATAACCAAATTCGTTTAACTGCTTTGCTCCATTTAATCTCTTTAAACCATGTTCAAAATCATTGGTATATACATCTTCTTTGTTTTTTATTTTTGAACCATAAACTGCAGTATTGCTGATATTCGTTTCATTTTTCTTTTGCGGAACATTTCTTATTTCTTCCATTGCTAAAGCAAGTAAAAGATCATTTAAGGAAATTTCTTTTATATAATTCAATCCAAGTGCCGATGAAGAACTTAACATAAATTTCTTGCCATCTTTGTTCAGTTGTATAAATGATTTTTCATCTGTTTCAATAAAATCATCTGCTAAAAGCTTAGAACCGGGAATAACTTTTTCCCAGCTGCTTTTGCTTCCTCTTAAATATTTAACATCACCGCTTACCTTTTCAACAATAAATTCTTGGGAAATCAGATTAATTCCCAATAAAATAAAAATTGTTATAAAACCTTTCATTTTATGCTCCTAAAGAATATCAATTATTTTTACTGATCCTTTTGCTAAACCAAAATCAGTAACAGCAGATTTATAAAATTTTTCCGAACCGGATTCCCAAGCTTCTTCAAAATTTGTTAAGACAGTAGTTTCAACCGGAATCCAAATTTCTTCGTTACCTAAATTATTTTTTCTTATAAAAACTCTTTTATCGTTATTCGTAATTCTTTTCCTTTCAGAAGGATGAATTTTAGTATTTACCAAAAGATTAACATGGTTTACAGGTTCTTCTTTGTAGTCAATAAATGCTGTTTGAATTCCAATACTTTCTAAAATTGAAGCAAAGCTTACTGAAAGATCATCACAGTCTCCCCCTTTAATATTAAGGGTTTCCATTGGAAGCTGCACTCTTTCAATATTTGATCTTGGATCGGAGACATATTGAAGCTGCTTAACAAAATTGTTAAATAATAGTTTTACGGTTGAAAATATTTTCTCATTTTCATCTGTTTCATCTAGTATTGTTTTGTTGTCGTAAAGAACTTCCTTTGCATACTTTTCTGATTTATTAAGATCGGCATAAACAAAATATTTTAATGATGAAACATCACCGTTCCAACTGTTTTTATCGTATAGTAAAATGGGCTTTTCGATTTCATCATCATAATTACTGCCGGATGTAGTTAGATAAAAGTTAACACTGCTTAATATACTTTTATTTATTAATTCGTCTGTATCTTCAATTACCGTATAGAAATAAACTTCCGCAGTATCATTTCCTAAAATATTAATTGAAGGAGAATGAATAATATCGGAATTGAGATTTTCGATAAAGCTGGAAGGTTTTACATTTACCGCCTTGTTTGTAAGATTAATTACCTTTGCTTTTGCAAATGGCTTGTCAATATATTCATCAATTAAAGTCGGATAAATATTTTCAACATATTCTATTTCTACGAAACGAACATTTTTATCGGGTACAAATGATAATGCAATATTTAGATTGAGTATAAGTTTATCCGGACTATATTTATTATTGATAATATTATTAATCCCTTCATTGTTAAAATCACTTAAAGAAAATGCTTTGTTCCTATCGCTTGTATACTTAACGTATTTTAATGTAAGACTTAGTATTTCATTAGTATAATTAATAGATGGAAGAACAGCCGAAATAAATGGAGCTTGGTATTTATCGTGCATTAAAGCAATTTCATAACCAATCTTACCGTTAAGAAAATTAAAATTATGAGAACCTGATAAATTGAATGCACCGTTCATTTCATAATTAATATTTGCAGAAAAGTTGCTTGATAATCTGTATGCGGCTCCGGCGATAAATCCTTTATTAAAATTCATTCCGTAACTTGAAGATGTATCTTGTTCCTTAAAAGAGAATAAATTATGTGAGCTTAGACTGAATGATAAATCATCATTAAGATTGTAATTCAATCCCAAATCACCTTGCCAAACATTTATTTCCGTAACTACAGATTTAGTGCTGATGTAATTAACAGAATCACTGGTTAATATTATAAGTGGAATTTGTTCATCAAATTTTTGAGTAAAATATCTAAGTGATCCGCCGATAGAAAAATTATCTGTGAATTTATAAGAATATCCAAAACCAAAATTTTCAGAATAAGTAAGATCAGTAAGAAGTTCACTTTCAACTTCAACATCATTTTCTGTTGTTATTGTGGATGCATTTAAAAACCTAAATTGCGCTGTTAATCCGGGTGAATATCTTACATAGAAATAATGATTTTCAATTGCTTTTCCCAAAGATAAAGAGAGTAAGCTATTTGAAGGATTATCGCCTAAAATTGAATTGAACGAAGCGCTAAGCTGCCAATCACCTTTATAAATATGGTTGGCGGAGTTGGATTCAAAACTATTTAAACGGTGTTTGTAATCAGTCAAATTTCCGTTAAAAGAAAATAAATCCATTGATGCTTGTCCGTATGTATTGCTGAACAATATCATAAATAAAATGAATATAATTTTCGATTTAGTTATTAATAGAAAATTTAATATTGTGAATACTTTGCGCTGCAATATAATTATCACTCAAACTGTTTGATTGTTCTGATTTTTCAATTCTTCTTATAAAAGAAAAGACTAGGCTTTCAAAATTCTGATACGGAACTTGATCAATAATATTTTTGGGAAGTATAAACTTTCCGTCATCATTAACTTTTATTCTTAATAAAGGAAGAGGACTTATATTCTGTGGAATAAATCCACCGATAATGATTTCAATCTTACCGGAATTATTTCCGTTCCAAGTTAAATTTATTCCTCTAAGATTATTGGATTGGTCAACAATTTTTTCAACTTGTCCGGTTATTTCTTCGGGAATATTTATAGTTGATTGGAATAAAATATTATTATTTGATGTAAGGGAAATATTAATGTTTTCTCCCAGATTCATCATTGGTCTAAGTGGAAGATGGTATCTGATTCCTGCTAAGGAATCAACAAATGAATTGCCTTGTCTTAATCTAACATGAAATTGACGCTTGAAAGCTGGAAAATTGTTAAACTTTACTTCTCCCAAATCCTTGGTTAAGTATCCAACTAATCTATTATTTTGATTATAAATTGGTTTAGATTTATCATAAAATACTGCTGTAGCAATTCCAAATCTATTTCCGTGCGATTGATTCATTCCTCCGGAATTTTTATTCAAAGTAATTATAAACTCGGATGAAGCTCTTGGAAGCGGACTTGCAACACCAGTACTGTCATAACCATTTTGATAATCAAACTGACTAGGATCAGTAGCAATAATTTCTAATGAATAAGCATCATCTGTATTGTCCCTTTCCAATTCAATTGGATTTGGTTTATTGCAAGCGGATAAAACTGCAATCAAAATTATTACAGATATTTTAGTTGTTATTCTTTTCATGTTATCAACATAATAAAAAATCAATTTAAAATATAAGTAAGGAATTCATAAGAATTCCTTACCGTTTGAGTGAGGTTTCTGCAAATGCTGCTAGCGAACAGCATAAGGCATTCCCCATGAATTTAATTCAACTTCCGAAGCATCATCAAAAACAACTTGCTTTGGCATTGCATTTATTACAGCATGTCTAAATCCTGGAATAAAATGAGTCTTTAAAGTTTGCTGATAAATTTTTTGATAATAAGTTCCGTCAAATTCGGATGAGACCAAATCAAATTTTCTTTTTACTCTATGATGAGGCATTCCTCTTAAAGCTCCCCAAGTTAAAGAGACAAAATCGGTATCGGCATAAGCGCTCTGAAGTTCAATATTTACAATAACATCTTCATTTCTTCCAAACACAGGAATTTGATTATTGAAGCCCGGAATTCTAGAGAAGTAATATTCTGTTGGCTCTATAATTTCAATAACCTCACCATCATTAAAAGTAAGAGTCATTTTTTTGATTTCTATATTTTCAGATAAAGTTCCTCCTTCAGGCAATGATACCGATTTCACTTTCCAATTCAATATTGGTCTTTCATGGTTTCCAATTTTAACCATAATTATATTTCTTTTAACCTGGGTAATAAAATCTTTTTGAAGTAAAGTATCTACAACATTAGAATCCCCCGGAGTAAATTCATCATAAGAAGCTGCTATAAATAATTTCCCGTCGAATGTGTGTGTTACAGAAACAAACGCTGAATCGCCGATTATATTTACATCATAATTTCTATCGGTTAAAATCATTTTTTGTCCGACTCTAACGGGGAAGATTTCAGCAGCAACCTTACCGTAAAAACTCATTACATCTTCTTCATTAAAGTTTGGCTCAAAAGATTGAACTGCTTCGTCATCCTCAATCAGTTTTGCAATTGCTTCTTGATCATTTGAAAATTCATCATCCGAAGTGACTAATGCATCTTCTTGACTGCATGCGGTGAAGAATAGAAAACTTAATAACATTAATAATGCTGTAATTCTCATTTTTATCTCCTTTACTTATTTTGAAATCAAATTAACACTGCTATTAAAACATGATTTGTGCCAAAGAGAAAAGAATAGGTAAATTATTATAAATAAAGGAGTTATGAATAGAATTAATGTTTTAAAATGCCTGATTTTCAAGCAAAAATGCCTGAATGAAATTTGTCAGCTATTCAAAAGATATTTTATTATTTCATCTAAATGAGAATGATATTTCTGAGGTAGATTTTTATACTTTGATGTGAATTGAGCTTTGATAAAATCGAAATCCTTAGATTCTAATTTTTCTAAATCCTTTTTAATGTTTGTAAGGTAGGTCTGTAATTTTGATTTTAATTTATCAGCGGAATCTTTATCCTTAGTAATTGTTACAACTGCTAAATCAATATCAAAGTTTGTTTTAACTAAGTTTTTAAATAAATAACCGCGTAGATTTTCAGAAACAAGAGTTCTGCTTAAATTTAAATCCGATGCAGTTTCATTGATTGAAGAATGACTGAAATTTTTTGCTGCTAAAGCTTCAATTATAACGTCATCCAAATTAGATTTACTAAGTTTAGATAATTCGTCCGGTAAATCTTTAAGCTGAATTACTTCTCTTTCTTCAGACTTTGCATAAATAACAGCTCGTTTTATAATTGATTCCAGTTCTCTAACATTTCCTTTCCATTCATTAGAAAGTAATATGTCCATAACCGCTTTCGATACTCTGAAATTACCATCCTCTTTTTCTAAGAAGAACTCAATAATTGCCGGAATATCTTCCTTTCTTTCTCTTAAAGGGGGAATCTTTATTTGAATTACATTTAACCTGTAATATAAATCTTCACGGAATATTTTTGCATCAACCAACGCCTTCAGATTTTTATTTGTCGCGGCAATAATTCTTACATCAACCTTTACTGCAGCAGCTGAACCGACTTTTTGTATTTCACCGTTTTGTAATACTCTAAGTAATTTTGTTTGAAAAGTTTCTGATGTTTCACCGATTTCATCAAGTAAAATTGTACCATTATTTGCTTCTTCAAAAAGTCCCTTCTTATCAGAAATTGCATTTGTAAATGAGCCTTTAACATGTCCGAATAATTCACTTTCCAAAAGAGTATCTGATAATGCTGCACAATTTACAGCAACAAAATTTTTATTTTTTCTGGAACTTAAATTATGAATAGCACGCGCAACTAATTCCTTTCCGCTTCCGCTTTCACCCATAATTAATATGGTAGCTTTTTCATCAGCAACTTTTTTAATTGTAGAAACAATTTGACGCATCTCTTTACTTTTGAAAATTATTCCATGGAAATTTTCTGCTTTGTTTTGCTCTTCAAACTTTACTTCTTCACTATCTCTATGACGGTTACGCAGTTCTAAAACTTCTTGCTTAAGCTGTGTTACTTTGTCCAACAATTCATGTGAAGAATTTTTGGACTCAAGCTCCAACTCATTCTGAAGCGTATCCAATTGATTTGTTTTGTCGGTAAGTTCCTTGAGAATTAAATCTTTCTCTTTTATTACCGATTCAGTTTCTTCTTTTCTACTGTTTACAAATACTAACAGCGCGGTTAAAAGATTAAATAAAAAAGGAAGAACAAATGAAGCATAATTTAGAAGTACATTGAAAAGAGTGATTGCGGTAAATGCAATAATTACTGTAAACGCCAGTATTGATAAGTATATTATAAAGCTTGTTCTTTTGAAGAATACCGGTATAAAAGCAAGTAAAAATAAAAACAAAGCTGATATTGAATAGTAGGAATCATCATAAAAATTATTATTTAGAATATTATCCAATGCAATTGCATGAAATCCAATTCCGGGAAGTTCATCATCGTAAATTGTATTAAGATTTTTTGCTAATGATTGAGCAGTTATACCAATTAGAACAATTTTGTTTTTTAAATAAGCAAGCTGTTCTTCATCATTCTCGTAAATTTGAAAAAACTCAAGGAGAGATAATGATTTGTATTCTTTCCATGATTTATCAAAGTTAATGTTTATATGCGGTCTATCAATTTTAATTTGGTCCGAAATCTCAGCAAGACTCAATGCAAAAGCTTTTTCGATAAGATTATTTTCGATTTTGAGAGGTAGAATAATTCCCGAACTTTTACTGATATAGCTTAAATGTCCGCTTTTAATGCTGCTTAATTTAGCTACAAATGGGAGTTGAATTGAATCAGATATATATTTATCACCATCTTTTTTTATGCTGGAAATTATTGAGCCGAACACAATATTGTTGTAATTTTTTGCTTGATCTAACAGAAGCTCACTATATATTGATTGAGAAGATACTAAATTGGAAAGGAATACTTCTAATCCAACAGCACGAACATCAAGATTATTCAGCTTATTGAAAAGTAAAGCATAGTAGCTTCGTTTTAGCGGCCAGCCTCCGAGTTGTTGAATATCTGTTTCATCAATAGTAATTAATACAATGTTTGTATCAGCTTTATCATTAGCATAAAATGATTTTATCGAAGCTTCTGCATTGTTATTAATTGATTTATCAATATCAGTGAACGTCAATAAAATTATTGAGACAATTGCACTTAAAAGAAAATAAATTATATTGTTACTTTTCTTATTCACAAAAATTTGTTTTAGTTATTTATAAAGATAAGCATCATTAAAGATTAATTGAAGAGGGAATTATGAAATATGAAATTAACAGTTTAGCAGTTTATGAGTTTGGTGATAGAAAAAATCCGTCAATAATTTTTGTGCATGGATTTCCGTTTGATCATACAATGTGGAAAGAACAGATAAATGAACTTCAGAAAGATCATCACCTTGTTGTTTATGATATAAGAGGATTAGGTGAAAGTTATGTTGGCGACGGACAATATACAATGGAAGCTTACGTTAGTGATTTATTTTCCGTTATGGAAGGGATGAAATTAAACAAACCTGTTTTATGCGGACTTTCGATGGGTGGTTATATATCTCTTAGAGCAGTTGAAGTTGGTGAAGATAAATTCAGCGGATTAATTCTTCTCGATACAAAATCACAGTCCGATGATGATAATGGAAAGCTTGTAAGATCCAACAGTATTAACAAAATAAATATTGAGGGATTAGCTTCATTTGCAGAAAGTTTCGTTTCAAATCTTTTTGCTGAAGAAAATAAAGAAGAACTTATTGACGTATATAACGATACTATAAAAATGGCTCAAAGCCATAATCCGCTTGGTGTTAAAGGGGCTTTAATTGCTATGTTAAGTAGAACAGATACAACTAAGAATTTGGAAAAGATTATGATTCCAACTTTAGTAATGGGGGGTGCATTTGATAAATTAACTCCTCCAACGGTAATGAGAGAAATGGCAGAAAAAATTAAAGATTCTGAATATGCCAGTGTTCCGCGAGCAGGACATATGGCTCCTCTTGAAAATCCAAGTTTTGTTAATGATATGATAAGAGGATTTATAAAAAGAAGAATTGTTAAATAAATAATAATTTTGGAGCCTTGCAAAAACAAGGCTCCGCTGTCTATGGATTAAACTTAAAACCGGCAAATAAGTTTTTTACAAAGTTAAACTCATCATTCGTCAAAGGTTTTTCAGCAGCTTTTAAATTTATTTTTACTTGATTCAAATTTCTAAATCCAGGTATAACGGCACCTGTAACATTGTAGTGGAGTAAGTACTGTAAAGCTACTCTTGCTAAATCTTCAGTTTCACTTCCAAATTCTTTTTTAAGAGCTTCAATTTTAGGATCAAGTAAAGTTAAAAATTCTTTTGTGAATCTTTGCTGTCCTTTTCTGTGGTCGCCATCTTCAAACACTGGAGGATTTTCTTTATTATATTTTCCTAGAAGTAATCCTTGTGCAACCGGACCAAAAGCAATAAAAGACATTTCTCTTTCT
>MDSW01103167.1_pt1 | contig 11618 bp, 12 predicted proteins | sample 811171 | NCBI WGS metagenome assembly MDSW01 (sample SAMN05326641, study PRJNA326480) | marine metagenome | isolation source: seawater | place: Atlantic Ocean: North West | collected 2012
ATACTTTTTATACTTCTAAAGTTTTATCAATTTTTGCGCTTGGTCTCCCTGCTTATATTTTAATTAAAGTTTTAGTAACTTGTTTTTTTGCAAGAGAAGATACAAAAACCCCTCTATATGTTTCTATTGTTAGTGTGATAGTTAATATAGTTCTTTCTCTCTTATTAATAAGTAGTATGCGAGAGATGGGTATTGCCCTGGCAACTGCCATAAGTGCTTGGATAAATACCATATTACTCTTTCTAATTTTGCGGGTTAGAAACCATCTTTTGCTAGACATAAGATTAATTAACAACAGCATAAAGATAATAATTTCGCTAATTATAATGATTTTTGGATGTTATATTCTTAATGAAATGTTTCTAGATAATATTGAAAATTTAAAATTTTTATTAAAACTAGCTAGTCTTTTAATAATAATTGTTTCTTCTATAATTATTTATTTAGGAATGATTTTTATGTTAAAAGTTCTCACAATTAGTGATCTAAAAGGTTATATAAGAAAAAATGAATAAACCAAAAAATAGAATTTTATCTGGAGTACAACCATCTGGAGATTTACATCTTGGTAATTATTTAGGCGCAATTAAGAATTTTGTTAATCTTCAAAATAAGTATGAGTGTTTTTTTTGTGTTGTTGATTTACATGCAATAACTGTATGGCAAGATCCTGCTATACTTGCTCAAAAAACAAGAGAAGTAATTGCTGCTTTTATTGCTTCAGGTATTGATCCTAATAATAATACATTATTTGTTCAATCACAGGTTCCTCAGCATGCTCAATTGGCGTGGGTATTTAGTTGTATTGCAAGAATGGGATGGTTAAATCGAATGACGCAGTTTAAAGATAAGGCAGGAAAAAATAGTGAAAATGTTTCTGTAGGTTTATATTCCTATCCAACATTGATGGCTGCGGATATTTTAATATATCTAGCAACTCATGTTCCTGTAGGCGAAGATCAAAAACAACATTTAGAATTAACAAGAGATATTGCACAAAAATTTAACAATGATTTTAGTAGTGATCTTTTTCCATTACCTGAGCCTTTAATATTGGGTGAGGCAAAAAGAGTAATGAGTTTAAGAGATGGAAATAAAAAAATGAGCAAATCAGATCCCTCTGATTATTCACGTATTATGTTATCAGATAGTAAAGAGAATATTATTCAAAAAATTAAAAAAGCAAAAACAGACCCTCTTCCTCTTCCTGAAAATTTAGAGGATGCAAAAAATCGACCTGAAGCTCTAAATTTATTATCAATTTATGCCGCTTTAAATAATACTGAAACTGAGAAAGTTATATCAAGTTATGCGGGAAAAGAGTTTTCAAAATTTAAAAATGATTTAGGCGAGCTCGCCTCATCTAAATTATCTCCTATTTCTAATGAAATACACAAACTTATGAATGATAAAAATTATTTGGATTCGATCATTAAGCTTGGTAGAGAAAAAGCTATTTCTGTTGCTGACCCAGTTTTAGGAAAAGTATATGAAATTACTGGGTTTTTGGGCAAATAATATCCCAATTTTTCATTTTTTTTTATTATTTTTCATACTAAAGACATATTAATAACTATATATAAGACATATGTTTATACAGACTGAACAAACACCAAATCCAGAAACACTTAAGTTTCTTCCCGGTAGAGTAGTGATGGAAGATGGTACTGCTTTTTATCAATCAGTTAATGACACTTCTGATTCTCCTTTAGCAAAGAAACTATTTGACGTAGATGGAGTGATAGGTGTTTTTTTAGGTAGTGATTTCATTACTATAACAAAAAAAGAAAATTTAGAATGGCAAGTTTTAAAACCTTCAATACTAGGTTCAATAATGGATCATTTTAATTCTGGAGAAGAAAATATAACAAAAAAAATTCAAGAAGATAAAAATAACTCTTTAGAAGAAGATCCAAATGATACGGATGTTGTTAAGCAAATTAAAGAACTTTTAGACACTAGGGTTCGTCCAGCTGTTGCTATGGATGGTGGAGATATAATTTATAATAGCTTTAAAGATGGCATTGTATATTTACATATGCAAGGCGCATGTTCAGGATGCCCAAGTTCAACAGCTACATTAAAAATGGGAATAGAAAATATGCTTAAGCACTATGTGCCTGAAGTGAAGGAAGTTAAACCTATTGATGCTTAAATTTTTTTTATCTGCTTTTTTTACAGTACTAATTGTATCAATAACAACAATTGCATTAGAAGATAGAAATAATAATAGGTTCATTAATTTTAATTATAAATTGAATGCAAGCACAGAAGAGTTAATATTAAATTATTGTAATACTTTTGACTCAAATACTATCAATAGAATGTATTCAGAAAAAAACATTACAAATTTAGAAACAAACATTTTAAATTTTGAGACACATAATTTTTTTAATAATATAAATAAACATGTAGTTAAGATAAAACAAAAACCTTTTAATCCAAAAATAATTAAGAATTTAGTTAATAAAAAAGGTATAATTACAAAAAGTAAATTTAATGATCTAAAACTCAGTAAAGAAAAATCTGATTTTATTAAAACAATTTTACCCTTAATTGTTTTTGAAAATCAAAAAATTTTAATTGAGAGAAACAAATTAAAAGAAATTAAAAATTTATTAAAAAAAGATAAAACTCTAAGCAAAAAAAATCTAAAATATATTTCTAAAATGGCAAAAAATTATAGAGTTGAGTTTGAAAACAGGCACAAGTTAGATGTTGTAAATGAACTATTAAAAAATATTGATGTAATTCCAAATTCTATAGTAGTTGCACAAGCAGCAAATGAAAGTGGTTGGGGTAGCTCTAGATTTGCAAAAGAATATAACGCTTTATTTGGCGAATATACTTACGATTTTAAAAAAGGAGTTGTTCCTCTTAGAAGAGAAATCGGGGAAAAACATTTAGTAAAATCATTTAGCTCTATTGATAAAAGTGTCCAATCATATTTTAGAAATATAAATAGTCACCATGCTTATAAAGAATTCAGAACCATTAGAAAAGTTATGCGCGAAAAAAATAATTTTACAAACACAAATTTATTAATTGATACTTTAGATACTTATGCCGAAGATAAAAATTACATCAAAACTATTAGATCAATCATTAAATCAAATAAATTAGATTCTTTAGATTCTTTCGATTATCAATCTCTAAGCTTATAAGTAAAACTGATGGCCAAACCATCTCCAGTTGCCTGATGAATCTTTGGTTGTGCAATTCATTCTAGATCTGCCCTTTTGTAATTTTCTTTTAAGTCTTATTTCTATTCTTTCATTAAATTTAAAAATTTCTTTATCAACTTGTCCCTTAGAATCAAAAATAAAACAATCTAATGAAAAAACTAATTTTTCATCTAAAATAGAAAAACCTATAAAAGGCGGATTTTCTTTTAATGTTGGATCATTTGGAACAAAATCATAAACCCCTAGTCCTTTTGCAGACGCTGCAAATTTAACCCTTTCTATTTCACCATATTTTTCATTTAGTGAAAATCTTGGTAAATAATACATATTTGATGTTTCATTAATAACTCCAGAATGTTGACCAAATGCTACTTTAAATTTGTATTCTTTTAAAAGTTTAATAATTTCATTATTTGCTTCTCCATATGGGTAAGCAAACAGTCTTGGTATTTCTCCTAATTCTTTTAAAAAAATTCTATTTGAAGTTTCTAATTCTTTTTTAACATCTTCTATAGATAAATCAGACATATGCATATGACTGTGAGAATGTGCTCCAATCTCAACACCTTCATTTTTTAATTTTCTAATTTGATCCCAGTTTAGGTAATTTTTATTATTTTTCACGATTGTTGATGTATTTACAAATAAAGTAACAGGTAAATTATTTTTTTTAAATTCAGGCCAACCTATAGTTAGAAACGATTTGTCTGCATCATCAATACTTATCCCTATTATATTATCTTCTAATTTTCCATCGTTGTTTATTGTGTCTACTATATATTCAAGAGATTTTACGGAATATTTTTCTTTATTAAATTCTTCTATATGATCAGCAAATTGCTCTATAGTTATGCTTGTTGATGGATATTTAGAAACACCAAATTTATGATACATAAAAACAATTGCTGAATTTTTTATATTTTTTGCAAAAAGGTTAGTGTTGATTAAAAGCAAAAAAATTATTAATAATTTGATGTATAATTTTTCTTTTATTAAAAACATAAATATGAATCTTTTTTTAGATATAATATCTCCAATACCAGAATTTACTGTTATTTATGACAATAAAATATTGCAATCTAACAAAATATTAGAAAAGGAGGGCGATAAATTAAGTGACAATATCATCCTTTGTTATCAGAATTTATCAGAAAAGCTTGATTTAAATAAAAAATTAGAAAAAATAATAGTAACAACAGGACCAGGATCTTACACATCTTTACGGGTTGGCATATCTTTTGCAAAAGGATTACAAATTTCTCAAAATATTAAAATAGCCGGAATTTCAATATATGATCAATTATCTTTTATGTTAGAAAAAAAAACAGAAAATAATATTGGTTCATATATTGTTTCATCTAACTCTCAAAAATTTTTTTGCTATAAATTTAATAATAATAAAGTTAATTATCAAAAAGTTGATGATGTATTTGAATTACCAAAAAACATAAATATGATTTATTATAATCATGACCCATTGATGAATATCTCTAAAAACATTCGTCAAAAAAAATTTTCTTTAAAAGAAAATATTTTATTTAACTTATCAAAAATTAAATTTAAAAATTCTGTAATTATTAAACCTATTTATATTTCAAATAATAAAATTTTAAATTGATAATATTAAAAAAAATAAAAAAAGATCACGTTAATGAATGTTTTAATTTATTGAAAAATAATGATTTAGATTTTGTAAATTTTAACAATATTGGTTGGTCTAAAAATCAATTTAAATCACAATTAGAAAGCAAATTAAACTATTCATTAGGTGCTTACTTGGAAAAAAAATTAGTTGGTTTTATGATTGGTGAATTAATTTCTATTGAAAAAGAATCAGATTATGAGATATTGCTATTGTATGTTAATAAAAAAAATAGAAACAAAGGAATAGCCTCTAAATTTTTAAACTTTATTATTAATAAAAAAGAAAATTTTAATTTGAAAAAAATATATTTAGAAGTGGCCTCTAATAATTATGAAGCAATACAATTTTATAAAAAAAATAAATTTAAAATTATTAATACTAGAAAAGATTATTATTTTTTATCTAAAGATAAAATTGATGCAATATGTTACTTAAGACAAATATGAGTAATATTTTAGAAACAAAAAAATCTATCTATATAAAATCATATGGTTGTCAAATGAATGAATATGATTCAAATAGAATAAAAGATTTATTTGTTGATCAAGGTTATTCGGTATCTAATAATTTAGAAGATGCAAGTTTAGTTGTATTAAATACTTGTCACATAAGAGAAAAAGCTGCAGAAAAAGTATATTCAGATATTGGTAGAATTAATAAAATTAAAAAAAAAGATAATAAAAAAAACTTTAAACTTGTTGTAGCTGGATGTGTTGCCCAAGCAGAGGGTTTAGAAATCAAATCAAGAGCACCATCGGTTGATTATATTGTTGGCCCCCAATCATATCATAATTTACCTGACATGATTGGAGATTCAAAAAAATTTATCAGTGATGATTTCTTACAAAATGAAAAATTCAAAAAATTACTCTATAATACTTCGAACAAGACCTCCGAATTTGTTTCTATACAAGAGGGATGTGATAAGTTTTGTTCTTTTTGTGTTGTTCCTTACACACGTGGATCTGAATTTTCAAGGCCCATTCAGCAAATATTAAATGAAATAAAAATTTATATAAAAAATAATATAAAAGAAATAATTTTATTAGGTCAAAATGTAAATGCCTACCATGGTATTGGTCAGGATGGTAAATCAAAAGATTTAGCATATTTAATTGAGAAAATTAGTGAATTTGATGAAATAAAAAGAATAAGATATATGACCTCACATCCAATTGACATGTCAGATTCATTATTTAAAATTCATGGAAATAATTCAAAATTAATGCCTTTTCTTCATTTACCTATTCAATCAGGCTCAAACAATATTTTAAAAAAAATGAACAGAAAACATACAGTTGAAGATTATATAAAAATTGTTGAAAAGATTAAAAATTCTAGGCCAGATATAGCTTTATCTTCAGATTTTATTGTTGGATATCCTGGTGAAACTGACAGTGACTTTGATTTTACAATGAAATTAGTTGATGAAGTAAAATTTGTTATCGCTTATTCTTTTATGTATAGTGCTAGACCAGGAACACCAGCGCAGAAAAGAAATCAAATTGATTTGAATGTGAAAAAAGCCAGACTTAGTGCACTTCAATCTTTATTAAAAGAGCAACAAATAGAATTTAACAAATCTTTCATTAATAAAAAAATGGAGGTTCTTTTTGAAAAAAAAGGAAGATACGAAAATCAATATGTTGGTCGAACAATTTATAATCAAAGTGTATTTGGTAAAAGTTCTAATAATTTGATAAATAAAATTTTAAATGTAGATATAGTTAGATCAACAGATTTTGCTTTAGAATTTAAAACATGAGTCAAAATATACATTCAATAGATTTAGAATTAAATGACAATAATATTTTAAGTAGTTTATTTGGCGCAGACGATATTAATATTCAAACCTTAGAAAAAATAAATAATGTAAAGATACAATATAGGGGAAATAAAGTTAAAATTAGTGGCGCAAAAAAATCAGTTTATAATACTAAAGTTGAATTGCTTAATTTATTTGAAGAAGCAAAAAAAGGTATTGAAATAGATGAAGAAAAAATTAAAGATACTAAAAGTTTGTTGTCTCAAGAAATAAATCCTGATCAAAAAAAAGATCTTTTTTTTCAAACGAAAAAAAGAAAAATTATTCCAAGAACAAAAAATCAGAAATTATATTTTGAGTTATTAAATTCAAAAGATATAATTTTTGCATCTGGTCCAGCTGGTACAGGAAAAACATTTCTAGCTGTTGCAAAAGCCGTTTCTTCACTTCAAGAAGGAAAAGTAAAAAAAATAATATTATCTAGACCTGCTGTTGAGGCAGGAGAAAAATTAGGTTTTTTACCAGGTGACTTAAAAGAAAAAGTGGATCCTTTTTTAAGACCTATATATGATGCATTGTATGATATGCTACCATATGATCAGGTTGAAAAAAAAATAAACAATAATATAATTGAAATAGCGCCCATTGCTTTTATGAGAGGAAGGACTCTTGAAGATTGTTTTATTATTTTAGATGAAGCACAAAATACTACAAATATTCAAATGAAAATGTTTTTAACTAGGTTAGGTAAAAATAGCCAAATGGTTGTTGTTGGAGACACTACTCAAATAGACCTTGTTTCAAAAAATGATTCAGGGCTTATTAATGCATTTAACAAATTAACTGAAATTGATGATATTGGTTTTATTAAACTCAATGATAAAGATGTTGTAAGACATGAGTTAGTAAAAAAAATAATTAGTGTATATGAAAATAAATGATAATTACTAAGCATTTTTGTAATTCAAAACAATGGCCAAGAAGATTGGCTAGGTTAAAAAAAATTAGCAAAAAAACAATTAAAGAATCTGAAAAATATTTTAACAAAAAATATAGTTATTATATTAATTTAATTCTTTCAAATGATAAAGAATTAGAGAAATTAAATAAAAAATTTAAAAAAAATAAAAGTACAACAGATGTTCTTACGTTCGTTACCGAGTCAAATAATAGTTTTCCAAAGACAAAATTTTGTGATATTTTCTTTTCTTCGCAAACTATTAAAAATGATGCAAAAAAAAATAAAATTAATTTTTATGATCATTATAACCATCTTCTTGTGCATAGCTTTCTTCATTTAAATGGATACAAACATAATAAATTAGTTGATACTAAAAAAATGCAAAAAATAGAGATTACAATTTTAAAACGACTAGGTATTCCAAACCCATATATAATAAATGAATAAAAAAGATTTAGACAAAAGTAACAGTTGGAAGAATTGGATAATAAAAAAACTTTTATCAAATAATTCAACTAAAGAAGAAATTTTAAATTTTATTGCCAATGAAGATGTAGAAAAAAATAGTTTAGAAAACATAGAAGACAATAATGAAAAAAATTTAATAAAAAATATATTACAGTTAAATAATAAAAGTGTTGATGATGTGATGGTTCCAAGGGGGGAGATTATTTCAGTAGAGAAAAAACAAAATTACAAAGAAATCTTAAGAGTAATTGAAAAAGAAGGTCATTCAAGAATGCCAGTTTTTGAAAATAATCTTGATAATTCTTTAGGTTTTTTTCATATTAAAGATTTTATTACTTTGAATGAAAGTAATTTTGATCTAAATTTAATTTTACGTGATGTTATTTATGTCGCTCCAAAATCTCCTATTTTAGATTTATTAAAAAGAATGAGGTCTTCAAGAATTCATATTGGATTAGTTGTAGATGGGGTTGGTGGCGTTGATGGACTTGTAACAATAGAAGATTTAGTTGAGGAAATTGTTGGAGAAATTGAAGATGAACATGATGCAGAAGATGATGATGATTTAGTTACAAAAAAGCATTTTAATCTAATAGAAGTTGATGCTGCTTATAGAATTGAAGATTTAGAAAATCACTTTAATATTAAACTGCATCAAGGTAATGAAGATGAAATTGATACAGTCGGGGGTTTGGTATTTTCCAAAATTAATAGAATTCCAAATAATAATGAAATGTTTACTATTGATGATATTATTAAAATAAAAATACTAAAAGCAACAGAGAGAAAGATATTAACTGTTGAAATAAGAAAATTAGATAATTGATTTTTTTAAAATTCTTAGTAACTGGTTTATTTACTGCGCTTTTATTTCCTCCTTATTTTTTTTTACCAATTGGCTTTATTATTTTTCCATACTTAATATTTTTAATTTTAAAACTTGATTCAAAATCTTATTTTTTAAATTACTTTTTGTGTGGCTTTTTTTACTTTTTTGGATTTTTATCTATTTTTCTTATATGGATTATTAATCCATTTTTTGTTTATGAAAGCACTAAAGATTATGCATTTTTATCTTTCATTTTAATTTTTTTAATATCATTTATATTTGGTGTAAGTTTTATATTATTTAAATATATAAATAATTTATTTCTTAAAATTATATTTTTACCATCACTTTTTGTCTGTTTTGAATTATTAATTTCAAATTTTTGGTTTGGTTTTCCCTGGATATCATTTGCATTAATTATTTCAAATAATTTTATTGGTTTATTTTTTTTAAAGTTTTTTGGAAGTCATTTTGTAAGTTTTTTAGTTATAATTATTTATATATTTCCAATTTTCTTTTTTTATAGAAAAGAAACATATTTAAAAACAAAGTTTCTTTACTCAGTTCCAGTATTCTTTCTAATTGTTACAATTTCTTTTTATATTATAAATTTAAATAATATTGTTGAAAAAAAAGAAAAAAATATTAGTTTTGAAATATTTCAAATTAACAAACCTCTAATTATTAAAAACGAAAAAAGATCTGAGAGTTATAAAAATATCATTTCTTTAATAAAGAAATCAGAAGCAGATATTATTATATTTGCTGAAAACAATTTCCCATATATTATAGAAAATAAAGATGATTTAAAAATTGGGGATTATTTAAAAGAAAATCAAACATTAATTATTGGGGCTACAAGAATTGAAAAAAATAAATTTTATAATACCTTTGTATCTATTAACAAAAACTCAGTTAAATTTTTTGATAAAAAATACTTAGTTCCATTTGGGGAATTCCTCCCTTTTAGAAAATATCTTAATTTTATGGAAATAATTGCTGGGTCAAATGACTATAGCAAAGGTGAAAATCCTAGATTAATTAATATAAGTAATGAAATCAGTATTGTGCCCATTATCTGTTATGAAATTTTATTTTTTTGGAAGCTATTAGATAAACAAAATAATCAATCAGATCTTTTAATTAATATTACAAATGATAGTTGGTTTGGAAAACACAGCGGCCCATATCAACATTTTTATTTATCAAAAATGAGAGCGGCAGAGTTTAATAAACCACTTATAAGAGTTTCTAATAATGGAATTTCTGCAATTATAAATAGTGATGGTAAAAATTTAATTTCATCAAATTTAAATGAAAAAACTAGAATTAAATATGAACTAACATTTAGTAATAAAAATAGTTATCTAAGTTATCATATCTACTTTAGAATTCTTGTTGTAATATTATTTATTTTTATATTAATAATTTCATTTAAAAAAAACTATGAACAATAATTTAAACAATTATAGGCTATATGGTAGATCTAAGGGAAGAAAAAGAATAAAAATATCAAACAATGAATATGTTAAATATATCGAAAAATATCAAATTGATTATTTAAAAAAAAACGAAAATTATATTCTAGACATTGGATCTGGTGATGGTGAGAATACAGTTTTTTTATCAGAAAAATTTAAAGAATCTAAAATTATTGCTTGTGATAAATTTAAAGATGGTAATATAAATCTATGTGAACAAATAAAATTAAAAAAATTAAATAATATTTATATTTTTCCTGGTAATGTTCATGAACTTCTAGATAATAACAAAGATATAAAATATTTCTCATCAGTTTGGATACTTTTTCCAGATCCTTGGCCAAAGAAAAGACATCATAAAAGAAGATTAATTAATGAAGAGTTTTTACATAAAATAGAAAAATATATGAAAAAAAATTGTTATTTATTAATTTCTACCGATTCAACTAGTTATTTAAAAGAAATATTATTTTTAGTTCACAAGATTAGAAATAGTTTTTGTTGGGAAAATCAAAATATTTATGGCTTAGAATATCAAAATAATTTAATTCCCCAAACAAAATACTATAAAAAAGCACTAAAATCAGGGAGGAACTCTTTTTTTATCAAACTTAGAAAATTATAAGCTTGAGTTTTAATTGATTTTTTAATATATCAGCACAAAATTTGGATAATTTCAAAGGTGGGATTTCCCGCCTTTTTTTTGGTTAATAATATGGCAAAGCAAAGAATAAAAGTAATTAGAGAAGAAATGTTACAAGTCGCTAATAATGTGGCACAAGAGAAGAATATTGATAAAGACTCTGTTTTTGAAGCTATGGAGCAAGCTTTAGAAAAATCTGCAAGAGTAAAATATGGTCAAGAAAGAGATATAAGAGTTTCTATAAATAGAGATAATGGTGATATAAAATTAAATTCTTACTTAGAGGTAGTTGAAAAATTATCTGAAGAAAATCAAGCTAGAGAAATATTGATTAAAGAAGCAACGATTACAAATCCTAAAATTCAAATTGGTGAATATATAATTAAAGAGTTACCACCTATTGAATTTGGAAGAGTAGCAGCTCAAAATGCAAAGGGAGTTATTATTCAAAAAGTTAGAGAAGCAGATAAATCAAAACAATATGAAGAATACAAAGATAAGCTCGGTGAAATTGCCATAGGAATAGTTAAAAGAATAGAATTTGGAAATCTTATTGTAGACCTTGGTAAGAGTGAAGCAATTATAAAAAGAGAAGAACTTATACCAAGAGAAACATTTAAAAATGGTGATAGGGTAAGGGC